>Ga0247822_10000130_pt1 | contig 33279 bp, 27 predicted proteins | sample 13C_Cellulose_Da_FD_192423 | JGI IMG/M metagenome (GOLD analysis project Ga0247822, IMG submission 192423) | Soil microbial communities from agricultural site in Penn Yan, New York, United States - 13C_Cellulose_Day30 | ecosystem: Environmental > Terrestrial > Soil > Agricultural land | place...
GGCGGAGCCGGCGGCGAGCGCCGAGCCCGCGCCGGCTCCGCCCGTCGAGCCGCCCGCGTCGCTACCGCCGCCACCGCGCTTGAAGACCGAGGGCTCGGGCGTGGTCAGCTCCAGGACCGGTCCCGGCGTCGGCGGCGTCGCGCTGATCATCCTCGCCGCCGTGCTCGCCGGGACGGCGATGTTCTTGTGGCTGAAGGGGCGCGGCTCGAGCGAGCGCAAGATCGCGCACCTCGCCGACGCGCAGGTCGTCGCCACGACACCCGCCGATGCCGAGCCCGCGATGGACGCGCTGATCGCGACCGCGCCGGTCGACGCTGCGGACACCGCACCTCTCGATGCGAAGACGGTCGCCCACGTGGCCGACGCCGCTGCACCGCGCCCGGACGCGCGCGCGCCGGCTCCCGATGCGGGGACCGCGGTCGCCGTCGTCGTCGACGCCGCGCCGCCGTCGCCGGCCGCGCAGGCCAAGGCGCTCTACCAGCAGGCGCAGACCGCGAACAACAAGGGGCAGCCCGACAAGGCGCTCGAGCTGATCGAGCAGTCGCTCGCGCTCCATCAGACCGCACGCGGCTACCTCGTGCGCGCGCAGATCCAGCAGAAGCTCGGCCGTAGCGCCGACGCGCTCGCCTCCCTCGCCGAGGCCGAGTCGCTCGCGCCCGACTACGCGCCGATCTGGGACGTGCGGGGCGGCATCCTGTGGGCCGCCCAGCGCTGGGACGAGGCGCACCAAGCGTACGACCAGTACCTCAAGCTCGATCCGGACTCCGCGCGCGCCGAGCAGATCCGGCAGCGCCTCGCCGAGCCGCACTGATGCGCGTCCTCGGCCTCGAGAGCTCTTGCGACGAGACTGCCGCGGCGATCGTCGACGATGGACGCATCGTGCGCTCCGACGTCGTGGCGTCGCAGCACGACGTCCATGCGCGCTACGGTGGCGTCGTCCCCGAGCTCGCGTCGCGCGCGCACATCCGCAACGTCATCCCCGTCGTGCGGGCCGCGCTCGAGAGCGCGGGCTCGACGCTCGACGAGATCGACGGCATCGCCGTCACCCACGCGCCCGGGCTCGTCGGGGCGCTGCTCGTCGGCCTGTCGACGGCGAAGTCGCTCGCGTGGGTCACGGGCAAGCCGCTCGTCGGCGTGCATCACCTCGAGGGGCACCTGTCGGCGATCTACCTCGAGCCGGATCCGCCGCCGATGCCACACCTCGCACTCATCGTCTCCGGCGGGCACACCTCGATCGTGCGCGTGAACGGACACGGCGAGATCGTCGAGCTCGGCGCCACGCGCGACGATGCGGCGGGCGAAGCGTTCGACAAGGGCGCCAAGCTGCTCGGTCTCGGCTATCCCGGCGGCGTGGTGATCGATCGCCTCGCCAAGACCGGGGATCCCACCGCCGTGGCGTTTCCCAAGGTGATGACGTCGGCGGCGAGCGGCGCCGAGCTGTCGTTCAGCGGACTCAAGACCGCGCTCCTGCATCACGTGCGCGCGCACGGCATCCCAGATGGCCAGGAGCTCGCGGATCTGTGCGCGAGCTATCAGGCGGCAATCGTCGAGGTGCTCGTGCGCAAGACCCGCCGCATCGCACGGCGCGAGCGTCTCTCCCACGTGCAGGTGTGCGGCGGCGTCGCCGCGAACTCGGCGTTGCGTGCGGCCCTGCAAGCCGCCGCCGTCGAGGACGACCTCACGATCTACATCCCGCCGCCGGCGCGCTGCACCGACAACGCCGCGATGATCGCCGCCGCCGGCTACTTCCGCCTCGCGCGTGGCGAGCGCGCGGGTCTCGACCTCGACGCTGTGCCGAGCCTGCCCCTGCCCAGGGCGCACGCGTGAGCACGGGCAACGGCACCAGCAACGGCAACGGACACGGTAAGTCCGCCGATCCATTGCGCGCGGCGGATCCGTTCCCCGATGCGCGCGTCCTCCTCGATCGCTACGGGCTGCGCGCGAAGAAGTCGTTCGGCCAGAACTTCCTGATCTCCGAGCGCGCCTTCCGCGCGATCGTCGACGCGACCGTGCGCACCGACGAGGACTGGATCGTCGAGATCGGCTCCGGCCTCGGCACGCTCACCGCGCGGCTCGCCGAGCGCGTCCCCGAGGGCAAGGTGATCGCGCTCGAGCACGACGCCGACATGGTCGGCGTGCTGCGCGCCGAGCTCGCCGGTGTCGACAACGTCGAGGTCAACCAGGTCGACGCGCTCCGCTATGACCTCCGCATGGCGGCGAAGTGGCGCGGCGACAAGATCTCCGTGTGCGGCAACCTGCCGTATCACATCTCGGCGCCGCTGATGTTCAAGATCATCGACGCGCGCGAGTACGTCACTCATGCCGTCGTGATGATCCAGAAGGAGATGGCGGATCGCATCGTCGCGCCGCCGGGTGGCAAGGACTACGGCGCGATCGGCGTCATGCTCCGCACCTACGCCGATGTCACCACGGTCGCGAAGGTCGGCGCGGGCTCGTTCGTGCCGCCGCCGAAGATCGACTCGACGGTGATCAAGCTCGTCCCGCTCCCCGATGCGCAGCCGCGCGTGCCGATCGCCGACGCCAAGCACTACTCGGCCGTCGTGCACGCCGCTTTCGGCCAGCGCAGGAAGACGTTGCGCAACGCGCTGCGTGCGGTGTTCGCGCCCGAGGCCGTCGACGCCGCGCTCGCATCGACCGGCATCGATGGCGTCCGCCGCGGCGAGACACTCGACATCGCCGAGTTCGCTGCGCTGGCGGCGGCGCTACCCGCGACGTCGCGTGTGCCGGAGAAATGACCACCACGGTGGCTTTTCGAAGTAGAGGGCGCGCACCGACACGCGACCATCGCTGACGAACGGAGGCTTGCCGCCGACGAACGCCGACCGGCACGTGCGGCCGGTGGCCGGATCGCGAAACTCGAAGGCACACCGGTTCCAGCGCTCGGCGTCGCGCACGTGCGGCTCGCGCACCTCGAGAGCGTAGCTGCGCCAGAACATGTCGTCGAACCGTCGATCGGTGAGGATGCCGACCACCGCTCCGTCGAGGCACACCTCCGCGCGGAATGGATCCGGCAGCTCCTCGAACCGCGTCGGCATCGCGCGCAACCTAAGGTCCGATCCGAGGGCGTCAACCGGGCGGATGGAGTAAACAGCCTCCGATGCCGGAGCTGCCCGAGGTCGAGACCGTCCGCCGCACGCTCGAGCCGGCCGTCGGCGCGAAGATCCTCGGCGTGTGGGACAGCGGCATGGGCCTGCACATGGCCCGCAAGCCGCCGCGCGCGGCGCTGAAGAAGCTCGTCGGCACGAAGATCACGGCGGTCCGCCGGATCGGGAAGTACCTGCTCGTCGACGCCACCGGCGACAAGTCCGTGCTCGTGCACCTCGGCATGACGGGACGGTTGCGGATCCAGAAGAAGAGCGATCCGCGCGCGACCCACACCCACGTCGTGTTCGACCTCGGCACGCGCGAGCTGCGGTTCAGCGATCCGCGCAGGTTCGGCCAGGTCGACGTGGTGACGCGCGCGACCGAGCGTACGCATCCGGCGCTCGCCGTGCTCGGGCCCGACCCGATCACCGACGGGATCGACGTCGCCGCGTTCTTCGCCCGCTCGCGCAAGAAGAAGGCGCAGCTCAAGGCGTTCGTCCTCGATCAGAGCGTCCTCGCCGGCGTCGGCAACATCTACGCCTCCGAGGCGCTGTGGCGCGCGCAGCTCAAGCCGACGGCGCGCGCATATCGGCTGACGTCGGAGAGCGCCGCACGCCTCGCCGCTGCGATCCGCGAGGTGCTCGAGCACGCGCTGACCAAGGGCGGCACCAGCCTGCGCGACTTCGTCGACGCCGACGGCCGCGAGGGCGAGAACATCGATTACCTGTGGGTCTACGGCCGCACCGGGGAGCCGTGCCCGCGGTGCAAGACGCCGATCCGCCGCTCCGTCGTGCAGGGCCGCGCGACGTTCTTCTGCCCGACGTGTCAGGCTCGATGAGCATGCGGGCCTCTTCGACCATCCAGCGCATCGAGATCGTTCAGGCGGACATCACGACACTCGAGGTCGATGCCATCGTCAACGCCGCGAACTCGTCGCTGCTCGGCGGCGGTGGTGTCGACGGTGCGATCCATCGCCGCGCGGGGCGCGAGCTGCTCGACGAGTGCCGCACGCTGGGTGGCTGCGCGACGGGAGACGCCAAGCTCACCAAGGGCTACAGGCTGCCCGCGAAGTACGTCATCCACGCCGTCGGGCCCGTGTATCGGCAGGCGGGCGCTCACGCGCGGAGCCTGCTCGCGTCGTGTTACCGGCGCAGCCTCGAGCTCGCCGGGGCGCACGGCGTCCAGTCGATCGCGTTCCCCGGGATCTCGACGGGCGTGTACGGCTATCCGCTGCGCGAGGCCGCAGACACGGCGCTCGCGACGATCGCGGCCTGGCTCGACGTGCATGACACGCCGGCCAAGGTGATCCTTTGTACCTTTGACGAGCTGGCGACCCGCGTGATGACGGAAGCGTTCGAAGCGTCGATTCTGTCCAACGTGCGAGCCCCGTAAGCGGTCTACTCGACACCCGTTCTGCGGTAGGGTGGTACCGCCTTCGGACCCGCGCATGTTCAACGACCAAGCCGACGAAGACCTGATGGTCCAGTACCAGAAGGGCGAAGTCCGCGCCTTCGAGGTGCTGCTGTCGAGGCATCGCAAGCCGGTCTACAACTTCATCCTGCGGTTCATCGGCGACAAGGAGACCGCCGAGGACCTGCTGCAGGAAGCCTTCATGCGCGTCATCAAGGGCGCGGAGGCTTACAAGCGCCAGGCCAAGTTTACGACGTGGCTTTACACCATCGCGCGCAACCTGTGCGTTGACCAAACCAGGCGACGCAAACATCGCAAGCATGCCTCCCTCGACGCTCCGATGGATTCGAGCGACGAGAGCGGCACGTTGATGGATGTGATCCCGGGGAACGAGATGGCCAGCGATCGCAAGAGCGTGAACAAACAGCTGCACGAGACGATGCAGCGCGCGATCGCCGCGCTCTCCGAGGACCAGCGCGAAGTGTTCCTGATGCGCGAGTTCCTCGACATGCCGTTCAAGCAGATCGCGGATGTCGTCGGCGTGCCCGAGAACACCGTGAAGAGCCGCATGCGCTACGCCCTCGAGAAGCTGCGGCTCGAGCTCGACGAGTACAAGGACCTCGCGAAGGCGGCCCCGTGACCGCTGCGGATGATGGCAAGTCCGGGCTTCGCCCGGACGCGCAGCGACGCGACAGCGGAGCGGAGGTAGACGACGACGACGATCCGCAGCTGACGTCGCTGCGGGCGGTGTGGGTCTCGATGCGTGACGAGGAGCCCTCCGATCGCGGGCTCTCCGCGCTGATGGCCGCCGCGCGCGAAAAAGCCGTGGAGATGAAGCCGCGCGAGTCGTGGTGGCAGCGCGTGCTCGTCCAGCTGCGCCGCCCGCCCGTGCTCGCGCTCGCGACCCTCGTGCTGCTCGTCGGCGGTGGCGTGATCATCTCGCAGCGCGAGGACCTGCGCGCGACGGCGGTGCCGGAGACCGCCGTGCAGGCGGAGGCGCCGGGCGCGGTGGCGCCGCAAGCTCCGGCCATGGGCAGCGGCGCCATCAACGGTGACGGCGGCGGAGCTCCCCGTGGGGGTGGGGCGGCCACGGTGGCGCCCGTCGAGGCTCCGGCCGAGAACGCGCGCCGCCTCGAGGACCGAGCGCCTGCCGCGGCTGCACCGCCGACGGAGTCGAAGCCCACCGCGCCGTCGCGCAAGCCGATGGTGAAGCCGCCCGCGCCGAAGCAAGAGAAGCTGGACACGCAGGCCAAGCCGTCGTCCTCCTCGACGCTGAAGGACAAGACGATCCAACGCGAGGCGCCGCCGGCCGCGCCGATGACGATCGCGAGCGGCGAGCTGGAAGAAGCCGCGCCGTCGCCGACGGCGGGCGCGTCCGCACCCGCCGCCGACGAGGGCAAGGCCGCCGCGGCCACGCGCGCCGCGCCGCCGTCGATCGATGCGCTCATCAAGCAGTGCGACGCCGCCGCGGCGCGCGGTGACTGCGCGACCGCCAAGCGCCTCGCTGGCCAGATCCAGCAGCTCGACGCGAAGGCCTATCGCGCGCGGATCACGACGAGCGCGACGATCAAGCCTTGCTTGTAGGCACGGCCAGCGCGCCGCGCCACAGGATCGGCACCGCGAGCCCGAGATAGGCCGCGAGGCACACCACGTACATCGAGCCGAGCGTCGTGAACGCACCGAGCACCGCATCGCCGTTCCACACGAAGACGATGAAGCCGAACGCGATCGCCTGGATCACGAGCGTCACCATGAACGGGCGCATCGTCGCGCGGGCGGCACCGAAGGCGCCGAGCAGCACCTGCCAGGCGGCGGCGGGGAGCAGGGTCATGCACATGAGGCGTAACGCGCGCGTGCCTTCCTCGATGACGGCGGGATCGTCGGAGAAGAAGCGTGCCGCGACCGGGGCTCCGATCTCGAGCAAGAGCACCACGGTGCCCGAGAGCACGAGGCCGAGGGAGAGCGACTTTCTCAAGACCAGGCGAGCGCGCGCCGGGTCCTTCGCACCCAGGCTCATGCCGATCATGATCGCCGCCGCACGCGCGTAGCCGCCGGTCGCGAAGCCCATCAGATCGACGAACGCCATCGCGATGCCATACCCGGCGAGCGTCAGCATGCCCGCATCCCGGACGTGAAACATGACGGTCATCGTCACGGCCCACATCGCCGCGCGCGACAGCTGCTGCGGATAGCCGACGGCGATCAGGTCGCGCCAGAGCCCGCGATCGAACAGGTGCGACGTATCGATGGTCGCGCCGAGGTTGAGTGACACCGCGCGGCGGCGCAGCAGCCACCACAACGTGACGCAGTTGATCACCGATGCGATCGCGCCGGCGACCGCCGGCCCGTAGTAGCCGAGATCGAGGGGGCCGAGCGTCAGCGGCAGCATCACGAACACGGGCGGCACGTGGGTCACGCCCCACATCAGCGCGAACCGCGTCCAGCCGGCGGAGATCCCGGCGGTGGTGATCACCGATGCGAGGGAGATGACCGGGACCGTGAGCACGACGTAGCTCACGAGGAACTGGTGCACCGCGGTCTCGGGGACGCCTTCCTTGGCGATCGCCGAGGCCATCGGATCGCCGAAGCCGATCACCACGCCCGCGAGGACGAGCGAGACGAGGAGCGTCAGCGTCGCGGCGTTCGCGGTCAGGGTCATGCCGCGCCCGTCTCGCGCGCCGACCGAGCGGGCGACCGCGACGCCCTGGCCGGTGACGATCCCGATCAGCAACAGGGTCAAGAGATTCACCGGCTGCGCCGTCGCGGTGTGGACGGCGATGCCTTCCTTGCCGTGGTAGTGACCGAGCCAGTAGCGCACGGCGATCGAATCGAGCTGCGTGATCAGCTGGCTGAGCACGAGCGGCCAGGTCATCCGCAGCAGCGCGCGGACGACCGACGATTGCCCCCGCGGCTCGGTCACCAGTTCCACAGTAGAGGCAATTCGACGGGCCAGCAAGCGACGCACCGCGTACACTCGACGAGCCGCGATGCCGTACGACGTGATCCGCGCGGGCGATGCACGCTCGATCCTCGGAGCGCTGCTGCCGCCCGGCGTGGTGGCCGTCGAGGCGCGCGGCGCCGTCGCGCCCGAGCCGCTGTTCGCGGAGGAAGAAGCGTACGTGGCGCGGGCGGTCGCGTCGCGGCGGCTCGAGTTCGCGCGCGGTCGGACGTGCGCGCGTCGCGCGCTCGCCGAGCTCGCGATCGAGCCGGGCCCGGTGCCCGCGGAGCCCGACCGCGCGCCGCGCTGGCCCGCCGGCGCGATCGGCTCGATCACGCACACACGTGATGTCTACTGCTGCGCGATCGCCGCCCGCGCCGGCACGTGGACCTCGCTCGGCGTCGACGCGGAGCAGCTGCGCGCCCTCGAGCCCGGCGTGCAGGACAAGATCGTCTTGCCTACCGAGCAGCGCGCGCTCGCGCGCCTCGCGTCGTCGATCGCATGGCCGTGCGTCGTGTTCTCGGTGAAGGAAGCGATCTTCAAGGCCAGCTATCCACTCGACCGGCGCTGGCTCGACTTCCTCGACGTCGAGGTGCAGCTCGATCCCGCGCGCGGCGCGTTCTCGGCGTTCGAGCTGGCCAACCCCGCGCGCACGTTCGCGGGGCGGTTCGCGCTCGACGGCGAGCTCGTGATCTCGACGCTCGCCATGTAGGCGGCATCCAGGTTGCTCAGGGCTGGCCGCGGAGGATCTCGACGTAGCGCGCGAGCAGCGCCTCGACGGTCTCGCGGCGGAACAACTGCGAGAATCCAGTCCACACGAGCAACGCCGATTTCGAGGAGTCGGTCAACGTCAGGTGCAAGTCCCACGGGCGCTTCCACGGTGGAAACGGCCAGCGCGTGCGCGTCATCGTTACCCCGGCAGCGCTCGGCGCGGTTCTGCTCCCGCCACTGGAGATGGGGAGGTAGTTGAAGACGACGCGACGCAGGCCGTGAGGCACCATCGCGTAGTAGTCGCGCGGCGGACCTTCGTCGAGCATTTCCTCGGCGAACCGCTTGGCGCGCAGGATGGCATCGTTGAACGATGCGGCGCCGCGCAGGTCGAGGCGCATCAGCGACCACTGCGTCAGGCAGCCATGGACCGCGGCGAGGAGGGGATCTTCCGCGCGCGGGCTATACGAGGTCTGCAGCGCGATGTCGTCCTGGTGCGAGCGCTCGCGGAGCAGCCACGCGAGCCCGGCGGCGAACACGACGTAGGTGGTCGTCTGCGCCTCCTTCGCCGCCGCGAGCACCGCCGCGTAGGCGTCGTCGGGGAGCGCGAGCGTCCACGGCGGATAGCTCGCATCCGCGGTGATCCCGAGCGGGGCCGCGTCGCGCCGGGCGTCGATCGGGGCGCGCGGAGCGTCTCCCTCGAGCTCGACGGCGACGGCACCTTCGAGCGTGTGCATCCAGCGTTCGCGCTGCGCGCGGCCAGCCGTCGTGGTCTCCCACTGCTGGCGGGCGTGGACGACGTCGATGAGCTGCAGGGGCGGCTCGTCGGGAAGCGCGCTGTCCGCACCGGCGTGCAGGCGCGCGTAGCCTTCGAACAGGTGCTTGGCCAGCGCCGCGCCCTCATCGCCGTCGCTCGCGATGTGATGGCGCAGGATCATCAACGCGTGATGCTCGGGCGCGGTGCGGATCAGGCGCGCGCGGATGATGCCGCGACCGGTCGCGAGGTCGTAGTCTGCGGCGGCGAGCTCGGCCTGCGCGCCCGCGAGCTCCGCCTGCAGCTCGCCCACCTCGCCGGTGCGATCGACGACCTCGAGCGAGGGCGGACGATCGTCGCCGCGATCGAGGACGACCTGGTGGAGCACGCCGTCGATCTCGCGATACCCGGTGCGATAGCCGGTCTGGCTCGCGACGAGCTCGTCATAGGCGCGCGCGAACAGCGCCTCGTCGAGCGGCCCGGTGAGCTCGAGGACCAGCGGTGCGTAGTAGCTCGTCGGGTCGTGGTCGTCGCGATCGAGATAGTAGAAGTACTGGTGTGCGACGCTCGCGCGCGCGGTCGTTACGTCCGTGCGGGCGTAGTGGACGACCTGCCCGTGCTCTGTCGACGGGGCCCGCGCGACGAGCGCCGCCATCGCGGCGAGCTGGCCGTGCTCGAAGACGCTGCGGACCGGTAGCTCGGCGCCGAGTCGCGCACGCACGCGCGAGACGAGTCGGAGCGCGGTCAGCGAGCTGCCGCCCAGCGCGAAGAAGTTGTCCTCTACGTCGATGCGATCGACGCGCAAGAGCTCGCGCCAGATCTCGGCGAGCGCGATCTCCTCGACGGTGCGCGGTGCGACGAACCGGTCGCGCGACGGGACGGACAGCTCGACGGCCGGGAGCGCTCGCCGATCGATCTTGCCGGTCGCGGTGCGCGGCAGCGCAGGGAGGAACGCGATCGCCGCTGGAACCATGTACGGCGGCAGGCGGGTGGCCAGCTGTGCGCTCAGCTCGACCGCCTCCAGCCCGGCGTGCGATGGCGCCTTGGCCACGCACGCGACGATCCGCGCCTCGCTCGCGGTGCCCTGCACGGTGACCGCACACGCGGCCACGCCGGGACAGCTCGCGAGGATCGCCTCGATCTCGCCGAGCTCGATCCGAACGCCGTGGATCTTGATCTGCGAGTCACCGCGACCGACATACTCGATCCGGCCATCGGGGAGCAGGCGCCCGATGTCGCCCGTGCGGTACTGGCGGACGCCGTCGGCCCCGACGCGGAAGGCGTGCTCCGTCTCGGAGGGACGGTTCCAGTAGCCGAGCGCGACGTGTGGGCTCTCGATCACGAGCTCGCCGACGCCGAACGGCGCGAGCTGGCGACCGAGCGGCGTCTCGAGCCACACCCGCGTCGTGGGCGCGACCGGATAGCCGACCGGCACGGCGCACCGCCCACCGAGGTCGCTTGTGGGACGAAGAAAGTTCTGGAGCGCGAGCGTGCACTCCGTCGGCCCGAGGCCGTTGAGGAGCACGCTGTCCGCGGGAAAGCGGCGCCGGTAGAGCTCGAAGTCCTCGGCCACGACCGCTTCGCCGCCGAGGACGACCGCGCGGATCGAACCGAACGCGTGCGGATCATTGGTCTCGCCGACCAGCTCGCGGAACACGGTGGGCGTCGCGTGGAGCACCGTGACGCGCTCGCGCGCGATCCACGCGCCGAGCTGATCGAAGCCGAGGGTGCGCAGGCTCCACGGATAGAGCGCGGCCCCCACGAAGAGCGCGCCGAAGATGTCCATCACCGCCGCGTCGAACGCGTAGGTCGGCAGCAGGGTGAGCCGATCGCCCGGACCGATGCCCAGGTTGTGCGCATAGGTCAGCGCGTGATGGAGCACGCCGCGCTGGCGCTGGATGACGCCTTTCGGCCTGCCGGTCGAGCCCGACGTGTAGAGCAGGTAGGCGACCTCGTCGGGGCTGCCGTGAACGCCGTCGAGGCGCGCGGGCTCGATCTCGTCGAGGGCGACGATCGACAGGCGCGACCCCGGGGACGACAGCGCGCGCGCGAGCTCGCGGTGCTCCGCATCGACGAGGAGCACCGTCGGACGGCTGTCGGCGAGGATCTCGCGAAGCCGCGCGGGCGGGTGTCCCGGGTCCAGGGGAACGTACGTGGCGCCGGCGCCGAGCACGCCGAGCATCGCCGCGATCATCTCGGCGCCGTGGCCGAACAGCAGCGCAACGCGAGTCGCGCCCAGCGCGCGCACGCGCACGCCGATCGCGCCGGCGCGCGCTGCGAGCTCGCGGTAGGTCCACCGCCGGTCGCGCTCGACGATCGCGTCCCGGTCGGCGTATCGCTGCGCTTGCTCGGAGAACCGCTCCCAGATCGTGCGGTCGCGTTCGACGCGGAGCGGGTGCTCCACGGCCAGGTTCCGCACACCGTCCTCCGTCGAGAGCAGCTCGTCGACGCGGAGGTCGGGGTGCTCGGCGATCTCGGAGAGCAGCGCGTGGTAGTGCGAGATCATGCGCTCGATCGTCGAGCTGTCGAACAGGTCTGCGTTGTAGAACCACGCGAACCGAAGCTCCTCTTCTGCCTCGACGCTGTACAGCGCGAGATCGAACTTGCTCGCGCCCACGTGGTCGCTCTGCGCGCGGAACGGCTCGCCGAACGCGCGCACGGAGTCCGGCACGTTCTGGTGGACGAACCAGACCTGGAACAGCGGGTTGAGATCGAGCCGCCGCTCGAGATCGAGGGCGTCGAGGATGCGTTCGATCGGTGTGTCCTGATGATCGTACGCGGCGAGCGCGTTCTGCCGCTCCTTCGCGAGCACCGTCGTGAACCGGTCGTCGGCGCGGACGTCCGAGCGCAGGGCGAGCGTGTTCACGAAGAAGCCGATCAGACCTTCCACCTCGCGCTGGCTCCGGTTCGCGACCGGCGTCCCGATCACCAGATCGTGCTGGCCCGTGTACCGAGCGAGCAGGGCGCGGAAGCCCGCGAGCAAGAGGATGAACAGCGTGGCACCCTCGCGGCGGGCGAGTGCGTGCAGCTTCGTCACGAGCGCAGCGTCGAGCGCGACGCTCACGCGCTGGCTGCCTCGGATCGCCGCCGGTGGCCGCGGGCCCTTGAACGGCAGCGCGGTCTCGGAGGGCGCATCGCGCAGGCGCTCGGTCCAGTACGCCAGCTGCTCGGAGAGCACGTCGTCGGTGAGCCAGGCGCGCTGCCAGATCGCGTAGTCGGTGTACTGGATCGGCAACGGCCGCAGCTCCGCGGCACGAGCGTCGACGCGCGCGGCGTAGAGCTCGCCGAGCTCGTCCCACAGGATGCCCATCGACCAGCCGTCGGTGACGATGTGGTGCAGCGTCAGCACGCACAGGTACGCGGTCTCGCCGACGCGCAGCAGGCGAGCACGCACGAGCGGCCCGCGCGCGAGATCGAAAGGACGCGCGTGCTCCTTCGCGAGCACCTCCTCGATCCCGGCCGGCTCGACGCCGCGCAGGTCCTCGACGGGGAGCTCGCATCGCTCCGCGGGCCGTAGCTCGACGCGCGGCTCGCCATCGGTCACGGGGAAGCTCGCGCGCAATGCTTCGTGCCGATGCAAGATCCCCTCGAGCGCGTGCCGCAACGCGTCGACCTCGAGGCCGTCGTCGAAACGACGGATCGAGGTGAGGTGGTACGCCGTGCTTTCGGGCGCGAGCTGCTGGAGGAACCACAGCCGCTGCTGTGCGAACGACAGCGGCAGCGGCGTATCGCGGGGCGCGGACGCGAGCGCCGGCGCACCGGAGGGCCGGGCGGCGCGCGCGTCGGCGATCTTGGCCGCGAGCGGTGCGAGCGTCGGTGAGGCGAAGATCTCGCGGACCGGTAGCTCCGCTCCGAGCACGGAGCGCACGTGCGCGGCCATGCGGGTGGCGAGCAGTGAGTGCCCTCCGAGCGCGAAGAAGTCATCGTGAAGACCGACGCGCTCGACGCCGAGCAGCTCGCACCAGATCTGCGCGAGCGCGGCTTCGATCGGGTCGCGCGGCGCGGCGTACGCGACCATCGAGCTGCGCAGCGGCGCCGGCAGGGCCTTGCGGTCGAGCTTGCCGCTGGGCAGCAGGGGCAGCGCGTCCAGCTCGACGATCGCGCTCGGGAGCATGTAGCCGGGGAGCGCGGCGTGAAGGCGGGTGCGCAGGGCCTCCGCGTCGAGTCGACGCGCCGGGACGACGTAGACGACGAGCTGCGGGTTACCGGGCGTGTCCTCGCGCAGCACGACCGCCGCCGCGGCGACGTCCGCGGATCCGCGTACGGCGGCCTCGATCTCGCCGAGCTCGATGCGGAACCCGCGCAGCTTCACCTGATCATCGATGCGTCCGTCGAACTCCAGCCGTCCGTCGGTGCACCACCGGACGCGGTCGCCGGTGCGATAGATGCGGCCCGCGCCGAACGGGTTGGGTCTGAAGCGATCGGCGGTGAGCCTCGGGTCCGCGAGGTAGCCACGGCCGAGCTGAGCGCCTCCGATCCACAGCTCGCCGAACACGCCGGGAGGCACCAGCGCACCGTCCGGACCGACCACGTAGGCCTGGCAGCCACGGAGCGGTCGGCCGATGGTCACCTTGTCGCGATCGCCGGAATCGACGCGCTCGGTCGTGACGTACACCGTCGTCTCCGTCGGGCCGTACGAGTTTACGAGACCGAACGACGCCCCGACGGGCGGCCCGCGACGGAGCGACGCGCCGCCCGTGGTGATGAGCCGCGGCGCGTGACCCGGCCACGCGAGCGCGAGCGCTTCTTCCGCCATGGCCGTCGGCATGCCGGCGAGCGTGATCTTCTCCCGCGCCATCCAGGTCGCGAGCTCCGGCAGCGCGACCCGAAGATCGTCGTCGATGAGATGGAGGGACGCGCCGCGCACCAGCGTCGGCCAGATCTCGGAGATGCTGGCATCGAACGCGGGCGAGCTCATCTGCGACACGCGATCGCGTGCCGTCAGGTTCACGTTGCGTACGTGCTCCGCGACGAACGCGGCCAGCTGACCGTGCTCGATCGCGACGCCCTTGGGCACGCCGGTCGTTCCCGAGGTGAAGATCACGTACGCCAGCAGAGCCGGATCGAGCGCGGGCAGCGGCGCGCCGCTGCCCGCGCTCGATCTCCGCGCGGACCGCCGGATCGTCGAGGTCGACGCACGTACACGCGAGCGCCGCTCGCCGCCCCGTTCCCAGCAGCAGCGCGGGGCGTGCTTGCGCCACGACGGCGGCGACGCGTGGCGCTGGCTCCGCGGGATCGAGGGGAAGGTAGGCGCCGCCGCACTTCGCGATCGCGACGACGACGGCGATCCACTCCGCCGAGCGCTCCATCCACACGGCGACCCGGTCCTCGCGGCGTACCCCACAGCGCACGAGCCAGCTCGCGATCTGATCGCTGCGCCGATCGAGCTCGGCGTACGTGAAGCTCGTCTCGCCGTCGGTGACGGCGAGGGAAGCAGGCGCGCACCGAACCATCGCCGCGAAGCCGCGATCGACCGTCTCCGCGGCGGGCGCCTCCTCGGGCGCGCTCCATGCGCGGAGGTGGGCGCGATCGTGGTGGTCCAGAAGGTCGATCGATGCCAGCGCGCGCGAGGGCTCGAGCGAGGCCGCCGCGAGCAACCTCGAGAGCTCTCGCGCGAAGCGCTCCGCCGTCGAGGCCTCGAACAGCTCCGCGTCGTACGTGAGCACGGCATCGATCGTCCCCGCGCTGCGTGGCAAGAGGCTGAGCGACAGGTCAAACGGGGTCTCCGCGGGCGCCTCCATGATCGGCTCCACGGTCAACGCGGTCATGCGCATCGGCTCGTCACGCGGCCTGTCGTTGTACAGCGCGAACATCACGTTGAACGGAGATGTCCCGAGCGGCAACGCCGGACGGAGCGCAGCGATCACCCGATCGAACGGCACCGTCTGATCGGCGAGCCCTTCACGCGCGACGGTGCGGACGCGTCGGAGCACCTCGCGAAAGCTCGTCGCGCCGCTCAGATCGGTGCGCAGGACGATGGTGTTGACGAACAAGCCGATGAGATCGCGGACCTCGGGGTGGAACCTGTTGGCGACCGGGGTACCGACCGCGACGTCCGGCCCCGAGTAGCGGGCGAGCCATGCCTGGAATGCGGCGAGGAGGCCGACGAACAAGGTCGTCTCTTCGCCGTCGCACAGCGCTCGCACGCGGTCGGCGACCGAGGCATCGATCTCGAAGCGAACCGTGCTTGCGGAGTGGACGCGCTCACTCGGCGGCCGGTGATCGAGCGGCAGCTCGACGTTGGTCATGTCGCGAAGCCGGTGGCACCACGCCTCGGTCCTCTCCACGAGCGCCGCGGATTCGCGGTACGCGCTCTCCCAGACCGCGTAGTCACCGAACTGGATCCGTAGCGCTCGCAAGCTCGGACGACGGCCCTCGACCCGGGCCGAGTACAGCTCGCCGAGATCGCGTGCGAGGATCGCCATCGACGCTCCATCGCTGATGATGTGATGCAGGGTGATCCACAGCTCGTGGTCGCGCGCGCCGAAGCGGAGCAGCTCCACCCGCCACAGCGGACCGCGCTCGAGATCGAACGGACGCGCATGGGCGCGCAGGAGCGCTGCTCGACGATCTTCCTGATCGTCGACGGCCCTCAGATCGTGGTGCGATAGCTCGATGTCCAGCGCCCCGGGCTCCTGCACCGGTTCTTCACCGCGGATGACGAACCGCGTGCGCAGGATCTCGTGTCGCTCCTGGAGGTCGTGCAACGCGCCCTCGAGTGCGCGGGTGTCGAGCTCGCCCCGGAGGCGCAGGTGCCGGTGGACGCACCACATCGAGGATCCAACCCCGATCTCGTCGAGGAAGCGCATCCGCGCTTGCGCGGACGACAGCGGCGCCGATGCCTTGGGGCGCCGCGGGATCCGCCCCTCGTGCCCCGTTCTCGCCGCCGCGACGCGTTCGAAAATCCCACCCATTGACACCTCTGAACGTGATCCAATTACACCTGCCGACTGCGAGGATCAACGGCGCATCGCGAATGCACATTGCGCGCATCTCCGTGCACCTGCAGTGAAATCCCACCACGTACGACCTACGGTGAGGCGGCGCCACAAACATATACCGGTCGTGTGGTGGAGCTATAGTCGCGACCGCGATGCCCTACGTCGACGTGGTGACCGAGTCCGCGCAACGGCTAAAGCTGCTCGGTGATCGCGGACGCATCGTCCTGCTCGACTCGCTGACCCTGCTCGACCTCATCGCCGAGCTCGAAGACGCGACGCAGATCGAGATTCCGAACAGCGAGATTCGCGCGGACGTCTTCGAGTCCGTCGAGTCCGTGGCCGCGTTGCTCGAACGCCTGGCAGCTCGAAAATAGATACGTCAGGCGCGGAACAGCGCGAGCGCGGTCGCGAAGGGAGCCGTGCCGGCGGCGAGGACGGAGCACGTCCCGGGGCCGCTGCGGAGCACGGCATCGAGGCCGAGGATGAGATCGGCGCCGCCGACGTGGCCCGCGATGCGGCCGGTGTTCACCACCGACTTCGGGCGGGGACGGTGGAAGCGCGCGACGGTCCGCTCGACCCACGCCGGCGAGAGCTGGCTGCAGATGACGTGATCGATGGCGCTCACGCCAGTCCGCGCGCGCAGCTCCTCCCACGCGCGCTCGTAGAGCCGCGAGTGGATCCCGAACACGTCTGCCGCCGGAGTCGCGTCGAGCCGGAGCACGAGCTGCTGCTCGCCGCGCTCTGCACGCGGAGACCGCGTCCCGCCGTGCGGGGGCATCAACAAGTCGTTGTACGTGGCGTGACTCGCGAACGCGGCGCCAACGTACTCCAGGCTGGCGCCGGACCGAGACGGCTCGTCGCTCGCGATCAGGGCGGCCGCGCCGTCGCCGTGCCCCCACAAGCGCGCACTCTCCGGATCGACGCGATCGATGGCGCCGGTCGAGCGCTCGGCATCGATCACCGCGGCGTACCGGCGCCTGGGGACCTCGAGCCACCCTCGTGCGAGCTCGAGCGCGGCGGGCAGCGCCGCGCAGCCGAGCGAGAGATCGAGGCCGACGCACGACGGCGGTGCGCCGACGAGCTTCATCACCTCCGTCGCGACCGACCAGCTCGGGAGGTAGTCGCGGGCGCGTCCGGTGTACGCGACGAGCGCGAGCTCGCCGGCGTCGATGCGCGCACTCGCGAGCGCTGCTCGCAACGCGAGCGCTGACATGCTCGCCGGGTGATCCTCGGGGCCGGCCACACATCGCGTGGGCCATTCGTTATCGGGGCTGCCCGCGGCCCCGGCGTGGTCGGTGTTCGGGCGCGACGGTGGAAGGTAGGTGCCGGTCGCGACGACGAACATGTCAGGCGTCCTTCTCCAGCTCGATATGTGGTGGGCATGCGATGTCGTGCAGCGCCGCTTCACGCGCCGGCGCGGCGCCGAGGCGGCCGAAGAACGTGCGCGCGGGCTCGTTGCGCGGTCCCTCGACGATCTCCGCGACCAGCACCGGCGCGCCGCGCTGCCGGAGCGCGCCACGGGCCGCCGCGAGGATCGCATCCTCGACGCCACGGCCGAGGACGCGGCAGCTCACCAAGAACGTGTCGAGCCGCGCGGTGTCACCGCGCTGTTCCGCGATCACGACGCCGATCTGGCCATAGTCGCCGAATCTGTCGCGGGCGTCGGCCATCAGCACCAGGTGCTGATCCGAGCTGCACAGCGCGCGCAGCTCCGCCTCGCTGCGCCGGCGGCAGGTGAGGTTGAACTGGTTGGTCTTCGCGACGAGCTGCGCGAGGCGCGCGACGTGCTCCTCACGCGGCGGGTAGACCCGCACGCACAGGCCGAGATCCGCGAGGTAGTCCTCCGTCGACGCGAACCGCTCGCGCAGCTGGGTGCGCTGCCGTTCCTCGGCGTACTGCCCGGCGCGCGCCAGATCTGCGGACGTGGGCGGTGCGCGATCGAACGCGCTCGAGCGCGCGAGCGTGGTGCCCCAGTGCACGGGATCGGAGGGCATCTGGATGCAGAGCACGGCCGGGAGCTGCGCGCTGACCTCGGCGATCTCGTGCGGGTTGTCGTCGATGAACACGACCGCATCGAGGCCGAGTCCGAGCTCGTCCGCGATCGAGATGATGCTCGCGGACTTGGCCTCCCATCCGACCCGGCGGGTCGCGAAGTGGGAGAGCTCGAGGCGCATCTCGCTGCGCGTGAACACCTGCACGATGTCGTCGTCGTGGTTCTTGCTGCACAGCGCGAGCAGCCAACCCGCGCGCCGGAGGTCGAGCAGGTGAGCCTGGAACGCGCGAAACGCTTCGCCTGGCGTGTTGTCGGCGAGCTCGACGTGCTCCCACCCGACCTCGCCGATCACGCCGCCCCACAGTGTGTTGTCGCCATCGACGACGATCAGCTTGCGCGCGGAGTGATGCGCGGCGGCCACGATGCGCGCGACCTGCTCGCCGACTTCGGCGTACAGCTCCTGGGAGTACGGGATCCGTGCGAGGGTCTCGAGCCGCGCGTCGAACGCGCGCCGCGCGCCGACGGTGCGGACGGCTCGATCCGCATCGGCGAGCCACACGCCGGTGACGCCGCGCAGCCGCGCCGCGACCTGTTCGCGCGCCCGCGTGGCGGTGGCGATCACGCCGGCGGGGTTGCGCAGATCGCCGACGCCGAGCGGCAGGCGCTCCGGCACGTGAGGCAGGACGAACACCAGCGTCGCTTCCCAGCGCTGCGCCGCCTCGGCTGCGAGCGAGCCGAGCTCGCCGAGGTCGCGCGCGTAGTCGCCTTCGGTCGCGTCGAGCGGCGCCGGCGACCTGGCCCACAGATCCTCGAACCGCGGCCACACGACGAGCACGTGCGGCTGTTGACGCGCGGTCTCGCTCGCGGAGTCGAGGCACTCCTGCGCGATCCGATCGTAGGGACCGACCCACACGCTCGCGTCCGCACCTCGGTCTTCCAGCTCGGTGCCGAGATACGGGACGAGCGGATCGATCACGAACGTCGAGATCAACGCGACGCGACGGGCGCCTCGGTTCCCAGTCTCCACGAGCCGCTTCTCCCACCGCAGCCGCCGATCGAGCAGGCTCATGACGAGGGCATTATCGGGGGCTGCTCGCCGGCGAGTCAACGTGAGGTCACGTGCGTGGTAGCGTCACGCATGGTGCGATCGTACGTGGGATTCTCGACCTCGCTCCACGATCCCGCAGTCGCGATCGTCGACGGTGATGGGCAGGTGGTCTACGCGGAGGCGACCGAGCGCTACCTCCAGAATAAGCGCGGGTGGCACTCGGCGCCGGACGGGTTTCTGCGGTTGCCCGCGCTCATCCGCCGGCACTGTCCTCCGAACAGCGAGCTCGTCCTCGCGAACAACTGGTCGGAGTCGTACGCGCGAGATCGCTTCGAGCCGATCTTCCAGCGCTCGGCCAGGCTCGCGCACGCGATCCAGCAGCCCTCCTCGCGCGACCAGACGCGGTTCCCGCAGGAGCGTGACCTGCTCCTCGGCGAATACACCGTGATGTCGCGCATGACGTACCGCTTCATGCGCGACAAGGAGCTGTTCGGATCGAACCTGATGCTGCACACGCTGCCGGCGCACAAGCTCCACGGCTACACGATCGTCGGCTATCGCAGCTTCGATCATCACCTCACGCACGCCGCGATGGCCTCGTTCCTCTCTCCTTTCGCCGAGGCGGCGGTCGCGATCCTCGACGGGGTCGGCGAGGGCCGCGCGGTCATGCTCTACACGTACGCGGATGGCCGGTTGACCCCGCTACACGACGACGATGCGTCCGACCAGCTGGGTGCGTCACAAGCATCGCTCGGTGGGTTCTATAGTCAGCTGTGCGCCGCGTGCGGCTTCGACTGGCTCGGCGGTGAGGAGTGGAAGGTGATGGGGCTCGCTCCCTACGGCAAACGGAACGACGCCTGGTACGACTTGCTCCGCGGGATGTTCGAGATCGAAAAGTGTCGGCTCACGAATGGCGCGCGCCGTGGCGACGCGATCGCCGCGATGCGGGAGGCGTCGATTCGCGCCGTCGGACGCCACCCGCTCGAGAGCGCCGACCTCGCGTTCACCGGACAGCACGTCTTCGAAGAGGTCGCCGCCGCGCTCCTCTCCAACCTGGCGGAGACGACGGGGAGCAAGCACCTCGTGTTCGCTGGCGGCTGCGCGCTCAACTCCGTGTTCAACGGCAAGATCACCGAGCTGACGCCGTTCGCGCGCGCGTACGTGCCGAGCGCGCCGGGCGACGACGGGACCGCGGTCGGGGCCGCGCTGCTCGCATATTGTGAGGATACCGGCCGGCGATATCCCCACACCCAACAAGCGTTCACGACGCCCTACCTCGGCGATCGCTTGTCGGCCGAAGTCATCGAGAACCTCCAGCACCTCGGACGCAAGCAGAGCACTCTGCCGGCGGGCAAGACGGTCTCTCAGTACACCGCCGAGTGTCTCGCGGCGGGCAAGCTCGTCGGCTGGGCGCAGGGCCGCGCGGAGTTCGGACCACGCGCTCTCGGCAACCGATCGATCCTCGCCGATCCTCGCTCGCCCAGCGTGAAGGAGACGATCAACGCCCGCGTGAAGTTCCGAGAGGAGTTTCGGCCGTTCGCGCCCGCGATCCTCCACGAGCACGGCCCCGCCTACTTCGAGCACTACCAGGAGACGCCCTATATGGAGCGCGCCCTCCGGTTCAAACCGGAAGCGGCTGCGAAGGTGCCCGGCGTGGTGCACGAGGACGGGACGGGGCGGCTGCAGACCGTCAAGCGCGCGTGGAACGAGCGCTACTACGATCTCATCGAGCACTTCTACCGGATCACCGGCGTCCCGGTGATCCTCAACACCAGCTTCAACATCATGGGCAAACCGATCATCCACTCCGTCGAGGATGCGATCGCCGTGTTCTACACTACCGGGCTCGACGTCCTCGTCCTCGACGATGTCGTGCTCGAGAAATGACGCGATCCGCTCACGTCGCGACGCCGTGGTCGCGCAGCACCGCGCGCACGGCGCCGAGCGAGGTGAAGTTGCGGATCTCGGCCGTGGAGAGCTCGATGGCATGAAGCTCCTCGAGCGCGGCGACGAGGTTCATGGTCGCCATGCTGTCCCAGCCGGGGACCGTCTGCGGACTGGACGCGTCGGTGAGCGTTGCGGCCGGCACCCTCAACACCTTCGAGAACACATCTTCGAGCCTCATCGCGAACGCGTGTATCACGCACGAGCGCGGCGGACTACGATGACGAGATGAGCAGCGATCCGCGACCCGCCCGGATTTCGCGCGCCGCCGAGATCGCCGCGGCATGGGTCGGTCGGCCCGGGATGATCGGTGCGTACCTGACGGGCTCGGCCACGCGCGCGTACGCCGACGACAACTCCGATCTCGACATCGTCATCGTCGGAGAGGACGACGCCGTCGCCGCGATCCACCCGGACCGCCGCTACAAGATGGGGATCGATCGCGGCCCGCCACGGCGCAAGGCGTACGATCTCCTGGTCCTCGCCTGGACCACGCTCGCGCAGCTCCGCACGAGCGACCTCGATCATTATCGGCAACCGTTCCAGCACGTCGTCGTGCTTCACGACGCTGCCGGCCGTATCGCGGGCCTCGTGCGAGAGATCGCCGCGTTGCCGCGGGAGATCCGGGACGAGCGGATGCGCGTGCATTGCTACGAGTACCTGTGGGGACAGACGCGCGCCGCCCGCTGCGTTGCGCGTGGGGATCTCGTGAATGCCCGCATGGTCGCCGCGGCCTCGCTGATCGCCGCGGCCAAGTGCATGTTCCTCGCGCAGGACGCGTGGCCCGCCAAGCTGCAATGGAGCTCCCACGAGCTACGCGAGGCCGGCGTCCCCGAGGAGCTCGTCACGCGGTTCGAGCACGCCTGGCTGCATCTCGATGGCGCTTCCGACCTCGCGCTTCAGCAGATGTTCCTGGACTGGCTCACCGCGAAGGGCTTCACGTTCCATCGCTACACCGTCGAGCTCACGAACTGGGCGGTCACGGATCCCGCTGGCATCGCCGCGGTTCACCGCTGGGCGCGCACTCACTGACGCTCATCGCGCGGTGCGGGCTCGGCTCAGCTCGCGGTGGCGGCCTTGCGGCGCATCTCGATCTCGCGCTCCAGCGCGTCGACATACCAGGCGGGATAGCCGCCGAGCTCGCGCAGATCGCGATTCACCGGGGACAGCGGGAACTGGATCTTCTCGTTGGCGGTCTTGAGGACCGCCTCGTACTTGTCGCGCTGTTCGCCGCACAGGCGGAGCAACCAGCGATTGCCAATGGCGGCATGCTGGGTCTCGTCGGCGGTCAGCCACTCCATCGCCTCGGCAGCCTCTGTGTGCCCGAACCGCCGCAGCAGCTGGATCTGGGAATAGGCGTTGTCGACGCTGTTCCCTTCCTGGATGCACTGCTCGATCGCGAGCCGTTCGGCGAGCCCCTCGCCCATCGCGTGACGCGTCCACACCAGGCCCGAGTAGTGCAGCACACCGAGCTCGAAGCCGTACCCGGTGACGACCGCGACCGCGAGCTCGGCGTGTCGCGCTTCGTCCCAGATCTGCTGGCTCATATCGACCTTGAACGCGTTCGGCATCGTCCGGAACTCGACGACGTTGCGTGCGCAGACCTCGATCGCGGAGATCTCGATCTCGATGTACATGCGGCGGAACTGCGCGGCGACGTTCTCGGGCTGCATCGCCTCCTGGATCGACAGACCTCGCGGGCGCGACGTGTTCGGATCGAGCACGGCGGTCTCCGGCCGCGCCGGGAAGCTCGGGATCGGAAGCAACGGCTCGGTGCCAGCGTAGTCCACCCTCGCTCCTTCGGCGTCGGGGGCTGGTGCCTCGAAGGTCGTCGTCGCGAACGGGGCCAGCGTCTCGCGGCCCAGCGCGAGGTCGGCTTGCAGCGAGCGCAGCAGCAGCAGGGTCGGCTCGTCGCCCGGATGCGCGTTCGCCAGGTAGCGCGTCATCGATCGCGACAGCGCATCGATCACGGCCAGCAGCACCGCCGAGATCCGGCCCTCGTCGGTCTCGGCGTGATGCGCATCGAGCCACTGCGCGAATGCGGTAGGCGCCGCGCCGTTCGAGCCCGTCGAGAACATCTGCGCGATGCGACGTCCGAGGCGTTCGAGCGCGAGTCCGTCGAGCCCGATCTTGCGGCCGAGCGCGACCTTGAACGCCGTGTTCGGGACGTTCATCGTCCAGGCGCACGCGAGCTCGAGCGTGCGGGCATAGCAGTACAGGTAGCTCGCGATCGTTCGCCGCCGTGCCCCAACCGGTGTGTTCGGATCCAACCCCATGTGGCGGATTCTGTCACACCTTTGGCGCGTCCTGTCAGCCGAACAAGGAGCCCTGGGGACCGGGCGGCCGCTGGTCGCCGATGAGATCTTCGACGTACGGGAACGGCCACGTGCGCCGCGCCTCGTCGGGGAGGCGGCCGTGGCGCTCGACGTAGAGCCGCACCCAGCGGCGGGTCGCGGCGTTCGCGTAGCCGCCGCCGGCGATCGGGCCGCACAGGTCCTCGTAGCGCTCCTTGATCCGCGCGAATCGCTCGTCGCGCAGCGCCTTGGCGACGACCGACGCGGCGGCCACCGACGCGTGCTTCTCCTCGGCGCGGTCGTGCGACTCGAAGCCATCGAAGCGCGCACACAGCGCGGCGAACATGCGCTTGCCGTCGGCGATGATGCGATCGACCCGCGGCGCTTGCTCGATCAGCTTGGTCGCGAGCTCGCGCTCGAGCACGTTGAGCTCGCCGCGCGCCACGCGCTCGTCGATCTCCGTGTGCTCGACCTCGATGGTCGCCACGAACGTCGCGCGCGTGCGGATCTCGGCCGCGAGCTCGGTGCGGATCGCGTGCGCCTCGTCGCCGGCGCCGTAGGTCTTGGAGTCGGTGAGGCCCTTGCGCGTGAGCGCGGCCGCGGCGCGCGAATCGAGTGCGACGGCGGCCATCACCATCGGCCCGATCGCGGGACCACGGCCCGCCTCGTCGATGCCCAGCGTCAGTCGGTTGGGAAACAGCGAACGAACGCGGCGCGCGGCGGCCATGGCGAGGTCGCCATCATAACCGAGCAGCCGCAAGTTCCAGCGCACGCTTGATCCCTACCTCGAGATCGAAGCCGTGGACGTCGACGACCGCGCCCCAGTGGTCCAGCCGCGCCGCGAGCGCCGTCAGCGCTTCCCCCGCGGCGCGGGCGAGCGGATCTCCGAGCTCGCGATCGAGATCCGGCGATCCTCGGACGAGCGCGTGATAGACGGCGTCCTCGGCGAGCTCCAGGCGCGGGACATCGTTGCGGAAGAACGCCTCGACGTAGCCGCCTTCGAGGAACCCGCGCAGGTACGCGCGCGCCCGATCGAACACGCGTGACAGCGCCAGGCCGATGCGGTCGTCGGCGGTGCGACGGAGATCCTCGAGGACGTCGAAGCCGAGGGCGGCGCCCAGCGTGCGCGCGGCCTCCTCGGTGCTGCGGCTGCGCGCCAGCAGATCGTCGGCGACGCGCCGCCGACCGCCCTCGATGGCGGTGTCGAACCCCGAGGACAGGAGGGCGATCAGGTAGTCGCGATCGGCGGTGGTCGCCGTGTGCGACGAGAACGGCAGGCGACGCCGCCGCACCAGATCGAGGACCTCGCGCGCCGCGCGGCGGTACAGCGCGACGGTCTGCTCCGACAGCGCCTTGCGCTCGGCGAGCACGCTGTCCTCGGCGAACGTGCGTGCAGAGGCGACCAGCTCGTCACGCCCCGCCCGTGCGGCGGCGGCGGCGGATGCGGAGCGCTGATGCGCTCCGTCGATCGCGCCCTGCGCTTCCGCGACGACGCCGCGCAGCAGGCGCGCGCATGCGTCGCGCTTGAGCTGGCGCGCCTGCTGGAAGAAGCGCTCCTCGAGCGCGGACGACAGCGCGCGCCAGTTGCCATCCGCGCCGGTGCCCTCCTGCTTCCAGGTCAGCGCGGCGCGCGCCGAGAACGGAATGATCGTCTCGACCAGCTCACCGAGCTCGTCGCCGATGAACGTCACGACCTCGGTGGTCTCGTCGGTGGACAGCTGATCCGCCTTGTTGAGCACGCCGAGCACGCGCTTGCCCTCGTCGCGGATCGAGCGCAGCGCCTTCTTCTCGCTCTGCTTGCCGCCCTGCGCCGCGGTGAACACCCACACGATCGCATCGGCCTTGCCGATGAACGCGCGCGCGGTCGCCTCGTGCTCGGGCTGGATCGAGTTGAGGCCGGGCGTGTCGACGATGTTGATCTTCTCGAGCTGCGGGAGAGGGACGAGGATCTCGACGCGATCGATCGAGCGGGCGTCGTCGGGGGTGAGCGCACGCAGCTCGGTCATCAGGGCGTCCCAGGCGAGCTCGCGCGTGGTGCCGTCGGCGCGGACGATCCGGCCGCCGCGCTCGCGGCCATAGCGAACGACGTTGATCGTCGCGGTCGTCGGCGTGATGCCCGTGGGGGCGACGTCGGCGCCGATGAAGGCATTGACGAACGACGACTTGCCGCTCGAGAACTCGCCCATCACGGTGACGAGCAACGGCTGATCGAGGTTGGCCGCGGCGCGCGCGGTCTCGCCGACGAGGTGGCCAAGCTCGCGCCGGCTCTCGGCGATCTTCTCGACGAACCGCGTGAGGTCCGCGATCTCGGGACCCGGCGTGCCATACAGCGCCGACCTCGCGTCGGTGAGGATCGCGCGCGCGCGGCCATGATGAGGCGACACGCGCAGGGCGGCCAGGGCCCCGGTGGCGGCCTTCGCGGGATCGTGCGGCAGGGCCATCCGCGCGAGCGCCACGTGCGCGTCGACGTCGTCGCGGGCGGCCGCGAGCTCGAGCAACGCGCGCGCCGGCTCGGGGCTCGCCTCGATCATCGCGGCGCCGCGCGCGACGAGCGCCCGCACGTCCGCTGGATCGCGCGCGAGCAGATCGTTGCCCCACTGCAGCTGGCGCGTCGTATCGCCCGCCGCGATCGCGGTGTCGACGGCGGCGCGCAACACGTCGACGCCGGCGCCGAGGGCGAGCGCACGGTCGTAGCTCGCGAGCGCGGCCTCGGTGTTGCCGATCGAGGCATGCGCGGTGGCGATCTTCGCGTGCAGGTCGGCGCGCCTGGGGTCTCCCTGCAGCGCCTCGAGGAAGAACCCGTGCGCACCGGTCGCGTCCCGCATGGCGAGCGCGGCGTCGCCCTGGGCGATCGCGATGTCGAGGCGCAGCTGCGCGGCGATCGCACCGTCGGGAACGATCAACCCGCGCGCCTTCGCGAGCCGCTCGCTCGCGATCGACGGCGCACCTTCGAGCAGCGACAGCAGGCCGAGCGCGTACAGCGCGAGCGCGGGGGGATGCTCTGCCGCGGCCGCGCGCTCGAGGTGGCGCAGCGCTTCATCGTACGGGCCACCGTCGGCGATCAGCGCTTCGCCGAGCGCGGCGCGCGCGTCGAGATCGTCGGCATCCTCGGTGACCGCCTTGCGTAGCTCGCGCACGCCCTTGTCGAGATCTCCGCGCCGGCGCCACGCGATACCGAGTCCGCGGTACGCGTCGGCCAGGATCGCACGATCCCCGCCTGCTTCGACGACGGCGCGTGACAGTGACGACACCGCGAGCTCGTATTTGCCGAGGGCGACCAGCGCGAGCCCGTGGCCGACGAGCGCGGCGGGATCGCCTGGCCGTAGCCGGAGCGCGCGCTCGAACGCGACCACCGCCTTGTCCGGCGCGCGGTTCACGAGCTGCGCCTCACCGAGGAGGATGAGCGCCTGGCCGTGCTCGGACTTCGCCGCGAGCAGCGCCTCGAGCACCTCGATCGCGGCCGTCGTATCGCCCGCGGTCAGGAGCTGCTGCGCCTGGTTCAACTGGTCGCGGTACTCGTCGAGGACGAGCTCCTCGGCGAGGTCCCCGAGCCGGCGCTGGACGCGCGACCAAAGCGACATGGGCGCAGCGTACAGTTGCCCCCAACACCGCGGCAACTCGGGTGTCCTCCCCCCACGCGACACCAGGGCGCACCGAAGAATCGCGAGCACATCGCGCCCCCGGCGCGCGGTACGGTGCTTGAACCCGAACCGGCCATGCGGTCGGTCCACGCGATAGCGGCGCTCGCGCTGGCCGCCTCGGTCGCGCCGGCGAGCGCGTGCCCGCGCGGTGCGCGCTGCCTCGTGGCCACCCAGCAAGAGATCACCGCGAGCGCGCGGCCGCGCGCCGAGCTGCCCCGGGCCCGGCGCGTGAGCCTCCGCCTCACCAGCGACGTCACACCGCGCGACCCGGTGCTCGCGATGACCCCGGCGCCCGCTCCCGACGCGCGCGGCGAGCGCGCGGACCCATCCGCGATCCACGTGCTGTTCGCCCAGGTCGTCGCGTACATCCCGCGCTACGAGGACCGTCAGCTCACGGTGCGCCCGTATCCGCTCGCCATCACCACGCCGACGAACACGATCGCCGGCCTCGGCGTCACGGGTAAGTTCTGAGCCCGCGCTCGGAGGCTGGCTCATCGCGTGGCGGTGAACGTCGCCGGCGCGTGGCGCAGCCCCATGCCCGCGTTGATCTCGGCGGTCCACGTGCCGGCGGTCAGCTGATCGGCCACGAGGTCACCGTCGTCGTCGACGAGCGTCGCCGTGCCGGACGCGAAGCGGAGCGCGTCGAACTTGAAGCTCGCGAGCTTGGCGTGCGCGCGCTCGACCACCTCGTCGAGGCCGCGCTCGCAGATCGAGGTGAGCTCCGTCGCGTGACCGACGCACACGCTCCACAGGCACTTGCTGGCCACGCGCTGCGCGATCAGCGGGCAGTTGACGGCTGTGCCGAGCGTGCCGCGGATGTCGGCGCCGTAGTCGGCGGTGAACTTCGCGTCGAGCGCCTGCCACGCGTACTCGCCGTAGGCGACCGAGTACTGGTGATCGCCGAGCGCGAGCGAGGTGCCCGTGGTGAGCACGGTGGTGGTCTGCGTGGTGATCTCGCCCGGGAGGTTGCCGAGCGGAAGCACCGTCTCGAGGCCGGCGGGCGTGAGGTCGAGCGCGACGAGGCGGTGCGTCGCGGTGCCGCCCGCGATCGCGAGCTGGCTCTCGAGGTCGACCTGGGTCAACGAGGTCTCGGCGAGCGCGACGACCTGGGCGGCGAGCTGCGGGATCGTGACGCCGTTGAGCGTGAGCTTGTTGATCTCGTTGTTCAGCCAGCCCTCGAGCTTCTCCTCGAGATACGAGGGCAGCGCGTCGCGCACCGTACCGACGGCCGGCACACCCGCCTCGTCGGCGAGCGTGATCAGCGTGTGCGCGGGGTTCACCGAGAAGTCGCGCGCGGTCGCGACGAGGTTCGCGGCGGGCTCGGGCAGCAGCGCCTCGATCGTGATCTCGATGTTCGAGGTCACCACGTACTCACCGGTCGCCTTCGGCGCCGGTGGCGGCGGCGTGGTGTCGTCGTCGTCCTCACCCGGGGGGACCGTGTCATCGACATCGTCGCCGCCGGTGGTCGGGTCCGCGTGATGAATGATGCAGCCGGTGAGCGAGAGCGAGGACGCGAGCAGCGAGGCGAGGAGGTGATGGCGCATGGCCAGCTCATCGAGCAAGGCCCCGGCCAAAGGTCCAACCAATGCCGTTCCCGCTAGTTAGCGGCAACAGCTGGTGAATCGCTGTGGTGCATCATGTGGAAACCACTGGCACCTACAGCCACCGCTCAGGTCGCTTCGACAGGCTCTTCGTCGGTGGTCCACAGCCCTTCGCGCAGCTGGCGCAGCGCGCTGGTCGCGGCACGCACCTGCTGGATCTGGGTGCCCGTGGCGAGCTTGAAGTCCTCGATGTCGCCGCCCTGGTCGCGGCGCTCGCGCATCGTGCGGTCGAGGATCTCGCTGATGCCCTTGTAGAGCGTGCTGCCCGCGTTCGACACGAACTCGGAGAGGCGCTTGCCGAAGTCGTCGATGCAGCGATCGAAGTGCGGCTTCATCGCCTCGGCGGCCTTGAGCACCGCCGCGGGCACCTTCTCCTTCGCCTGCACGCGGATGTCGCCCGCGATCTTCGACTTGAGGACGATCGCGAGGATCGGCGCGGCGAGCGTCAACAACCCGCCCGCGAGCGCGTTGACGAACAACATCACCGTCGTGCCGAGCGCGCCGACCGCGTAGATGCCGACGTCGTACTTGAAGCTGTCGACGGAGATCTCGACCTGCGTGTCCTCGGGGCCGAGCCGCTCGGCGAGCGTGGCGGCGGCCGCGGCGACGTTCTCGTTCGTGATCGAGATGACCTCCTCGGCGAGGTGCTCGAGCAACGCGGCGAGCTTCGCGCCTTCGATCTCGGCCCACTCCTTGAACTTGTCCTCGATGAACTGCGGCAGGTACGTCTTGACGTCGTTCGCGTCGACGGCGTCGATCTGCGCGGGCAGCGCCTGCACGAACGCCTTGGCGAACGCCTCGAGATCGAGCGAGACCTGGGTCTTGATCGAATCGCACGAGGCCTCGATCCTCCCGTGCAGCTCGTCGAGCTTGCGCTTGCTGGTGTCGAGCTGCTCGCGCACCGCGGCGACGCGCTTCTCGAGCTCGCCGAGATCGAGGTCGTAGCTGCGCATGCGCACGCCGAGGTTGTTCTCGACGTACGCCGCCGTGCGCGAGGCATCCGCGGCCGCGTTGTCGAGGATGACCTGCGCGCGATCGCGGGCGAGGAACCGGCCGAGGTACGTCATCAGCTCGGGCATGCCGCTCTGCGGGTCCTTGCTCTTCGCCCAGTCGCGCGCCGACAGCGGGAACACCACCGGAGACGGCATCATCTCGGCGAGGTTCTTCTTCACGTAGTCGACGACGGCGACACGCTCGTCGGCGGACAGCATGTCCATCTTGCCGAGCACGAAGATCAGCCGGTCGCGCGCGTTCTCGAGCACGCGCGAGCGCAGGAACTCGCGCTCGCTGTCCTTGAGCGCCTGGCCGGCGTCGAGGAGGAACACCACCGCATCGGCGCGCGGCACGTAGCCGTACGTGACCTCGGCGCGCTGCTCGTTGAGGTCGTTGACGCCCGGGGTGTCGACGAGGACGACGTTGTTCTGGAGCAGATCGCTCGGGTAGCCGAGCTCGACGTACGCGACCTCGGCGGCGTGCCCGCCCGCGACGGTGACCCACTCCTTGAGCTGGCTCGGATCGAGCGGCTTGCTCTCGCCGGTGGTGAGCACGACGCGGGCCTGCGGCGACCCCGCGTGGATGACGTGGTTGATCGACGCGGTCGTCGGGGTGATGCCGGTCGGCAGGATGTCGCTGCCGAGCATCGCATTCACGAAGGTCGACTTGCCGTGGTTGAACTCGCCGAGCACGACGAGGTGGAACCGCTCGGCCTCGAGCTTGGGGATGCGCGTGGTGCGGATGTCGCGCGCGAGCGTCACCATGCCGACCGAGTCGGCGACCTCGGCGAGCTGCTGGAACCGCGTGATGATCTCGTGCTTGGCGGACTTGTGATGTTCGAGGAGGATCATGGGCGGCCCTCTAGAAGACGGAGATCAAGTCGGAGACCTGCTTGTCGATTTCGGGCAGGCTCGGCCTTCCGGCCGCATCCTGGCCGGTCACCTTCGCGTACAGCTGCGAGCCCGCGAACAGCCGCAACGCCTGCACGCGCTTGGGCACGTACGGATGCGAGCGGAAGATCTCGGCGTAGCGCCCGAAGCCCTTCTTCGGATCCGGCGGGTTCTTGAGGTACTCGTCGACGTTGAACGCCGAGCTCTTGTCGACGCCGAGCTCGAGCTTGACCAGCGCCGCGAGCGTCTTCTCCTCGTCGCGCAGCGCGAGCAGCGCCGCGCGATCGCAGGTGACCTCGGCGCGTCGCGACCACGCCTGCAGCGTCATGATCGCGGGCTGCACGACCCAGCGCACGAAGAACGCGGCGGAGCTGGTCAGGTAGTGCAGCGCCGTCGCGTACAGGATGTGGCCGTTCTGCACGTGGCCGAGCTCGTGCCCGATCGCCGCGACGAGCTCCGCGTCGTCGAGCTTCTCCGCAAGGTCGAGGTTGACGATCAGGTGCGGCGCGTCGTCGGTGCCGAGCACCTTGACCTTGATCGAGGAGGTCGGCGCGGCGAACACGACGGGGACGCGCACGTTGAGCGCCTTGCCCGCGGCCTTCGCGGCTTCGTACACCCGCGGGTACTGCTGATCACTGACCTTGACCGCGGTGCCGAGCAGCTCGGTGCGCGCGACGTCGCGCCACAGCCGGGTCGTCGCCTCGAGCGCCATCGTGACCGGCCGCGCCATCATCAGCGTGCGGCGGAACTTGAGCTCGCCGCTGAACGCATACGCCGCCCCCTCGCGAGCCGACTGCTCCATCGAGCCACGCCGGATCGCGATCCATTTCGCGAAGTCGAAGTCGAACGCTACCGACATCCCGGCAGTATAGCGATCTATGCCGCAGGCGCCCGAAATCGAGCGAGGCGGATTTACTCCGCCGAGCGGGGGCGACACCGCTTCGCGATTTTCCCGCGCGCGATGGCCAGCAGGATGAGGCCGAGGAGCACGGCGAACCACAGCGTCGCGAGCCGGGTCAGCAAGGTGGCGTCGAGCGCGGTCGCGTGGTCGACACCGGTCGCGCTGCGCACGAGCAGCACGGTCATCGTGCCCTCGGTGACACCTAGCCCCCCGGGCAGGAACGACAGCGCACCGGCGATCGTCGTCGCCGCGTAGATGACGATGGCGAGTCCGAACGCGACGTCGGCGCCGGGGAACCCACGCACGATCAGGGCGAAGCCGAGGCACTCGGCGCCCCACGCGGGCAGCGCGATCGCCGTCGACGTCACGAGCCGCACCGGGCGGCACAGCCCGACGAGGCCGGCGTACACCTCGTGCAGCGCGGGCCGATACTTCCGCGCGAACTTGGGCGTGGTCACGAGGTCGATGATCATCCGCGTCGGCGCCGGCCACGCCAGCAGCACGAGCCCGAGCGCGACCAGCGCCGCGGCCGCGATCACGAACGCCGACTGCATGCCATAAGCGGCGACACCGATCACCGACAGCGCGAGGAGCGCGATCAGGTCCGAGACGCGCTCGGCGACGACGATCGGCGCCGTGCGCGCGGGGGGCACGTCGTGCAGCTCGCGCAGCAAGTAGCTCTTCACGAGCTCGCCGAGCTTCGCCGGTGTGATCGAGAGCGAGAGCCCGGCGCCGAACACCAGCGCGCTCGACCGCACCGGCACGCGCACCTCCTGCCAATGCAGGTACAGCTGCCAGCGTACGAACCGGATCACGTAGTTCACGCATGCGAGCCCGATCGCCGCCGCGAACACCGGCCAGTGGAACGCGCTGAGCCGATCGGCGACCTGGTTGACGTCGCCGATCATGACGTACGCCGCGACGGCGATCACGACGACGATCGCGATCCAGATCCAGCGGCGCACGACGCCAGATACCACGCTTGACGGCCCGAAGGCGCGCGGCGTAGCGTCCGTCCATGAGCAAGGCGCAGGCGAGCATCCTCGTCGTCGACGACGATCCCGAGATCGTGACCATGCTGTCGACGCGCCTCGGCAAGCGCGGCTACAAGGTGACCACCGCGAACGACGGCCACCGCGCGCTCGAGCTCGCCAAGCGGGAGCTGCCCGACGTGATGCTCCTCGACGTGATGATGCCCGGCAAGTCCGGCTGGGAGGTCGCGCGCGCCCTCAAGCAGGACCCGGTCACGCAGAACATCAAGATCGTGATGGTCACCGCGATCGGCGAGCAGGTGAACGAGATCACGTCGCCGCTCTACGGCGCGGACGCGCACGTCGACAAGCCGTTCGAGTTCGATCGCCTGGAGAAGGTGATCAGCAAGCTCGTCGGCGAGGCGTGACTCAGCCTCCGCTGAGGAGCTTGCCGGCTTTCTGATGCCACTGGCTCTTCGAGTCGACCATCTGCTGCACCTGCTTGAGCTTGTCGCGCGCGGACTTCTCATCGCTCGCTAGCTCGGCCTGGGCTTCCTTGAACAGCTTGGCCGCGGTGGACTCGAGGCTCGCCTTCACACCCTGGGTGCTCGAGTTGCCCTTGCCGCCCGCCTCGGCGACGGCGACGGCGTTCTTCGCACGGACGTAGTCCTTGTCCGCCATGAACGCGACGGCGGCCTTGGACGCGATCTCGGCGAGCCGCGCGTTGATCTCGCTCGTGAATGCGTTGCCGGCGCGGTTGTCGAAGTTCTTCGCCTTCACGAGCAGGTCGAACGCCTGCTTCGGCGACGTGCCCGGCGCCATGCCGACGTTGTACGCCTTGCCGAAGTTCTCGTAGACGCCGGCGAGCGACCTGAGCTCGGTCGCGTCGGCGGAGCCCTTCGCCGCAGCACGCAGCGCTGCGGCCGCACCGGCGAAGTTCTTGTTGCGATAGAGGCCGTCGGCCTTGTCCTTCACGCCGCCGGTGTCGGCGGCGACCCGCTTGTCCTGCTTCGCTTCGCGCTTGGCGGCTTCCTCGCGCTCGCGCCTGCGCGCGGCGGCTTCCTCGCGCTCGCGGCGCGCCGCTTCGTCGCGCTCCTTCTTCGCGGCCGCGGCCTCGCGCTGCTTCGCGGCGGCGGCTGCCTTGGCC
>Ga0247822_10000133_pt1 | contig 32641 bp, 30 predicted proteins | sample 13C_Cellulose_Da_FD_192423 | JGI IMG/M metagenome (GOLD analysis project Ga0247822, IMG submission 192423) | Soil microbial communities from agricultural site in Penn Yan, New York, United States - 13C_Cellulose_Day30 | ecosystem: Environmental > Terrestrial > Soil > Agricultural land | place...
CGCCGTCGGCGGCCGCCTGCACCGCCCCCCGATCGAGCTGCCGCGCCTGTCCGCGACGCTGCCGATCAGCGCCGCCGCGGTCGCGCGAGCCAAGCTCGCCTGGCTCGCCGGCTGGTGGACGATCTTTGTCGTCGTGCCCGGCCTCATCGCCTCACTGCGCCAGCACTCGCCCACCGAAGGCCTCGTCCTCCTCGGCGGCGGCACGCTGCTCGTCCTCGGCACCGGCGCGCTGCGCCGGTGACGCACTGCGATCCGAGCGTTCATCGCGCTCCTCGTCGACGTTGGCACCGAGCGTGGCAAGATGGGGCATGGTCGCCTCGTCCCTGCCCAAGTTCTCCGTGAAGGAGTACCTCGCGCTCGAAGGCGTGGCGGAGCAACGGCACGAATTCAGCGGGGGGCAGATCCTCGCGATGGCGGGCGCCGACCCCGCCCACAACACGATCGTCCACAACCTGCACCTGGTGATCGGGAACGCCCTCGCGGATCGGCCGTGTCAGATCTGGGGCAGCGACCAGCGCTTGCTGAGCGAGGCGGCGAGCGAGTACTTCTATCCGGACCTCGTCGTCGCGTGCGCGTCACCCGTCTTCGTCGAACCCAGGCCTCCCTCGCTGACCAACCCGCAGGTCATCGTCGAGGTCCTGTCGGAGACGACCGAGCGATACGATCGCGGAGACAAGTGGTCTGCCTATCGCCAGATCCCCACGCTGACCGACTACGTGATGGTGTCGAGCACGAAGCGCGAGATCGATCACTACCAGCGCACCCCTGATGGGAGCTGGACGCTTCGGACCATCTCGAGGGACGGGCGCGTGACGCTCGGCAACGGCGTCGAGCTCGAGCTCGGAGCGCTCTACCGTCGCGTGCCATCGCTCGAGACCTGAGCGTCACGCCGCGTGAAGCGCCTCGGCGCCCCCGCGCGCTGCGCCGCTGACGCCCGCGCGGTGCGAGCGCAGCGCACCGTTAGCGAATGTTGTACCGGCGGTGCACGCACAGGCGCCGCGCCTCGTAGAGTCCGCGCATGCGAACGGGAATCGTGATCCTCGTCGGGCTGGCCGCGTGCGGCGACAACCTCGAGCCAGCCGTGGAGAACGAGCTGTGCCTGCCGGACACCCCGCCGGCAGCGCTGGTGCCCGGGCCGTTCGACGATCCGCTCGCGGTGCAGCTGCCACCAAGCTGCGTGCCCGGCGGCCTGCGTGACCTGCCCGGCCGCTGGTTCGTCAACCACGAGCCGGAGCGGTTCTCGTTCGCGTATCCAAAGTTCGAGGGGACGTGCGAAGCGGGCTTTCGCCGCGCGAACTATCTCGACGAAGACGCGGACATCAGCGATGGCTTCTCGTTCCAGACCTGGAGCGACGGCACGCGCATCCACTACCGCGAGCTGTACCAGTTCTCGTTCGATGGGCGCGTCTACGAGTACGCGACGATGACGACGGCGTGCATGCTCCCCGACGGCACGCTCGCGACGGTCTTCGGCGAGTACGACTCCGATCGCGGCATGCACACCGTGGACGGCAAGGGCACGCGCTTCGCACCGAAGGACGACGTGGCGCAGGGCCTCTCGCTCGTCGGCGAGCTGGCGGGCGTGAGCTACCAGATCGCGCTCGACGGCACGATCGCGTATCTCGCCGGGCCACTCGGCCTCGACGTCGTCGATGTGTCCTCGCCCGCGCAACCGGTGGCCCTCGCGCACCTCGACGGTAGCTTCAACGACGTCAAGATCGCGCACGGCGGCGGCATGACCATCGCGTACCTCGCGCCGCTCGGCGAGGACCCGACGCGCGTGGTCGACGTCACCACGCCGAGCGAACCAGAGTTCCTCGGCAACGTGCCTGCGTACTCGCACTCGATCTTCCTCACGCCGGACACCGCGCCGCCGCGGATGTACCTCGCGAACTACAGCGAGTCGATCCCCGTCTACGACATCACCGCGCCGGCGTCGCCGATCCTCGTCGACTCCGTGCCGATCGACGGCATCGGCGACACGGCGGGCATCCACGATCTCCACGTCGACGGCACGCGGATCTACGCCGACAAGACGATCGACGGCGTGGTCGCGGTCGACGTCGCCGCCGGGTTCGACGCGCCCGTCGAGCTCGGTCGCATCCCGACGTCGTACTCGCACGCGACGTGGGCCGGGACGGCGGGCGGCCGCAAGATCGCGATCCACGGCGACGAGGGCATGACGCCCGACGAAGGAGGTGCGTTCCTGCGCGTCCTCGATGCCGACGAGGCGTCGCCGACGTTCATGCAGGAGATCGGGCGCTACCAGTCGCGGCCCGAGGTCGGCATCCACAACATGATCCTCGTCGGTGATCGCGCGTACATCGCGTACTACCAGGATGGCATCCGCGTCCTCGATCTCTCCGAGCCCACGCAGCCGCGCGAGATCGCGCACTACAACACGTGGGATCCGGACGCCGCGTGGGGAGACGCGTTCGAGGGCGCGATCGGCCTCGTCGTCGAGGGCGACTACATCTATGTCGCGGACACCGACCGCGGCCTCGTGATCCTGCGCAGGTGACCATTCGGCACCGGTCCTCCTCGGCGGCCCCTTCGTTGACACATCGAATGCGTCGGTTAGACTCATTCCATGAGTCATCGTCTTCAGGTGCTTGTGGACGAGCGGGAGTTCCGAGAAATTCGGAAGCTCGCGAAGGAACAGGGCCTGAGCGTCGCGGAGTGGGTGAGGCGGGCGCTTGATGCGGCGAAGCGGCAACGCGCTGCCGGCGATCCGGCCAAGAAGCTCGCGGCGGTACGCCTGGCTGCGAAGCACTCCTTCCCCACAGCTGACATCGATCAAATGCTGAACGAGATCGCGTCCGGCTACGGTGACCTGCCCGCATGATCTTCATCGATTCGAACCTCCCGATGTACCTCGTCGGAGCTGCGCATCCTCACAAGATCGACGCGCAGCGCCTGATCGAGCGCGCGATCGCGGATGGTGAGCGTCTCGTCACCGACGCCGAGGTACTGCAGGAGATTCTTCATCGGTATGTGGCGATCCAGCGGAAGGACGCGATCCAACCCGCGTTCGATGCTTTGCTCGGCGTCGTCGACGAGATCCTTGCAGTCACGGCCAGTGACATTCAGCGCGCCAAGGAGATCCTGCATGGCAGCGTCCGGCTGTCCGCGCGAGACGCGCTCCACGTCGCGATCATGGAGCACCACGACGTCGCGCGCATCATGTCGTTCGACACTGGGTTCGATGACGTTACCGGCGTCGAACGCTTGCACTGACGCGTGACCAAGCACTGGGCGGAGATCGCGCCCCGTATGCCAGCTCACTCCGCGTGCAGCGCCTGGATCGGATCCAGGCGCGCCGCCCGCATCGCCGGGTAGAGCCCGGACGCGACGCCGACGAACACCGAGACACCGAGCGACAGCGCGACCGACCACGTGGTGACCACCGTGGGCCAGTCGGCGTAGGTGGCGACGACGCGCGCGATGCCGAGGCCCATCGCGACGCCGAGCACGCCGCCGAGCATCGCGAGCGAGAACGCGGTGACCAGGAACTGGAACCGGATGTCGCGCCGTCGCGCTCCGACTGCGCGCCGCACGCCGATCTCGCGCGTCTGCTCGAGCACGGTGGCGAGCATGATGTTCATGATGCCGATGCCGCCGACGAGCAGCGAGATGCCGGCGATCAGCCCCATCACGAGGTTGAACAGGCGCTGGGTCTCGCGGCTGTGCCGCAGCAGCGCCTCGGGGACGACGATCTCGAAGTCGCGCGTGCCGCCGTGCAGGCGGTCGAGGAGCGTGCCGATCACCGCGCCGGTCTCGCCCGCCGGCGCCTCGGGCGCGAGCCGCACCACGATCTCGGCGAGCGGCGACTTCAGTGCGTCGCGCTCGAACTTCCGCAGCGCCGTCGTGTACGGCAGGTAGATCTCGCGATCCGTCGATGCGACGGCGACGCCCTGCACCGAGCTCGCCGCGGCGTCGTCGCGTGCGAGCACGCCGATGACCTCGCACCACAGGTCGTCGATCTTGAGCGTGCGCGCGAGCGCGGCCTCGCCGCCGAACAGATCGCGGCGCACACCGGCGCCGATCACGCAGACCTGTGCGTGGTGCGTCTCGTCGCGTGTGTCGAGCATGCGGCCCTCGACGATCGGCAGCGGCGTCAGCTCGGTGTGCCGGTGGCTGACGCCGAACACCTTCGCCTCGGTCTTGGCGCCGGCCGCGAGCACCTTGTACGGCTCGAGCTCGACGCGCGGCGCGGCGTACTGCACGCCCGGCACCGCCTCGTGCAGCGCCTCGACGTCGCGCAGCGACAGCCCGAGCGACTTCTTGCGGATCTCCTGCAGCTCCTCGGGCTTGTAGGTCTTCGCGCGCACGACGACGTTGCGCGTGCCGAGGCGTTCGATCAGCGCGAGCGCCTCTCGCTCCGCGCCGGCGCCGATCGACAGCATCGCGACGACCGCCCCGACGCCGAACATCATGCCGAGCATCGTCAGCGTGGTGCGCAGCTTGTGCTCCGCGAGGCTCTCGAGCGCCACCGCGAAGGCATCGATGATGCGCCTCATGGTGCGCCTCCTTCGGTTGCACCGCTCGCCGGCGCCCCGCTCGGCTCGCCGCTGCCGCCGAGGGTCTGCTCGATCGAGCGCGTCGGATCGCGCAGCGCGATGCGATCGCCGGCGGCGAGCCCGCTCGTCACGGCGACCCGGCCCGGCGTCGCCTCGCCGAGCTCGACGGAGACCTGCTCGAAGTCACCACGCGCGGTCCGGCGATAGACGAAGCTCTTGCCATCCTTCACGAACACGGCCTGCCGCGGCACCACGAGCGCCTCGGCCTCGTCGAGCTTGATCGTCGCCCGCACGCGCTGGCCCGGCTTCATCACCGCCGGATCGGTGCGCTCGAGCTCGACGACGACCGCGAAGTACTGCACCGGCAGTCCATCGACGCGCGGCTTCGCGAGCTTGTCGACCAGGCGGACCTTGCCATGATGCACGACGTCCGGACGGGCCTCGATCACCAGGTCGACGGCCTGGCCGACCGCGAGCGCGCTGCCGTCGATCTCGAGCACGAACACCTCGGCCTCCATGGTGTCGAGCAGGGGGAGCTCCGCGATGTCCTGCCCCGGCCACAGCTGATCGCCGACCTTGGGAATCTCACCGCGCCAGTTGCGACGGAGCACCAGCAGGCCATCGTGCGGCGCGCGGATCTCCATCGCCGCCAGCTCGCTCTGTGCGTGCTTGATCGCGACCTCGGCCTTGTGGCGCTCGACCTCGATGATCCCGACCTTCGAGCGCAACAGGTCACGCTCGACCCGCTTCGTGCCCTCCGCATGCTCCTTGCGCGCGGCGGCGAGCGTCTCGTCGATCTCGGACTCGATGATCTGGTTGCGCGAGTAGATCTCGGTGTCCTTGGACTGGAACTGCCGCGTCTGCTCGAGCTCCTTCGCGGCGAGCAGCGCGGCGGTATCCCGCGCCTCGACGGCGAGGCCGCTCTTGAGCTGCTCGGACCGCAGGCGCGCCGAGGTCGCTTCCACATCCGCCTGGCCATCTCGCAGCTGCTTCTCCGGATCGGTCGCGTCGAACTTCGCCACGAGGTCGTTGGCCTTCACGTGCTGGCCGTCGGGCGCGACCCACGCGAGCTTCTTCGGCCCGCCGCGACCACGGCTCTGCGGCGCGGTGATCGGCGTCGCCTTGAGCGCGCGCAGGTTGCCCTCGGCGACGACCTTGCGGACGAGCTTGTCGCTCGCGACCACGAAGGTCGGGACCTCGGCGGCCTCCTCGCTCGCGAGCGTGCGGCGCACGACGAACACGCCGGCCACGCCGAGCGCGGCGAGGACGAGCACGACGAGGATGGTGCGGATCATCGCGCCCTCCCCGCCGGCCCGCGGCGCGACACGCGATCGCCGGCCGCCAGCCCGGACGTGACCTCGATCATCGTCGTGCTGCGCCGGCCGAGCACGAGCGGCACCGCGTCGAGGCTGCCGCCCGCGTCGCGATACGCGACCGGCCCTTGAGGCGTCACGAACACGGCGTCCGCCGGGATCAACACCACGTCGCGGACGCGCTCGGTCTCGACCTCGCCGCGGAACCGCATGCCGGGCCGCAGCGGCGCCTTCGTGGGATCGAGCTCGATCTTGATGTCGATGACCTTGCTCGGATCCGCTTCGGACTTCTGGCGCACCGTGCGCGCGATCGACTGGACCTTGCCGTGCAGCTCGACGTCGGGCAGCGCATCGAGCCGCAGCGCGACCGGCTGGCCACCGGCGACGCGCGCGATGTCGACCTCGTCGACCGCTCCCTTGGCGACCATCTTGTCGAGCCCGACGACCTGGAGCACGACCTCGGCGCGCCACACGCCATCGCCGACCTTCTTCTTCTCGCCGCGCCAGCCGGTCGGATAGACGATCGTCCCGGCGCGGGGGGCGACGATCTTCATCTTCGCGATGTTCTCCTCGAGGAGCTTCGCGCGCTGGGTCACGTAGTCGTGGCGATCGCGCAGGCTCGCGAGATCGGTCTGGTCCGAGCGACGCTGGCGCGCGGCCTTGTTGTTCGCCAGCTCGAGCGCGATTTCGGCGGCCCGCAGATCCAGCTTCGCGGTCTCGAGCGCGATCGACGCGACGAGGTCCTGCGGCGTATCGGTCTTGAGCTTCGCCTTGCGCAGCGCGGCCTCGGCGTTCGCGATCGCGAGCTCCTCCTCGCGGCGCGCGAGCGCGGCGTCGTCCTTCTTCTTCTGCAGCTTCTTGCTCGCGGCGTCCACCTCGGTGCGCATCGTCTCGAGCTCGCGCACCTGCTGCGACGCATCGAACGCGGCGACCGGCTCGCCGGCCTTCACGTCGACGCCTTCGTCGGCGAGGCTCGCGATCTTGAAGTCCCACAGCCCGACGTTGGGCGGCTTGATGTCCGTCGAGTCCACCGCGGCGAGCTCGCCCGTGACGGTGACGCCGATCACGAGATCCGCGCGCTTGATGTCGACGAGCTGGAGCTCCGTGGCGTCGCGTGCGCCACATGCGGCGAGCACGGTGAGCGCGGCCAGCCAGCGCCTCACGGGGCACCGATCCTGACGGTCTCGCCGTCGTTCGCACCCTGCGCGATCACGCAGCTCTGCGCGTCGCACTCGCCGAGCGTCACCGCGCGCAGCGAGCCGTCACCGAGCCGCAGCTGCGGCTGGGTCCCCATCACGATGGCGCCGCGCGGGGCGAGCAGTGCGGGGCCGCCGGGGTGCGGCTGCACGAGCTCGACCTTGACCGACATCCCCGGCCGCATGCGCGACGAATCGGCCTTCGCCAGCGACAGCGTCACCGAGAACGCCCGCCGCAGCGATTGCCCGTTCGGATTGCCGGCGACGGGTGCCAGCTCGGTGATGGTGCACGCGAGGGGCTCACGCGGATACGCGTCGAGCGTGCACGTGCCCAGCATCCCCGGCGTGATGCGGCCGTCGTCGACGTCGCTGAGTCCGGCTTGCACGGTCATCGGCGCGCCGAGGTCGGGCATGGTCACCACCTTCATGCCGGGCTGCGTGACGTCGCCGACCCGGAACGGCCGCCCTTCCCACGGGTGCTCGCCGACGAGCAGCACGCCATCGCGCGGCGCGGTGAGGACGAGCTCGCCGAGCGCCTTCTTCGCGGCGTCGATCGAGCGCGTCGCCTTGTCGAGCTCGAGCTGCTTGACCTTCAGCTCGAGCGCCGAGGTCTGCTTCTCCGTCGCGAGCTGCTTCTCGGCGTTGTCGACGGCGATCTGCGCGCGCACCTTGTCGAGCTGCCGCTGCTGCGCATCGCGTTGCGGCAGCAGATCCGCAGGCACGGTCGCCTGCAGCGCGGCCTTGTCGTACGTGATCCGCGCCTGCGCCAGCTCGTGCTCCTTCACCGACAGCGCGAGCGTGCTCATCTCGCGCAGCGCGTCGAGCTGCACCGCCGCCTCGATCGCGGCGATCCGTTTCTCCTCGAGGCCGTTGGTGAACTGCGAGTTGTCGAACTCGAGGACGCGCTCGCCCGCCTTGACCAGCGCGCCGTCCTCGGCCATCCAGCGGATCGTCAGCTGCCACGCATCCGTCCGCGGGACGGTCATGCTCACCGACGCACCCGCCTGCAGCGTGCCGGTCAGCAGCACGCGATCCGCGAGCTCGCCGCGCGTGAGCTTGCCGGAGCGCGCCGCGCTCGCCGCCGGTCCAGCCTCGCGCCCCGCGCCGCTGCACGCGACCAGCGCGATCAACATCGCGCGCCTCACGCGGCACCTCCCACCGGCAGCCCGAGGTAGGCCACCTCGGCGCCGGGGCCATCGGCGAGGAGCTTGCCGTCCGCGATCCGGATCGCCCGCGGGCAACGCGCCGCGATCTTCGGCTCGTGGGTGACGATCAGGATCGTGTTGCCCTCGGCGTGGAGCTGATGGAACAGCGCCATGATGTCCTCGCTCGTCGCCGAGTCGAGGTTGCCGGTCGGCTCGTCGCACAGCAGCAGCGAGGGCTTGGTGACGAGCGCACGCGCGATCGCCGTGCGCTGGCGCTGGCCGCCGGACATCTGGAACGGGCGGTGCTTCGCACGCGCGGCGAGCCCGACCTTGGTCAGCGCCGCGAGCGCGCGGACCGAACGCTCGCGCGCCGGGATGCCGCGGTACACGAGCGGCAGCGCGACGTTCTTGGCCGCCGTCGCGCGGTGCAGCAGCTGGAAGCTCTGGAACACGAACCCGATGGTGCGATTGCGCGCGAACGCGCGTTCGTCGTCGGACAGCCCCTGCACGTCGCGTCCGTCGAGGCGGTACGTCCCACTCGACGGCGTGTCCAGGCAGCCGAGGATGTTGAGCAGCGTCGACTTGCCCGAGCCCGACGATCCCACGATCGCCACCATCTCACCGGCGGTGACCGTGAAGCTCACGCCGTCGAGCGCGGCGATCCGCTCGTCGCCCATGTGGTAATAGCGGGCGATGTCCTCGAGCTCGATCACGGGACGCATCAGTCGCCTCGCTCGATCTCGATGTGACGCTCGGGGAGCAGGCGCCCCGTCGCGCGCAGCACCGTCGTGGTCGCACGGTTGTGCGCGAGCAACGCATCCAGCTCGGCCAGCCGCGCACGCGCCACCGCATCCTGCCGCTGGGCGACGTCGATGTTCTGCGCGGTGCCGGTGAGGAACTTGCGCTGCTCGATCGCGAGGCTCTGCTCGGCGAGCTCGCGGAACCGCGTCGCCGCGCGCAGCTGGCGCTCCGCCCCCGTCTGATCGCGAACCGCGTCGCGGACCTCGAACCACACGTTCTGCACGACCTGCTCGCGGCGCACCGTGGCTTGCTCGTGCTGCAGGCGCGCGACCTCGGTGGCCGCCTTCGACGCACGCTGCATCGGGGTCCAGGTGAAGTTCACGAACACGTTCCAGCCCCAGGCATCGGCCTTGCCGAGCTGCGAGAGTGCGGCGCCGTACGCGGTGTCCTGTCCGACGAGCGCCGTCGACAGTCCGACGTCGAGCTGCGGCAGCTGATCGTTCTCCGACTTGCGGATCGAGAGCAGCGCCGACTTCAGATCGACGTCGAGCTGCGCGAGCTCCGGGCGATTGCCGATCGCCGTCTCGAGCGCTTGCTCGGGGGTGAGCCCGACGGCCTTGAAGGCCGGGACATCGGTCGGAAGGATCGGGCGCGCCCACTCCTCGCGCGGGAGGTTCAGCACCGCGCGCAGCGCATCCCAGCTCTGCTCGATCGCCTGCTCGGCCTGCACCACCTCGAGGCGGCGCTGCGCGAACGTGCTCTCCGCACCGATCGCGTCCGCCGGCGGCAGCGTGCCCGACTCGATCTGGCGCCTGGTGACCGCCATCTGCTCCTCGGCGCCCTGCTGCGTGCGCACGGCGAGGTCGTAGCGATACAGCGCCTGCAGCACGTTCCAGTACGCGGCCTCCGCACGCGTGATGACCTCGGTCACCGCGATCACGAGCTGCGCGCGCTCGCGCTTCGAAGCGAGCTTGGCGCGCAGCACATCGACCTGCGGCACCACGAGATCCGTCGAGAACCCGCGCAGCAGCGGCTGCGAGATGCCGAACGACAGCCGCGAGCGATAGTTCAGCGGCGCGACCGCGGTGCCGAGCGACGACTTCGCGCGGCCGTTGCTCATGTCCAGCTCGAGCCGCGTGCCCGGCGAGAACCGCTTCGCGATGCCGAGGCGCCAGTCATCCGTGGTGAAGTTCAAGATGTCGCCGGCGTTGCCTTCCTGCGACGTCGACGGCGGCGATTGGGAATCGCCGTGCCCGTAGCCCGCGGTCAGCGTCGGCTCGTACAGCGCGCCCTCCGCCGCATCCACGCCGCGCGCCGCGATGCTCACCGCCTTGCGCTCGAGGACGACGTCGAGGTTATTGCGCAGCGCGATGCGCAACGCTTCCGCGAGGTCGAGGCGCTTCACCATCTTCGGATCCGCCGATGCGGGCAGCGGAGGCGTCTGGGTCAAGAACGCCGGCGGCGTGTACGCCTCCTCGGCGAGCGCGAGCGTGCTTGCACCGAGGACCCAGACGAGCGCGAGGACACGCATGGGGCGCATCGTATGCGAGGACTCGGTCCGCATGCGCGCGGCGCCGTGCAACCGACGTGCTGAGTCGCACGGTAGCTTTCTCACGCGGTTGCGACACAAGCGTCCCCGCTGCGGTTGCCTCGATGGCGCCAGGTTCGACGCGGCGATGACACGGCGGCACGAATGCACCGGCCTCCAACCGGTGCGCCGATGCGGCGATTCCACACGATCGCGCTGCCTACTGCACGTCGACGTCGACGAGCTCGATGTCGAACAGCAGCACGGCGTCGGGTGGGATCGCGTCGCCTGCCCCCTGGGCGCCGTACGCGATGTCAGCAGGGATGCGGAGGCGGCGCTTGCCGCCCACGCGCATCGTCTCGAGGCCGAGGTCCCATCCCTTGATGACGACGCCCGCGTTGAAGGGAATAACGATCGGCTGGTCGCGAACGTGGGAGCTGTCGAACTCCGTACCGTCGGTGAGCCAGCCGGTGTAGTGGACCTTGACTGGCTTGCCTTTGACGGGCGCGGGACCGGTGCCGACCACCTCGTCGATGTACTGGAGCCCGCTCTCGCCCTCGTGCACTTCACTGAGCAGCTGCGGCACTCCAGGTGGATTGAAGTCAGAGCTCGGCGGCGGCAACGACGGTCGAGGCCCCGCGGGTGTCGGGGCGTGTTCGACGACGCGTGGCGCTGGGGCACGCGCCGCGGAGCTGCGAGTGGCCTCGGACTTCGTGGGCTCGGTCTTGCTGCATCCCGCGAGCACGATGGTGAGGATCACGGCACGGCGCATACCGGTCCGGACGTAGCAAATGCTCGGCCGTCGCGGCTATGGAGCACAGGTCTTCAGGATCCAGTTCGCGTACGGCCGGCAGGACGCCTCGGTGTCACAGCCAAGCGTGCAGTTGCGGGTTCCCGTGAGCGTGAGGTTCGGCGTGTGGTCGGCCTCGGTGCCGCACGCACAGGTCACGGTGCACGCATCCCCGTAGGTCGGCGGGTACCACGCGCCACACGAGCCATCGCATTGCACGCGGCCCCCGCAGACGTGGCCGGGTTCGTAGCACGGGTCCAGATAATCCTCTGGAGCGGTGGTGCCGCAGTCTCGATCGACGTCGGTGCCAACGCCTCCCGCGGCCAGACAGCGCGCGGTGACACGCGTCGGTGGCGCGTCGCTCGCACAGACGCAGTGATCGCCCTCTGCATCATGCACCACGGGCACCAGCGTCTGCTCGCTCGATCCGTCCACACAGAGGCAGTCGAGCATGACGTCCCCCGGGTCTGCGCAGGTCATCGTCGTCGGCGCGACCACGGCGATCGTGTCCGTGACGATGTACTCGGCGGCCCGGTTGAGCCCCGGGCCGGGCGGTCCCGCGGGCCCCTCGGGTCCGAGCACGCCCTGCGGACCGGCGGGCCCCATCGGTCCCTCGGGCCCCGCGGCGCCGGCCGCTCCTTCCGGCCCGACGGGCCCCTGCGGACCTTCGATGTTCCAGACGAGCGGAGTCTCGCCGTTGCGGCACAGGCCGGAGCTCTCGACGATGCGGAGGCCGCCGTTGGCGCTGACGCAGCCATGAATCGTGTTGTCTTCGGTCGTGCTGCTCGCGAACGTTGCGGCGCCGACGGCCACGCTGGCGGTGACCGCGATGCTGATCCCGAGGTTTGCGCTGATGTTCATGGCGGCTGCCGAACAGCAACGCGCATGCCGCGCATGGCGCTGCGTCGGAGCGTCCGATCAGCGGCGCACGACGCGGACTTGCGCGTGCCGGCTCGGTGACGAGCCGCGTGACGATCGTGACGCCGTCACACTCATCGTCGCGAGCGATACGAAGCCGGTGTCATGCCGGTCCACTTGCGGAACGCGCGCGTGAAGTTGGGTAGCTCGCTGTAGCCGAGCCGGCCCGCGATCTCGCCGATCGAGAGCTCGCGGTTGTCGAGCAGCAGCAGCGCGCGCTGGCGGCGCAGGTCGTCGCGGATCGCCGAGTACGTCGTGCCGTGCTCGGCGAGCTTGCGCTTGAGCGTCCGCTCGGACATGTGCAGCTCGCGCGCGAGCTCTCCGACGGCCGGCAGCTCCGCGCGCGTCGCGAGCAGCCCGCGGATCCGCCCGGGCAGGCCTGCATCGACGACGGCGGCGAGCTCGCGCTCGCACTGCGCGATCGCAAGCTTTGCCGCGACCGGATCGGCGGTGGCGAGCGTGCGATCGAGCGTGGCCGCGGCGAACACGAGGCGGTGCGCCGGGCGATCGAACAGGATGCGCTCGGGCTGCGGGACCTTGGTCGCGTACGCGGGCGCGGAGAACGCGACCTCGGCGTGTCCGGCGAGCGGACCACCGGTGAGCGACTCGCCGAGCTGCCAGATGCCGACGATGATCGCGATCACGAGGAACTCGCGCAGCGCGCCGAGCGGCGTGCGCTCCTCGAACACGAGCGAGGCGGTGTCACCCTCGACATAGAGCGCGAGGGCGATCGCGGAGGTGCGCGTGCTGACGAAGCGGGTGGCGAGGTCGAGCGCTTCGCGCACCGTGGCCGACGTCATCGCCGCGAAGCCGAGGAACCCGTGCGACGAGATGCGCGTCTGCAGCCCGAGGTAGAACGCGAGCGCCGGCTCGTGGGTCAGCGCGTGGGCGCGCGCCACGATCGCCTCGCATAGCCGCAGCGGGACGCGCGTCGCCGGGTCACGCAGCGCGTCCACCGTGATCGGCAGATCGGCGAGCAACACCTCCGGCGTGACCTTCCAGCGCTCGACGAGCTGCGCGAGATCGCGGACATAGGCGCCGGGGAGGTCGAACACGTGGCCCAAGATGATAACTGCTCGGCATCCGAAGCCCTACGGCGGAGCGCCATCTCCCGTCACCATCGAGACATGGCGATTCCCCGCCGCGACCTCGACTTCGACCTGCGTCCCGAGACCGTGCCGCTCGACTGGGCGGCGGATAGCGCCTACGTCACGACGCTGGTGAACGCCCTCTCGTTGCTGTTCCCGGAGGGCGAGCGGTTCTTCATGGAGTCGGTCAAGCAGCAGAAGCCGGCCATCCGGGACGAGGCGCTCCTCGCCGCGATCGCCGGCTTCATCGGGCAAGAAGCGATGCACGCCAAGGAGCACCGCGCGCTCAACGAGCTGCTCGTCGCGCATGGCTACGCGGAGTCGCCGGAGGTCGAGGCGCGGCTGCGTGCGGTGCTCGTGCGCGTGCGCAGGAAGTTCGCGCCGCTGTCACAGCTCGCGGTGACGTGCGCACTCGAGCACTTCACCGCGATGATGGCCGAGGCGCTGCTCGCCGACGAACGCATGCAGCAGGAGCTCCACGAGTCCGTGCGCGGGCTCTGGCTGTGGCACGCGCTCGAGGAGAACGAGCACAAGGCGGTCGCGTTCGACGTCTACGAGGCAGCGGGCGGCGGCTACGCGCGGCGGGTGGCGATGATGGCGTTCGCGACGCTCGGGTTCTTCACGGTGATGGCGATCGTCCACGCGCGCCTGATGAAGACGCGCGGCGTGCTTCACAAGCCATGGACGTGGCTGCGCGGCGCGACGCGCCTGTGGATCTATCCCGGCTACTTCGCCAGGCTCGTGCCGGTCTACTTCACGTACTTCAAGCCGTGGTTTCACCCGAACGAGCGCGACACCAAGGCGCTGCTCGCGCGCTGGCGGGAGGCGCTGTTCGGTCCGGGCGGCCAGCTGCGGCCGAAGCTGCGCCTGATCGCCTGACCTCCGACAACCACACTGTCAGGATCCAGGCGCCGGCTCCCGCGTCCTCCAAGCATCTCCAGGTCTTGCCAACTGGTCGGACCCTGGCACCAATCGTGCTGCACGGACGGCCATGCTTCGGACCGTCCTCGCCGCCCTCGCCACCACCGTCCTCGCTCCTGCCCTCGCCCACGCCGAGGAGCCGTCGAGCCAGCAGCCCTGGGACAACGTCTCGCACATCAACGGCCAGCTCGTGAAGGTCGGCGAGCGCAACGAGTACCTCAAGAGCGGCATGAAGCGCGTGAACCTCTCGACCAACCCGGTCGGGTGGCTGTTCGGCTTCTATGGACTGTCGGCCGCCGTCGCGGTCAGCGACAACGTCACCGTCCGCGGCAATATCGAGAAACTCCACTACGAATTCTTTGGCAGCGTCGATGGGCACGAGATGTCGCTGAGCGCGCCGATCTACCTGCGCCGCGCGTTCTCGGGCCCGTTCCTCGAGCCCGGCGTCTACCACCGCGAGACCTCGGAGACGGACTGGGATCTGTTCGGGGACGGCGAGACTCCGTACCAGCACACCGCCACCGGCGCGATGGTGCTCGCCGGCTGGCACTGGACGTACGACTCGGGCTTCAACTTCGCGTTCGCCCTCGGTGGGCGCCGTGCGATGAGCGACACTGTTGACGGTCAGGCGATGACCGAGTCGCCCGAGCCCGAGATGACCGGCTACGTCCGCGTCGGCTACGCGTTCTAGCTCGCGCGCTGCTGGAACACGTGCAGCGACCGCACGCCCGTCGGGGCGGCGAGGTCGAACAGGCATACGACCTCGGTCTGCTCGCCCGGCGCGACGTTGACGATCAGCGATGCGACGTTCGCGAGCACGAGGTAGAGGCCGAGGCCCGCGCCGTCGGACTCGTCGGATGACCGCGGCCTGCCACGCTCGGTACGCGCGCGGCGAACATGGCCGATGACGTCGCGCTGCTGGAGCGCGCCGAACGCGTCACCGACGGAGATCGCGACCGTCGCCCCGTCGGTGCCCCAGCGGACCGTCGCCCGCTTGGCGCCGTCCTCGCCCTCGCGCAGCGCGTTCATCAGCAGCTCGTCGATGACCGTGGTCATGCGATGCACGACCGAGCGGCGGGCGCCGATCGCCTCGGCCCATGCGCACACCTCGTCGACGGCGTGGCGGCGCTCGCTCTCGGAGCGGATCGCGCGCTCGGCGACGGTGGCGCCGGGCTTGAGGTACTTCTCGAGGCCGAACAGGTCGCCGGTCGCGAGCTTTTCGGACGCGACGCCGAGCGTGCGATCGCCCGGATCCTCGACGTGGTGGCTGACCGGCGCCTCGAGCATGAGGGTGATGAGCCCGTCATCATCGAGGTCGTCACCGACGACGACCACCGGGGCGGTGACATCGCGCAGCGACTCGCCCGCGCCCTGGCGGGTCGCGCGGTCGACGACGACGACGGCGAGATCCTCCTGACCGTCGGTCGGGGGTAGGCGATCCGCGTGCTCGACGAGGAGACCGGCGGCGGTCAGCGCACCGGTGACGACACGGCGTACGCCGTCGTCGCGACTGACGCAAATCGCGCGGCGCGGCCTCATCGCGAGGCAGGATACACGAGGATTCCCGCGGGCTGGCGCGATTTGAGCGGGCCCTGCTACGATCGCGCCCGGCATGGCGGATCCGCGACGTCCGGGGGCGACCAAGCCACCGCCGTTTCCCGTGTCTCCCCCCCGGGAGATCCGCGCGCCTGTCGCGCCGCAGCCCGCGCGCACCGACGTCGTGCCCCCCGCCGCCGGGGTGTCGATGGAGACCGCAGACAACACGCGTGACCTCGAGGCTCCCGACGGAGAGAGCCTCGTCGAGGACATGCTGGAGCTGGTCGCCAGCGAAGGCGAGGCGCTGCTCACCGGGGACGACACCGACGGTCCGCTCGCGGACCTGAACGTCCGCGTGGCGCTCGCGAGCTGGGATGCGCTCGCGCAGCCCGACGAGGCGATGCGGTTCCTCGACCTCGCGGATCGTCACCCGCTCGCGCCGCGGCTGCGCCTGCAGGGTGCGCTCGTCGAGGGGACGCCCGAGGCGCTGGCGGCCGTCGAGGTGGTGGTGAGTGCCGGCGGCGCCGCGCTCGAGCTCGAGCTCGCCGAGGCCTGGATGTGGCGGCACGGGCGCGCGGATCGCGCCGCGGTGATCGCGGAGCGCCTGCGTGCGCGCGCCGACGTGCCGGCCGAGTGGCGCGCGCATGTCGTCGAGCTCGCGACCCTCGCGCACGCGGCTGCGGGCAGCTGGGCCAAGGTGATCGAGCTGCGCCGCGCGGCGCTCGCCGGGGAGCCCTCGCCGCAGGAGGTCGCCGCGACGGCGGCGCTGCTGCTCGATCGCGCGAACGACGCGGCGGGTGCGCTCGAGACGTGCTGGGCGAAGCTCGCGCATCACACGCCTGGCCGCGACGGCGCGAGCTGGCTGCGCCCGTACGACGTCGCGATCGCGGCGGCGACGATGCTCGGTGATCCCCGGCGCGCGGTGCTGCTCGAACGCCGCGCGGACCTGCTGTGTTCGTTGCGCGGCGGCGAGGTCGAAGCGCTGGCGACGCGGCACGCGGTCGCCGCGGAGCACGAAGCCCTCGCCGCGCGCGGGATCGAGCGCGATCAGCGGCTCGCGGCAGCCGCGCGCCTGTGGGCGCAGCTCGTCGGGGATCCGGCGACACAGAGTGCAGGCGCCGCGCGGCGCATCGCGCAGCTGCGCGCGGCGTGGTCGGCGTCGGCGACAGGAGATCGTGCGGCCGCCCTCTCCGCGTATCGCCGGCTCGCGAGCGACCTCGATTGCATGCCGGTCGCCGCGTCGCATGCGTGGCGCGCCCTGGAGCTCGCCGCGGCCACCGGCGACCCGTCGGTCGGCGAGCTCGCGCGAGTCGTCGTCGATGCATCGGATGATCGCGTCGCGGAGCGATGGGTCGACCTCCTCGAGCTCGCGGCCCCGAACGCCGCGACGATCGCGCGCTTCGAGGCGCGTGGAGGCCTGTTCCTGCGGTGGGCGGCGGCGCTCGCCGAGCGGCGCGGTGCCGCCGACGAGCAGACCAAGGCGATCCAGCTGTGGCGCGCGGCGGCCTCGGCGTCGACGTCGCTGCCGACGACCCGCGATCACCTCGCGCGCCTGTACCGCACCGACGACGAGGAGGCGCTCGCCGAGACCTATGCGCAGGGCGCGCGCGGCGAGCGCGACGATCGCTGCGCCGCGGCGCTGTGGTGTGCGCGCGGCATCGTGGATCTCACGCGCGGGGACTTCGTCGAGGCGGAGGAGTCGCTGCGGCTCGCCGCGAAGCTCGGACCGCGCGATCCGTTCTGCCGCGCCGCGCTCGCCGCCGTGTATCGCGCCGGCAAGCACTACGACCAGCTGGCCGGCGTGCTCGCGCAGCTGGCGACGACGCTCACCAGCCGCGATGCGCGCGCGCAGGTGGCGCGCGAGCAAGCGGAGCTGCTCGACGAGCACCTCGGTGACAAGGCGGGCGCGCGGCGGGCGCTCGAGACGATCATCACGGAGCGCCCGGAGGACGTCGACGCGACGCTCGGGCTCGCGCGGCTCTGCGACCGCGAGCAGCAGTGGGCGCGCGCGATCGAGCTGCGCCGCGGCGCGCTCGGCCTCGCGTCGACGCCCGCACGCAAGGCCGAGATCTGGCTCGACATCGCACGTGGCGAGGAGCGCCGGGACGACCACGAGGCCGCGCTCGCCGCGCTCGCGGCCGCCGCCCAGCTCGGTAGCCCGATCGCCGCGCGCGAGCAGATCCGCCTGCAGCGAGATGCCGGTCAGCTCGACGCCGCGCTGTCGACGGCGCGCGCGGAGCTCGCGACCGATCCGCCGATCGCGCGGCGGATGCAGCTGCAGAACGACATCGCGCTCCTGCTCACCGAGCTCGACCGGGAGCCCGCGGCCGTGGTCGCCGCGTACCTCGACATCCTCGGCTTCGAGCCGGATCAGACCGAGGCGCTGCTCGGGCTCGAGGAGCCGGCGCGCAAGCTCGGCTTGTGGGACGAGCTCGCGCGTGCCTTCCGCGGCGCGCCGCGCACCCCGCACAACCTCGAGGTCCTCGCCGAAGCGCTCACGCACGTCGCCGAGTGGTCGGAGCTCGTCGAGGTTCGCCGCCGCCTGCTCGAGATGGCGGCGACGCCGGCCGAGCGCGCGACCCGCGCCGCCGAGCTCGCCTGCATCTACGAGCGCGAGCTCGGCGATCTCGACGGTGCCGCACGCATGCTCGAGGTCGCGATCGCGGCCGAGCCCGACCCCGCCCGCCACAGCGAGCTCACGCGCGTCCTGCGCCGCCAGGAGCGCTGGGCCGACGTCGCGGCCGCGCTCGAGCGCGAGCTCGTGACCACGCGCGAGCCGGATCGCCAGGCCGCGATCCTGCTCGAGCTGGGCGACCTGCGCGCGCGTCGCCTCAATCGCCAGTCCGATGCGATCGCGGCGTTCGAGGGCGTGCTCGAGCGGCGGCCGAAGGACCTCGACGCCCTCGCCGCGCTCGAGACGCTGTACGAGTACGCGAGCAGGGATCGCGAGCTCGCCCGCGTGCTCGAGGCGCGGGCGGAGGCGATCACCGATGCCGTACAGCGCGCTGCACTCTATGCGCGCGTCGCGACGCTGCGCTCGAACCGCGGCGACGTCGACGGCGCGCTCGCGGCGTACACCGCGGCCTTCGCCGCCGATCCGGGTAACCGCGACGTGTTCACCTCGATGGAGCGCGTCTGCTACAAGGCCGAGCGCTGGGCGGCGGTGATGCAGCTGTACGAGACCGCGATCCGCTACGTCGAGGGTGGCGCGTCGCGCGCGTACCGCCTCGGCGATCTCTACTCGCGCCGCGGCAACGTGCAGCTCAACTACCTCGGGCAGGTCGACGAGTCGATCGCGTCGTACAAGAAGGTCGTCGAGGTCGACTCGCAGCCCGACCATGCGGTCAAGGTGCTCGAGGCGCTCGCGAACCAGCGCAACGACTGGCAGCCGCTGATCGACGCGTACGAGAAGCGCGGCGAGGTGCAGCGCGATCCGTCGCGCCGGTCGGCCGCGCTCAGGATCGCCCAGCAGCTCGCGACCGAGCACCACAGCGACGTCCGCCAGTCGATGCGGATCCAGCGCAAGCTGCTCGCGCTCGACGCCAAGGATCCGAACGCCGTCGCCGAGCTCGAGCAGATGTACGAGGACTCGGAGGACCGCACCGGCCTCGTCAACGTGCTCAAGATGAAGCTCGAGCACGCGCGGACCACCGAGGAGCAGCTCCAGGTGCACCTCCAGATCGCGCGCGCATCCGAGGACGGCGCGCGCGACGTCGTCACCGCGACCGAGCACTACAACAAGATCCTCGAGCTCGCGCCCGAGCATCGCGATGCGCTCGATGCGCTGAGCCGGATCTACGAATCGACCGAGAAGTGGTCGGAGTACGTCGAGATCACGCGCAAGCTGATCAAGGTCACCACCGATCGCAGCATCAAGGCCCTGCTCTACTTCCGCTGCGGCTCGGTGATGGAGGCGAAGTTCAGCCGCGAGCAAGAGGCGATCCGCTACTACAACTCGGCGATCAACACCTCGGCCGCGTGCCTGCCGGCCGTGCACGGCCTGCGCGACCTGTATCTGCGCCGCCAGGAGTGGCACAGCGTGATCGAGACGCTCGAGCTCGAGGTCAAGCTGTGGCAGGACGACAAGGAGCGCGCGGGTGTGTTCGCGCAGATCGGCCGCATCTTCGAGCAGCACCTCGGCGATGCGGAGCGCGCCCTGCACTATTACGAGAGCGCGCTCGCCGTCGACGCCGATTGTCTCCCCGCGAACCAGGCGCTGTTCGATCATCACTTCGCGCTCGGCGAATGGGAGCGCGCGCAGGCGATCGCGAATGCACTCGCACAGCGCGCGATGCGCGAAGGTGATCCGTCGGCGCGCAGCGAGTTCTATCGCAAGCGCGGTGTGGTCGCGCGGATGACCGGCGACCCGCGTGACGCCGCGGAGAGCTTCGTGGTCGCGCTCGAGATCCGGCCGCTCAACGCCGGCGCACTCGATGACCTCGGCGCGCTCGCGCGCGAGCGTCCCGATGCGTGGGACTTCGAGGGCACCTATCGCGAGCTCGACAAGGTGTACCGAAAGAAGGACGACGCGGGCCCGTTGCTCGCGCGCGTGCACGTGGGCCGCGCCGCCATCATCGAGCGCGAAGGCGACCTCGACCAGGCCGCCGAGCTGTATCGCGAAGCGCTGGAGCTCGCGCCCGCAGACTTCACCGTGCTGTCGGCGCTCGTCGACTTCCACGCCGACATGCGGCACTGGGCACAGGCGCTCGCGGCGCTGCAGCGCTTCACGGCGACGGCGAGCGTGGCCCCCGAAGCGCGGCTCGCCGCGTCGATGCGGCAGGCCACGATCCACGCCGACGGCGAGATGGCTCCGCAGCGCGCGATCGCCGTGCTGCACGAGGTGATCGCGCTCGCGCCCGCGCACCACGAGGCGCACTACCTGCTCGCGCAGCAGTACTACTTGCTCGGTCATCACGCCGAGGCGCGCGCCGCGATCGATCGCGTGATCGAGCTCGCGACCGCTCCCGGGCAGCCGCTGTCGGCGACCGACCTCGCGCGCTACTACTACTACAAGGGCCGCATCCTCGATGCTGCGAAGGATCCGCGCGCCGCCGCGCCGCAGTACCGGCGCGCGATCGAGTACGACCCGGGCTATGCCCCACCCGCCCTCGTGCTCGCGCGCCGGGCCGCGGACGCAGGTGATCAGCGCCAGGCCGAGACGCTGCTGATCGAGGCCGCGCACGCCGCGATGGAGCAAGGTGGCCCGCGCGCCGCCGTGCCGCTGCAACGCGGGCTCGCGCGCATCTTGCTGTCGACGGGTGATCGCCCTGCCGCGATCGAGGCGTACCGCGGCATCCTCAATGTCGAGCCCGACAGCCCGAGTGATCGCGTCGCCCTCGCCGAGATCTACGCCGTGGACGATCCAATGCGCGCGATCGGCGAGCTACGCAAGGTGCTCGATCGCGACATCCACCACGCGCCCGCGTATCGCCTGCTCGCGTCGTTCTACAACCGGGTCGGTGAGGTGGATCGCGCGACCCGCGTGCTGACGGCGCTCGATCTGCTCGGGTTCTCCGAGGAAGCAGACCGTGCCACCGCGCAACGCCTGCGCGCCGTGCGCAGTGCCCAGCAGATGCGCCACGCACTCGACGACGATCATCGCCAGCGGTTCCTCGTGACCCAGGCCGCGCGCGAACCACTCGGCGAGGTGTTCGACGCGTTCGCCGAGCAGCTCTCGACGCTGGTCGCGCCGCCCTCACTCGGTGAGAACCTGATGCCCGCGGTGGGTAACGAGCCGCGCCTCGTGCAGCTCGCGAGCGAGCTGGGGTTCCTCTACGAGACCGAGGCGGAGGTGTTCATCGGCGAGCGCGTGCCCGGCCTGATCGCCGCGACCGCCTTCCCACGCCGCCTGCTCGTGATCGACCGCGCGCTGCTCGTCGAGAACGATCTGACGCTGCGGTTCTTGTTCGGGTACGCATTCGAGGCGATCCGCGGCGGGTACGCGATCCTGTTGCAGCTCGGTGCGCGCCAACGACGCGAGCTCGCGGCGCTGCTGCGCGGCATGCTCGCGACCGACGCGAGTCTGCAGGGCATCGTCGCCGACCTCGTCAACAACGCGAGCGACGAGGCGCAGCACGTGATCGAGCAGCACGCGGGCGTCCGCGATGTCGATGCCGGTGCATGGATCGACGGCATGCTCGCGTGCGCCAAGCGAGCGGGGCTACTCGCGTGCGATGACTTCGCCGCGGCGATCTGGGCGGTCGCGCGCCTATCCGGAGAGCAGCTCGCGAGCCACGACGAGACGATCGCGCTCGGATCCGTGATCGGAGGCCCTGATCTCGTGCGGTTCTATCTCTCCGACGACTATCAACAGCTCCGCGACGTCCTCGCCGCGGGCTGAGCAGACGTGTAGGAGGGCGACACCGGCCTACATGAAAACGCCCCGTCCGTAGGGTGGGCTAGGTTTCGCGAGTATGCTGTAATCGCAAATACGGCAATTACGTGACGGTCGCGCCATGAGCCAAAAGTTCCAATCGGCGGTGCAGCACCGCGGCGACGTCAGCTACGTCAAGCTGGGCGGCGTCATCGACGAAGACAACGCGCTCGCGGATCTGGTGGACAAGATCCCGACGGGAACCGCGGTCATCGACCTCGGCGATATCGAGCGCATCAACTCGTGCGGTGTCCGCGACTGGGTGACCTGGCTCAGCAAGCTCGAGAACAACGGGACGCGGTCGGTCCTCGTCGAGTGCTCGCCGGCGATCGTCGCGCAGATCAACCTCGTCAACAACTTCACGGGCAGCGGCGTCGTGAAGAGCTTCTACGTCCCGTACTTCTGCCCCGAGTGCGACGAGGAGAAGGTGCTGCTCGTCGAGGCCAACGACATGGGCCCCGCGCCGCACGAGCCACCGACGTGTCGCTGTGACGAGTGCGACCTCGTCATGGACTTCGACGACATGCCGGACTCGTACTTCGCGTTCCTCGCGAACCAGAAGAAGCTCGGGTCGATCGACCCGTCCGCCGACAAGATCAACGGAGCGGTGCGCGACCTCGCGCGCAACGCCGGCGGGGATCCGAACCGCAAGGTGCGATCGCGCGCGAGCCAACCCAACCTCGCCGGCGTGTCGAACCCGAGCGTGCCGTCGCTGCCGTCGATCCAGCGCTCGAGCGCCGGGCCTGCCGCCGTGCTCAACAAGTCGAGCACGCAGCCGCCCGGCCGCGTGCTCGGCCGTACGTCGTCGAGCCCGGGCGGTAGTCAGGCGCCCGGCCAGATGCAGCCCATGCAGGCCCAGATGCAGACGTACGCGTCGGGGAGCCGGCCGCCGAGCCACTACAGCCAGCCGCCGATGCAGCACAACGGCATGGGCTACGCCCCGATGGCTCCGGTCACCGCACCGCCGCGCTCGAACACGGCGATGTTCGTGCTGATCGGGATCCTGATCGCCGCCGTGGGCGTGCTCGCGTATATCGTGGTCGCGAAGTGATCGAACGCGCGCTGCCCCCGCCGAGCGACGATGCCGAGTCGCTCGCGCGAGACCTGTTGTCGAAGCTGTACGTCGAGCTCGCCAAGTTCCCGGGCGTCACGACGACCAACGATCACTACCTCGCGCTGGCGTACACCGTCCGTGATCGGTTGATGCATCGCTGGGTGACGACGGCGCGCGCCGCGCTCGAGAACAAGACGCGCACGGTGATCTACCTGTCGGCCGAGTACCTGATCGGCCCGCAGCTCGGCGCGAATCTGTGCACGCTGAACCTCGAAGCCTCGGCGCGCGAAGCGGTCGCCAAGCTCGGCGTTTCGCTCGACGAGCTGGTCGAGCACGAGGAAGAGCCCGGCCTCGGCAACGGCGGCCTCGGGCGGCTCGCGGCGTGCTTCATGGACTCGCTCGCGACGCTCGGCATCTCGGCGATCGGCCACGGCCTCCGCTACGAGTTCGGCATCTTCGACCAGGACATTCGCGACGGCTGGCAGTACGAGCACGTCGATCGCTGGCTGCGCCGCGGCAACCCGTGGGAGATCCGCCGCTACGAGGTCGAGCACACCGTCGGGTTCGGCGGGCGCACCGAACACGTCACCGGCGCCGACGGTCGGCTGCACGTCCACTGGAAGCCGGGCCGAATCGTCAAGGGCATTCCGTACGACGTCGCGGTGCCCGGCTACGCGACGAAGGCCACCAACTTCCTGCGCCTGTGGAGCGCCGTCGCCGATGAGGACTTCGATCTCGATGCGTTCCAGGTCGGCGAGTACTGGCGTGCGGTAGATCAGAAGGTTCACAGCGAGACGCTGACGAAGGTCGTCTATCCGAATGACTCGAGCCCGGCGGGCAAGCAGCTGCGGCTCGAGCAGGAGTACTTCTTCGTCGCGTGTGCGCTGCAGGACTGCATCCGCCTGTTGCTGATGCGCGGCACGATCCGCGAGTTCCCCGACGTGTTCGCGGTCCAGCTCAACGACACCCATCCGTCGCTCGCGGTCGCGGAGCTCATGCGCCTGTTCGTCGACGTGCATGGTCTCGCCTGGGACGAGGCGTGGGACCTCGTACGCCGCTCGATCTCGTACACGAACCACACGCTGCTGCCGGAGGCACTCGAGACCTGGCCGCTGCCGCTGATGGCGCGCATCCTGCCGCGCCACGTCGAGATCATCTACGAGATCAATCGTCGCTTCCTCGAGGAAGTCCGCGCACGGTTTCCAGGCGACGACGCCCGCATCACGCGGATGAGCCTGATCGGCGAGGCCGGGGACAAGCACGTGCGGATGGCGCACCTCGCGACGGTCGCGAGCCATCACGTCAATGGCGTCGCGGAGCTGCACAGCCACCTGTTGCGCGAGACGGTGCTGCGCGACTTCGCCGAGCTGTGGCCCGAGCGGTTCACCAACGTGACCAACGGCGTGACGCCGCGCCGCTTCGTGGCGCTCGCCAACCCGAAGCTGACCGAGCTCATCACCTCCGCGATCGGGGACGGCTGGCTCGTCGATCTCGAGCGGCTGCGCGGCCTCGAAGCGCACGCCGACGACTCCGCGTTTCAGGACAAGTGGCGCGCGGTGAAGGACGCGAACAAGCACGCGCTCTCCGACTGGCTCGTGCGCACGTACAACCTCGCGTGCGATCCGTCGTCGCTCATCGACGCGCAGTGCAAGCGCATCCACGAGTACAAGCGACAGCACCTGAACCTCCTGCACGCGATCGCGCAGTGGCAGCGCCTGCGCGACGGCGCCGACATTCCGCCACGCACGATCCTGATCGCCGGCAAGGCAGCGCCGGGCTACCGGATGGCGAAGCTGATCATCCGGCTCGCGCACGCGGTCGCCTGGGCGATCGACGCCGACCCCCGCGCGCGCGGTCGCCTGCGCGTCGTGTTCGTGCCGGACTTCAGCGTGAAGACCGCACAGCGGATCTATCCGGCGGCGAACCTGTCGGAGCAGATCTCGACCGCGGGGATGGAGGCCTCGGGGACCGGCAACATGAAGTTCACGCTCAACGGCGCGCTCACGATCGGCACGCTCGACGGTGCCAACGTCGAGATCCGCGAGGCCGTGGGCGCCGACGAGTTCTTCCTGTTCGGCCTCACCGCCGACGAGGTCGCCGCGAAGAAGCGCGGCGGCTATCGCCCGCGCGACGTGATCGCGCGCGATCCCGAGCTCGCGCGCGTGTGCGAGATCCTCGGCAGCGGCGCGCTGGCGGGCGGCGATCGCGACCTGTTCGCGCCGCTGTTCCACGACCTGCTCGAGCGTGATCCGTTCCTCGTGCTCGCCGACTTCCGCGCGTACGTCGACTGTCAGCTCCGCGTCGACACCGCGTGGGGACACCAGCGCGCATGGACCCGCTCCTCGATCCTCAACACCGCGCGCGCGGGCCGGTTCTCGTCGGACCGCTCGATCCGCGAGTACGCCAAGACGATCTGGAACGTCCGCCCCGCGCGCTAGCGTTCGAGCCAGAGCTCACGGTAGGTCGACAGCAGACAAGCCGCTCGGGTTGCAGCAACTCGCTGTGAGCGAACCATGCTGGACGCTGCAGCAGAATCGATCGGGCAGTGGATTGGCGTCTGGCTGTCAGCGTACGCTCCGCTCCATGGGCGACGACGAGCTTCCGACGTTCCAGGACATCCTCGCGCACCTGCGTTCACGAGGAACGCAGGTCGATCCGAAATCCGGACGCTGGAAGTTCCGGATCCAGAGCCCCAAGGGCGACCGCTTGATCGCGATCGAGCACGAACGCGAGCCGGACGCGGATGGCTGGATCTACGTCCGGGTCGCGCGGGGCGAGTCACTCGGCGAGCCCGAGCTCGCGGACGCCGAACGAGAGATCGACCTCGGCGGGCTCGTCGCGTACGTGATGCCCGGCGAAATTCAGTCGATGATCCCGTTCGAGACCATTGAATCGCTCGCCGACTTCGATCGCGAGCTCGACCGGATCCTCGCCTGTTGACGAGTGAGCGTGCTGCGCTGCCTCGCGGACTTCGGCATTGGCGCTAACGCGTGCGATACAGCGCGAGCAGCGCACCTGCCGCGAACGCGCTGCCCACCGCGGGCCAAGGGTTGTGCGCGATGCGCGAACGGGTGAGGTCGAGCTTCTCGGCTGCTTGCTGCGCGCGGTGATCGACCTGAGAGCGAATCTGGCGGACCTTCTCGACCTTCTCCTCGATGAGCGCCTTGAGCTGCTCGATCTCCTGCTCGAGGTGAGCGCGGCGGAACTCGATCTCGCTCGTGATGACTCGTTCGTTGCGCATGCGTACCTCAGTGGGTTAGCGGATCCGTGACGTCGTGGACCGTCTGCTGGGCCCCCCGCTTCAGCTTGCGGGCGAACACCGCGGCGATGACACCACCGAGCACCAGGTAGACGGCTGACATGATCAGCAGGCGGAGAGCGAGCGAGGAGATCACCGGCTCGAGGGCGACCACGGCGGTGGTGCACAGCAGCCCGAAGCCGATCAGGACGACGACCGCGCCGAGGAGGATGACGGCCGAGTCGATCACCACGTTTCGCAGGTTGGTCGACAGCTCGACGCGTGCGAGCTCTACCTCGTCACTCGCGATCGTCTTGACGTCGTCGGTGATCCGATGAAGCAGCTCGCCGATCCCGGCCGAAGGTCGGTTCTCGAGCTGCACGAGATCGTTGGATGTCGTCGCCATACGCAGCGATCGGACTGCACGCGACGTGCCTCGAGCTGCTCAGTCGGCGCCGTAGAGTTGAAGCCCGAGCGTCAGGAACCACGCCCGCTCGTCGGCGAGCCACGCCATCCCTCCGGTCAACACCGGTCCCACGCCCGCGTACGCGCCGGGCCAATACCAGCGCTCGCCTCCGAACCGCAGACTCGCGCTGGTCCACAGCTGATCGCTCGCGAGCGGTCCGTGCATGTTGGTGTTGCTGACGCGGCGCTGACGCTCCGCCAGGAGGCTGAGGTGAGCCGGTCCGAACGGCAGCTCGAGCCAGGCTCCGGCGCTGATCGAAAAGTTCGCGCCATCGATCAAGGACACGCCGCCCGACGCGCCGAGCACCGCGGGACCACCGCGCACCGCCAGGCCGAGCGGACGCAGCGACGCCGCGCGATAGTCACCTGCCCACTGCGCCGTCAGGCTGCCGTGCCAGCCGAGCGGCCGCGGCCGTGCGAGGTGGAGCGCGAGCGCGCCGGCGAACGCGATGTCCTCGTCACCATCCGAGACCACACCAGCGTCGACCTGCACGGCTTGTGTCCAGCCCGCGGGCTCGCCGCGCAGCCGACCCGTGAACATCGCCGCTGGCGCCAGCGCAGGGCCGCCGGTGTGCGCCTCGAGCCAGGCGATCACGTCGGCCTCGACATCGGCGTGGCGCGGCTCGTGGAGCAGGTCGTGCTTGAAGCCGTCGTAGATCCGCAGCGTCTTGTCGGTGGCCGCGGCGCCGCGGATCAACATGCGACTGCCGGCAGGCGCGGTCAGGGCATCGCGCGTACCGTGCAGCGCGAGCACCGGCATCTCGAGGCGGTCGAGGCTCGCCCAGATCACGCGCATGCCGTCGACCAGGCCCGCGGCCGTGCGTGCAGGTGCCTTCGAATGCTCGACGAGTGGATCGGCGCGCAAGGCGGCGACGACCGCCGGGTCCGACGAAAATTCACCGTCGGGAAGATCGAGTGCGGCTGCACCGGGCATCAGCGCGCCGGCCATGCGCGTCGCCGCGATCAGCAGTGGTGGAGCATCGACCGCGAGCGCGGGCGCCGACAGGATCACCCCGGCGACACGCGGCTCGTGCTGCATCGCCGTGAGCGTCGCGATCGCGCCACCCATGCTGTGACCGAACACGAACACCGGGAGCCCTGGCTCGCGCTTCTCCGCCTCGCGAACGAACCGATCCACGTCGTCGACAAATCGCATCCAGTTGCCCGGCGCGACGCGCGGCCCCGCGGAGCGACCATGCCCGCGCAGATCGAGCGCGTGCACCACGTAGCCCAGGCCCGCGAGTCGCGTCGCGAAGGCGGCGTAGTTGGCCGAGTGATCCTTGAGCCCGTGCACGATCACCACGACGGCCTTGGGCGGCGCGGCCGGCGCGTAGCGCACGGTGTACAGCTCCGTGCCATCGCGCATCGCCAAGGTGCCCATCTCCGCGCCGGGCGGCGGGGCCTCGGGCATGCGCAATGGCAGGTCGGGCGTGTGCGCGCACGCAGTGACCGCGAGCAGCAGCGCGGCCCGCTTCAGACGGTCAGGCCCTTCTTGTACGCGAGCAGCTCTTTTTGCGTCTTGAGCAACAGCTGGTTGGTCTCCAGCAACTCCTTCGTGCGCGCCCGCACCTGGTTTGCGAGGCGCTCGCGCTCGCGCGCCTCCTTCTCGAGCATCTCCTGATACTTCACCTGCACCTCGGCCTCGTCGGTGACGTTGCGCTGGATCTCGAGCGCGCCGACGTGGTTGCCGTGGTCATCCGTGATCGGCACGGCCGACAAGATGAACCGCAGCTTCTGCGCTTCACCGACGACCGATCCGGAGATCTCGTCGAGCCGAACGTGCCGGTTGTTGGCCCAGCAGTGCTGGGCGATGCACTCGGACTTGCAGATGTTGAGCTCGAGCACGTCGTAGCAGTGCTTGCCCTTGAGGCCACGCGCGAGCTGGCGCGGCAGCAGCGCGAAGAACGCGCGGTTGAAGTCGACGATCCGGCGGTCGTGGTCGACGACGAAGTAGCTGTCGACGATCGCGTTCGCGACCCGCTTGAACTCGGTCAGGAACTGATGAAGCGCGGGTGCGACCTGGTCCACGGAGCTCGAATCATACTATTCGAGCTCACGCCTTGGGCGCAGGCGGCGACTTCTTCACCGCATTGAGGAACTTCACGATCTTGCCCACGCCCGCGAGGCCGGTGGCGAGCAGCGAGGCGCGGGCGAGCTCGCCACGCGTCGGGAACTCGGGCCGACTGCCACCACGCACCGGCCGGACGGCCAAGCCAGCGCGCTCGCGCTGCGCCTGGGCGGGCGTGGAGACACCGATCACGGGTAGCTCCTTCTTCATGACGTTCCCCCCTCGAGTCGAGGTCAATGGAACGTGGCCCGGAAGTCCTGGAGCAGACGCATCGGATCGAGCTCGAGTCCACCGACGAACACCCAGCGGCCGTCGAGGTCGACCTGCGCCTTCACGATCAGGTCCGCCTCGGAACGGAACCGCTGCTGACTGATCCGGAACTGCGGTGTGTTGACATACACCGTCTCGGTGAACACGGCGCCGAGGCCGACCTTCACGCTCGCGAACGGCGCCTGCTCGTCGTCGGCCCAGCGGTAGCCCGCCGCGACCTCGAGCTTGAGCCCGAGCCACACCGGATTGCCGAAGCAGGGACAGGCGCGAGGCAGTGCCTGGAGCCCGATCGCCGCCGCCGGCTCGACGGTGGCGAAGCGATCGGTCTCGATGCCGAGCCCGAACACCAACAGACGGATGGGCTCCTTGCGGGCCGGCGAGGTGCCTTCTCGCGATACGCCATAGCGCCAGCGCATGTGGAGCCCGAGCGACTGGACCACACCATCGTCCTCGGTGGATCCGCCCGCGTGGTACGAGAGCAAGGGAACGTACGACCACCGTTCGTGACGCTCGGTGACGACGTCGGTGTAGTTCCACCACGGCTGGTTCGCCCGCGCGATGCCGGTGGACACGAGGAGGAGCACGAGCGCGAGGCGTACGGCACGCACTCTCCCCAGACGTATCCGCATCGAGGTTCGCGCAGAATTATTTCGCGTACTTCACGTTCAGGTCGAGGTAGACCGAGTCGCCGATCGTCGGGTACAGGCCCATCTCGTCGGTGAGCAGGCTCGCGAAGCCGGCGCCGACGTGCGTGATGATCGGGCCGATCTTCACGTCGACCGCCGCACCGAGATAGATGCGGCCGCCGTTGCTCGGGCGCAGCGAGACGTCGTCACCGGTGAACACCCCGGTGTCGAGGCTGAGCTTCAGCAGCGAGCCGGCCTTGAGGATCAGCGACATCGGGACCTGGACGGCGGTGAGGTTCTCGGCCTCGCCGCTTTGGAACACGAACGCCGGAAGCAGCGAGAAGTCGACGACGCTCGACAGCTTCACCTTCATGATCAGCGCACCCGCGAGGCCGGGCTTGAGATCGCCCGTGAACAGCGGGTAGTCCTTGTCGCTGAGCAGCATCGCGCCTTCGCGCATGTACGCGCCCGTCAGCGAGAGCCCGACCTCGGTCTCCTGCTTGACGAACGGCAGCTTCGGCATCTCGGGCAGCTTCGCGTCGAGGCGGATCGACATGCCGCCGAACAGCTTCGGATCGACGCCCATGAGCTCCGGCGTCTTCACGGCGAGCGGGATGGTGCCGTTGAGGCTGACGCTGGGCAGCAGGAAGTAGCGGCCGACGAGATCCGCCGCGATCCAGTTGAACGTGGCGAACTGGCCCGTCTCATCGGGACCGTTGGGCAAGCGCACGCGGCCGCCGGCATCGAAGTCGCCGGCCTTCGGCTGCTTCTCCTTCTTCGCGTCTTCCGGCGGCGGCGGCGGCGACTGTGTGGTTGCCGTCATGTCCGAGCCCGCCGGCATCGCGGCTGGATCGGCCGGCATCGCGGGTGCCGTCGGCATCGTCGGTGCCGTCGGCTCGGCCGGCTGCGCCTGCGCTGCTGCCGTCGCAACGAGCGCGAGGTTCGAGACAACAATGATGGATAGCGAGCGCAAGAACGTGCTCATCGTGAATCCCCCATCGCCCAGTAGACGGCAGGAGACGGGAGCGACTCCAGGTCGCTCACCGTGAGTCACGCGTGAGTCGTCAGCGGCCCTGCGACATGCGCAGCATCACGAGCGGCGTCTTCGCGATGATGCCGAGCTCGGTGCGCAGGAACGTGCCCAACCGCTCGAGCGAGGCCGTATAGGCGAGGTCGTAGAGCAGCTTGATGCGCATGTCGTCGGCGAGCGCGCCCTTGGCCTCGGGGAGGCCGAACGGGTTCTGCAGCGTGCCGGCGAGCTGCCCGATGTCGCTGCCCTCGGGAATCGATCCCGTGTACCCCAGCGATACCTGAGCGTACCCGGTGATGCCCGGCTTGACGTCGCGCATGCGCTCCTCGAACAGCGGGATCGCGGCGGAGAGCTGCTGCAACAGCTCGGGGCGCTCGGGGCGTGGCCCCACGAGGCTCATGCGTCCGCACAGGACGTCCCAGAACTGCGGGAGCTCGTCGAGCCGAGACTTGCGCAGGAACCGTCCAACGCGCGTGATGCGCGGATCGTGCTCACCCGCCACGACGATGCCCGTGCGCTTCTCCGCGTCCGGAATCATGGTGCGGAACTTGTGCATCTCGAACTCTTCGAAGGCGTGCACGCGCCCCTCGGTGCGCACGAGTCGTCCCGCTCTCCGCTGGCGGAACATGATCGGGCCGGGCGAATCCACGTAGATCGCAGCGGCGATGATGGGCAGGAGCGGCGCCGTGAGGACGAGCCCCAGCGCGCTGCCGGCGATGTCGATCGCGCGCTTCAAGATGCGCACGCTGAGGTGCATGGTGGAGCGCCATGCACGCGTGAGACCAAGCGCGTGCGTCAGGAACGCGCAGCTGAGCGCGCGTTGCCGGCGGCATCGGGGTCGCTATCCTCCTCGAGATGGTCTCGGCGATTCGCCTTTCGTTGCCCGGCACGCTCGAGTACCGGCCGCTCGCCGTGCGCGTCGTCGCTGAAGCCGCGCGCATCGTGTCGGGCTCCGCACGCCGTGATCCACGCATCTCCGGCGAGCACGACGTCCACGATCCGTTCGACACGGCAGTGGTGTCGGCGTTCATGGAGATCTTCAACAACGTCGTGGTGCACGCGTACGAGCGCGCGCCCGGCACGGTCGAGATCGAGATCTCGTTCCCGCCCACGCATGACGAGCTCGTGATCGACGTGACGGATCACGGTACGCCCTTCGATCCGCGCAACGTCCGGCCACTGCCGCGCGAGCTCGACGATGACTCGCTGCCCGAGAGCGGCATGGGCATGCACATCGCAACGGCGATGGTCGACGAGCTCGCCTATCACCCCGGTCCCCCGAATCTGTGGCGCATGAGCAAACGAGCTTGGAGGAGATAGATAGATGCCACCCGCCTTCGAAGTCACCCGCAATGACAACCAGACCATGCTCGTCGTGCGTGGTTCGCTCGACATCAACACGGCGCCGATCCTCGCCGCGGAGATCGACCGCATCCTCGCGGCGAAGCCAGGGCGGGTGAATGTCGATCTCACGCCGCTCGACCTGATCGACAGCTCGGGCGTCGCCGCGCTCGTGAAGCTGTACAAGGGTGTGCGCAGCGCCGGAGGATCGATCGCGATCTCGGGCGCGCGCGATCAGCCGCTCGCGATCTTCAAGCTGCTGCGCATGGACAAGGTGTTCGACTTGTAAGGAGGAGGTGACCATGCTGCGGGTGCTCGCGATCACGAAGATCTTCCCGAACGCCGCGGAGCCATGGTCGGCCCCGTTCAACCGGCAGCAGTTCGCATCCCTCGCGCATCATTGCCAGCTCGACGTGATGGGAACGATTCCGTGGTTCCCCGGCGCGGCGCTGCTGGCGCGGTGGTCGAGCACGGTGATGC
>Ga0247822_10000134_pt1 | contig 32534 bp, 22 predicted proteins | sample 13C_Cellulose_Da_FD_192423 | JGI IMG/M metagenome (GOLD analysis project Ga0247822, IMG submission 192423) | Soil microbial communities from agricultural site in Penn Yan, New York, United States - 13C_Cellulose_Day30 | ecosystem: Environmental > Terrestrial > Soil > Agricultural land | place...
CGGTCCTCGGTGAACACGTTCCACGGGATCTCGAGGAGGTTCTCGACGTACGTGCGCGCGATGTTGTACTCGGGCGACGACGACGCCATCTGGCTCATGCGTGACAGCTGCTTCTTGGCGACGGCGCGGACCTCGTCGCTCATCTTGCTGTCTTCGATCTTCTTGCGGAGCTCGTCGATCTCGGCGTTGTCATCCTGCTCGCCGAGCTCCTCCTGGATCTGGCGCATGCGGTCGCGCAGCACGCGCTCGCGGTGCGTGCGGCTCGACTCGCCCTCGAGCTCCGCGCCGATGTCGGCCTTGAGGCGGAGCACGGTGGCCTGCCGCTCGAGCGACGGGATGATCCGCTCGAGGCGCTTCATCGTGTCGGTCTCGATCAGGAGCTGCGTGAGGTCGTCGCGCTCGAGCTCGAGGTACGGCGCGGCGGCGTCGACCAGCTTGTCGGGATCGACGATCGCCTGGACCTGCGTGCGCGTCAGCTCGCCTTTGGGCTCCTTGCCTTCCTTGCTCTCCTGCGCGCGGGCTTCCTTGCTCTGTGCATCGGTGACGACGGCCACGAGGTAGTCGCGCACCTTGGTCGTGGTCGCGAGGAGCTCCTCGGCGCGGACCGAGGAGGTGGACGTGAGCTTGGAGACGCTCGCGACGAGGAAGGGATCGGTGGCGACCAGCGCATCGATGTGGACGCGCTCGAGGAAGCGCATCACCGTGGTGAACCGCCCCGGCGAGTGCTTGACGACCTGCACGATCTCGGCGCGCACGCCGACCTCGTGGAGGTCCTTCTGGCCGGGATCACGGACCGCGGGGTTCTTCTGCGGGATGATGACGATCAGGTTGTCATCGCGCGTCGCCGCTTCGATCGCACGCACCGACGCCTCGCGCCCGATTTCGAGAGGACCGACGTGACCCGGAAGCTGCACCTCGGTGCGCAGCGGGATGACAGGGTATTGACCTGCGGTCTCCGTGTGTTTCGACATCGATGCCTTACTGTACGACGTTTCAGTCGTCGTGCCCGCGTTTGCGGAGGCGAGTTACCAGCGCGATCAGCATTCTCTTGGTCTCGTCATCCGTGACGGCAGGAACGTCGATCTGGACGGTTATGTAGTGATCGCCGGCACCACCCGATCGGTCGGGCACTCCCTTTCCGCGCAGGCGTAGTTTCTTCCCGCTCGCCGTGCCCGGTGGGACCTTCACCTCGGCCTTGCCGTCGATCGTGGCGACGGTCGCGACGGTGCCGAGCATCGCGCGATCGAACGAGATGCGAACATCGGAGTAGACGTCGTTCCCTTCGACGCGCAGCCACGTGCCGTCGGAGGCTTTGACCTTCGATTCGAACTCGGCCTCATCGGCCTCGCGGCGGCGGCGGCGTGCGCGCGGTTCGTCTTCGTACTCCACGCGCATCCGCTGGCCGCGTCCTCCCGGCGCGGCGGCACCGCTGAAGAACTGGTTGAACAGATCGCCGAGATCGAACACGCCGGGGCCGGGGCCCTGCGCCGTGTAGACGCCACCGCCCGGAAACCCGCCGGGCATGCGCCCACCACCCGCGCGAATCTGGTCATAGAGCGCACGCTTCTTCTCGTCACCGAGCACGTCGTACGCGTTCGAGATGTCCTTGAACCGGCTCTCCTTGGCCTTGTCCCCGCCGGTAGAATCCGGATGGTAGGCCTTGGCGAGCTTGCGATACACCTTCTTGATCTCGTCGGCGCTCGCTTTCTCGCTGACCCCGAGCGCCTTGTAGTAGTCGACGCTCGGATCGAAGTCGATCTGCTGCGGCATGGCTAAGCGGCGGCTCCCTTGGCGACGCGGTGGAGCTCGAGCTTGTCATGCACGCCGGGCGTCACGTCCACCTCGACGGTGTCTCCCGGTGCGAAGTCCTTCGCGAGCAAGTGCATGGCGAGTGGATCGATCACGAGGCGCTGCAGCGCGCGCTTGAGAGGACGCGCGCCGTACACGGGATCGTACCCGGCCTCCGCGACGCGCGCGACCGCGCGATCGGTGAGGTGCAGGGTGATCTGCCGCTCCGCCAGCAGCTTGTCGAACCGAGCGAGCTGGACGCGGACGATCTTCGCGAGCTGCGGCTCGCCGAGCGGCTCGAAGAAGATGATCTCGTCGATGCGGTTGAGCAGCTCGGGGCGGAACGTCGCCTGGAGCTCGCGCATCGTGGCCTTCTCGATGTCCTCGCGGTTCTGCGGGGTCATGCGCAGCAGGTGCTGGCTGCCGACGTTGCTGGTCATGATGATCAGCGTGTTCTTGAAGTCGACGGTGCGCCCCTGGCCATCGGTCAGGCGGCCATCGTCCAGCACCTGGAGGAGCACGCTCCACACGTCGGCGTGCGCCTTCTCCATCTCGTCGAGGAGCACGACCGAGTACGGGTGACGGCGCACGGCCTCGGTGAGCTGGCCGCCCTGGTCGTAGCCGACGTAGCCCGGAGGTGCGCCGACGAGGCGGCTCACCGTGTGCTTCTCCTGGTACTCGGACATGTCGATGCGGATCATCGCGTGCTCGTCGTCGAACAAGAACTCCGCGAGGGCACGCGCGAGCTCGGTCTTGCCGACACCGGTGGGGCCGAGGAACAGGAAGCTCCCGATCGGGCGGTTCGGATCCTTCAGGCCCGCGCGCGCACGGCGCACGGCGGCGGCGACGGCGGCGACGGCCTGGGTCTGGCCGATCACGCGCTGCTGGAGGCGGTCCTCCATCTGGGTCAGGCGCTCGACCTCGCCCTCGAGCATCTTCTCGACGGGGATCCCGGTCCACTTGCCGACGACGGCCGCGATGTCCTCCTCGGTGACCTCCTCGCGCAGGAAGCTGACACTCCCAGGGCGCTTCGCTCCCTCCCCGCCGGCAGCGCCGGCAGGGCCCCCTCCCTGTTCTGGCGCGCGGAGCTCTTCGACCTGCTTTGCCAGCTCGGCATTCTGGCGCTCGAGCTCGGGGATCCTTCCAAAGCGCAGCTCGGACGCGCGCGCGAAGTCACCTGCGCGCTGCGCCTTCTCGGCCTCGGCCTTGAGCTGCTCGAGCTGCTCCTTGCTGTCGCGCAGCCCCTTGATGAGGTCGCGCTCGCGCTGCCACTGCGCCTTCATGGCCGATGCGGATTCGCGCAGGTCGGCGATCTCGCGCTCGAGCTCCGTGAGCCGCTGCTTGGAGCGCTTGTCATCCTCGCGCTCCATCGCGGCCTTCTCGACCTCGAGCGTCATCACGCGGCGCTCGATCGTGTCGATCGACGTCGGCACGCTCTCGATCTCCATCTTGAGGCGCGACGCGGCCTCGTCGACGAGGTCGATCGCCTTGTCCGGCAGCTGGCGCTGCGGGATGTAGCGGTGCGAGAGCTTGGCGGCGGCGACCAGCGCGGCGTCGCGGATGCGGATGCCGTGGTGGACCTCGTAGCGGTCCTTGAGGCCACGCAGGATCGCGATGGTGTCGTCGACGGACGGCTCCTCGATCATCACCGGCTGGAACCGGCGCTCGAGAGCCTTGTCCTTCTCGATGTGCTTCCGGTACTCGTCGAGCGTCGTCGCGCCGATGCAGCGGATCTCGCCGCGCGCGAGCGCCGGCTTGAGGAGGTTCGCCGCGTCGGTCGCGCCCTCCGCAGCGCCGGCACCGACGAGCGTGTGCAGCTCGTCGATGAACATGATCACCTTGCCCGCGGAGGCGGCGACCTCCTTGAGCACGGCCTTCAGGCGCTCCTCGAACTCACCACGGTACTTCGCGCCGGCGATCAGCGCGCCCAGGTCGAGCGAGCGGATCTCCTTGTCGCGCAGGGACTCGGGGACGTCGCCGGTCGCGACGCGCTGAGCGATGCCCTCGACGACGGCGGTCTTGCCGACGCCGGCCTCGCCGACGAGCACGGGGTTGTTCTTGGTGCGGCGCGAGAGGATCTGGATGGTGCGGCGGATCTCCTCGTCGCGGCCGATGACGGGGTCGAGCTTGCCCTGCTGGGCGAGCTGGGTGAGGTCGCGCGTGTAGCGCTCGAGCGCCTCGTACTTCGCCTCCGGATCCTGATCGGTGACGCGCTGATTGCCGCGGACCGAGACGAGGGCCTCGAGGATCGCCTCCTTGGTGGCGCCGGTCGCGCGCAGCGCGTCCCCGGCGGGCGTCTTGCTCGCCGCGAGGACGAGCAGGAAGTGCTCCGTCGAGGTGTAGTCATCCTTCATCGCATCCGCTTCGCGGACGGCGTCGGCCCACAGGTCCTTGAAGCTGCGGCTCGCGTCGACGTCGAGCGCGGAGCCGTGGGCGCGTGGCAGCTTCTCGAGAGCGCGCTCGATGTCGGCGCGCACGACGCGCGGGTCGGCGCCGAGCTTGGACAGGATGCGCGGCACGACGCCGCCCTCCTGATCGAGGAGCGCGAGCAAGAGATGCTCTGGACGGACCTCGGCGTGGTGCTTGGCAATCGCGACTTCGCGCGCGGCAGCGATCGCTTCCTGCGCCTTCACCGTGAGTTTGTCGAGCTTCATGACGCCCGCAACGTAGCCACGCTTACATACGCGTCAACACCGCAGACGGCACGATCTCGGAGAATTCCGGCCGCCCTGGCCGAACGCGCAGGATCTGCGGAATCACGACGAGAGCAGCGGTTCGACGGGCGTCCCCGCGGCGGCGGCGCGGACCTTCGCCAGGTCGAGGAGGCCGCGGCGCGCGAGCTCGGCGACCGCGGTTGAAGCGGTCGCGAGCTGGAGGCGGCCGGCGCGGCCGTCGAGCTCGGCGAGCGCCACGGCCACGCACCTGGGCGCCTCCTCACCGAGGGCGTTGCCGAGCTGCGACGCGAGCTGGGTGTCGCCGACGAGCGCGGCGGCGACGAGGGCGTGCGCGAGCGACGCGTCGGTCGCGGCGCCGGTCGACAGCGCGCCCTTGCCGGCGAGCTCGGTCGCGACCTCGACGAGCTCGCCCGGATCGTCGGCGCGCCAGTAGACGTCGAGCAACCGGCGCAGCGTGGGCAGGTGCGAGGGATCGAGGTCCGACGCGCGCAGGAACACGTCGTCGGCGCGATCGGTGTCCCCGAGGTGAACGAGCACGGCCTCGCCGAGCTGGTACAGCCGCTCGGCGCGCGCGGACGGCGTCGGGGCGAGCGGGACGAGTTGATAGAGCACGCGCGTCGCCGCCGGCCAGTCACCGCGCGCGATGTGGAGATCCGCGAGCGCCTCGAGCGACGGCGCGTGCATCGGGTGGTCGCGCAGCACGCGCTGCAGGTGGTCGATCGCGCCGGGGAGGTCGCCGTTCTGGCGCAGCAGATCGACGACGCTGCCATGGGCGGAGAGCTTGGTCTCGTCGTCCTCGAGCGGGACCAGATCGAGCACCGCGTGCGCGGCCTCGAGCGCGGTGCGCAGCTCGCCGAGACGGGTCGCGAGCTCGAGCACGCGCATGCGCAGCTCGCGGCGATGGGGCGCGGCATCGGCGGCCGCGCTCGCGAACTCGAGCGCCTCGGCGTCGCGCCCCAGGTGCTCGGCGATGATCGAGCGCCGGTGCGCGAGCTCGTCGGCGCCGAGCGCCGAGGTGCCGGCGTCGAGATCGCGGTAGAGCGTGTCGGCAGCCTGGTAGTCGCGGAGGCGGAACGCGAGGGCGGCGCGCGCATCGAGCGCGGGCAGGTGCGCCGGATCCTCGACGAGGACGAGATCGTACGCGCGCGCGGCCTGGTCGTCGGCGCCGAGCTCGTCGGCGAGGCGCGCGACCTCGAGCCACGCGGCGGCGCGCGGCGCACCGGCCTCGAGCGCGGCCGCGCGCACCGTCGTGAGCTCGGTCAGCGCGGCCAGATTGCCCGAGGCGCGGTGATCCGTGGCGAGCACGCGGAAGGCGAGCTCGTGACCGGGCTCGGCGCGCCACAGCTGATGCGCGAGCTCGCGCGCGACGTCGAGCTCGCCCGCGGCTTCGGCGGCTGCGAGCTCCACGTCGAGATCTCGGCGGGCCGCCGCTGGCTCGACGCTCGTTCCCGCGGACGCGGTGCGGGCCCGCACCGCGGCTTCGAGCAGCTCGCCGCGATCGCTCGGTCGCGCGATCGCCGCGGCGTCCTCGTAGAGCTGCGCCGCCTCGGCGAACCGGTCGATCGCTTCGTAGCGGCGTGCGAGCGGCAGCTTGGCCGCGGGAATGGAGGGGTCGAGCGCGAGCGCCTGCTCGTAGTTGACCTGCGCCTGCGGATCGTCGTCGAGCTTCTCGTCGAGGATCAGCGCGAGCTCGAGGTGCAGCGCGCCCTTCTCGCGAGGCGGATCGGTCGCCGCGATCTCGCGGTAGAGCAGCGATGCCGCGAGCGCCCATTCGCCGCGCGCCATCGCCGCCGCGCGCAGCTGATAGGCGATCTCGGGATCGTCGGGCGCGCACGCGTGCGCTTCCTTCAGGCAGCGATAGGCCTCCGCATCGCGATCGAGCGTGTCGCGGTACAGCTTGGCGCGGCGGCGCCACAGCGCGGCGCGCGTCGCGTCGTCGGCGACGATCTGCAGCTGGCGGCCGATCGCCTCCGAGGCGGCGGTGACGTTGCCAGCCTGGAAGTACAGCGCCTCGAGCGCCTCGAGCGCCGCGGTGTCGCCCGGCGCGGCGGCGCCCGCGACTTGCTCGGCGAGCTCGATCGCCGCCTCGACGTTGCCGACCTCCGCGAGCGCCTTGACCTGGCCGAGCTGCGGGGGCGGGCCCACGGGCTCGGGCACCGCGGGACGGCCGAGCGTCTCGGCGCGCTCGCGTGCGTAGGCGCGACGGTGCACGTCGTAGCCGCTGTCCGCGGCGATCTGCGCGTAGAGGCGGCGCGCCGGCTCGTGCTCGCCCCCCGCGGCGAGGGCGTCGGCGAGCGGCAGCCACACGGGCTCGTAGAACGGATCGACCTCGTGCGCGCGCGTCCACAGCGCCGCGGCACGCACCAGCTCGTGCTCTTCACGCGCGAGCGTCGCGAGCTCGTGCAGGGCGATCGCGAGCGCAGGACCGTGGCTCACCCTCACCGCATTCTCGAGCGCGGACTTGCGCTGCGCACCGTTGTTCGTCGACGCGAGGTGCGCGAGCAGCGCGAGCAGGATCGCTGCGTCGTCGGGCTCCGCGTGGTGAGCGGCGAGCAGCGCGTCGCCGTCGGCAGCGGCGGCGGCGAGCGCGAGCGCGGACTCGGTCTCCTCGGGGGTGCCGGTGATCGTCACCGAGGGGATCGCGGGCGGCGCTGGCTCGACGACGGCGGCCGGCATCCCGCGCAGCGTGTCGCGCGGGGCCGGGAACGAGGCCAGCGGCAACAGACCGAGCCGCGCCAGATCGGGCTTGTCGAGCGGGAGGTCCTCACCCTCCGCCGGCTCGACGGGGGGGATGCCGATGCCGATGCGCGTCTGACCGCCGAGCACCGCGCGGATCGCGGACGCCTCGTCGCGCAGCTCGCCGGCCTCGGGCGCGGGGGCGGTCTCCGCGCGCTGCTCGAGCGCCGCGGCGAACGCGTGCTTGCGCCCCGCGGCCTCGCGCAGGTCGGCGAGCAGCGCGCCGCCGTCGCCGAGGAGCGCGGCGATCTTGGGATCTTCGAGGTACGCGATCGCCTCGGCGTCCTTCCCGGCGCGCACGAGGGCATGGGCGAGGTCGCCGACATCGGCGGACGTGCGCTTGCTCGGCGTGATCGCACGCAGCGCCTCCACGGCGGCGTCCCACGCGAGGTTCGCGCGTGCCTCGGCGGCGAGCATGCGCAGCGTCGCTTCGCGGCGCGCACCTTTGCCAAACGCCTCGGCCGCGGCGCGCAGCGCGAGCCGGCCGTGCGCCGGATCATCGAGGTGATCGAAGTAGACCTCGGCGAGCTCGAGCAGGAGGTTCGCCTTGCGCGCACCGGTCGCGAGCTCGGCGAGCGCGGTGAGGTGGCGCGCGGCGGCTTCGTGATCGCCCATCTCCTGCGCGAGCTCGACGAGCTCCTGCAGGACATCACGGTCGCCGGGCGCGACGTGGTTCGCGGTCTCGAGGGTGGCGAACGCCTCGTCGAGCTTGCCCGCGGTACGTGCGCGCTTCGCGGCTTCGCGCAGCGTGATCGGGTTGCCGCTCGCCGCGGTCGCGCGGCCGCTCGCGGTGCTCTCCTCGCGTGGGGGTGCCTCGTCGACGGCGGGGGCGCGGGCGCCGCCGAGTCGCGCGAGGCCGGCGGCGACCTCGGCAGCATCGCCGCCCGCTCGCTCGAGTGCGGGGAAGACGAGATCGCGCACGGCATCGAGCTGGTCGTCGCCGAGGCCGGCCACGAGCTCCCCGAGCGCGGCGGCAGCGGCCTTGCGCTCGGCAGCGACGACCGCCGGATCGACGCCGCCGTCGCCGGCGAGCTCGCCCGCGAGCTGCGCGAGACCGCCCGCCGCGGCGGTGAGCTGACCCTCCTCGCGCAGACGCAGCGTGACGAACCGCAGCGATGGGCGCCACGATGGATCGATCTCCAGGGCGCGCTGGTGCGTGGCGAGCGCGACGTCATGCCGGCCGAGCTGCGCCTGCAGATCGCCGAGTCGGGACAGCAGGGGCTTCTGGCGCGCGGGCTGGCGTCCCGTGATCGCGACCTTGCGGCCGAGGATGACCGACACGCGCTCGAGGTCGCCGCGCTCGCGCCACGCCGTCTCCAGGCCGTCGAGCGCGGGCAGGTGGCTATCGGAGATGCGCAGCGCGTGCTCGAGGCAGCGGATCGCGTCGTCGCCGCGATCCGCCCGCCGGAACAGCTCGCCCGCGCGATACATCGCGTCGGCGCGCGCGGTCGGTGAGCCGTCGGTCGACAGCGAGGCGAAGTCCTCGAGCGCCTTCGCCGCGCCCGCGAGCTCGCCGGTTCGTTCGGCGAGGTCCGCGTACAGCCGCAGCGCCTGCCCGCGCAGCTCGTGGCCGGCCGCGCTGGTCTCGACCAGCGGAGCGAGCGACGCGAGCGCGAGCGCCGGATCGCCCGAGCGATCGGCCGCGACGGCGAGCCGGTACCGGAACGTCGGGATCCGAGGCGCTTCCTCACCCGGGTCTTCGATCAGGCTGCGATACGCGCGCAGCACGTCCGGCCACGCGCGCTGGCGCCAGGCCGCTTCGCCGAGGGTGAGCAGCACCTCGCGCTTGAGCGCAGGCGGCACGTCACGACTGTCGATCTCGATCGAGGCGTGCGCGCGCGCGCCGTGGGGGAGGGCGGCGGCCGGCTCGTCGGCGGCGAGCCAGGCGGCGGCCGCGGCGGCCTCTCGCTCGATGCGTTCGCTCGCGCGCTCCGACATGTTCGCGAGTGCAGCCAGCGCCTGCGCCCGCGCGCGCTGATCGCCGCTCCGCGCGAGCAACTCGGCCTCGATCTCGTACGCATGGCGGCGCACCTGGGTCGCCTCCGGATCGGTGCCGTTCTGGTTGGTGTCGAGCGATTCGCAGATCCTGAGCGCCTCGTGCAGATCCGCCAGCGCGGCCGCGAGATCCGGGGCGCGCTCCTTGCGCCGAACGTCCGCGCGCCGGACGAGCAACACCGCGCGCTCGGACGGCGGTGGCCGCGTGGCGAGCACGGCATCGATCCACCGCCGTTCGGTGCCGGTGTCCTCGCCGGACCGCTCGAGCAGCGTGCGTGCGGCGTCGCGCGCGATCGCCGGCGCGTGCGCCTGCGCGAGCTCGTGAGCGCGCTCGAGATCCGCGCTCGCGGCCGCGGCCTGGCCGGTGCGATCGAACAGCGCCGCGCGCGCGATCGCGAGCTCGGCGGCGCGCGTGAGCAGGCGCTCGCCCTCGCCGCCACCGTCGCGCTTGTCGTCCAGATCTGTCGACGCGAGATCGACGAGCGAGACGATCGCGGTGTCCAGCTCGGCCGCCGCGTGATCGCGATCGGCCGCCGCCTCGGCGACCTCGGCGAGCACGGCGTGGGCCTCGGCCGCGGTCTCGCCGCCGGCGACGGTGGCGCGGCGGAGCGCGGCGCGCGCGTCGTCGGTGCGCCCGATCACGACCAGCGAGCGTGCGAGCGCGAGCTCGTGACGGCCCGAGGTCTGCTGCCCGAGGCCGAGCCCGCGCAGCCGCTCGTAGAGGTCGGCGGCGGTCTCGTGATCGCCGCGCTGCGCGGCCGCCTGCGCGAGGCCCGCGATCGCTTCGGCCTGCAGTGGATCGAGAGACAGCGCGCGTTGCCACGCCTCGACGGGGTCGCCCGTGCCGGTGCGCGCGCGCATATCGCCGACGACGGCCCACGCGTGGCCGCTCGTCCGGTGATCACCGCGCTCGTCGGCGAGCCGCGCGACCTCCGTCCACGCATCGATCGCCGCCGCCGGATCGATGGTGGCGAGGATCGTCGCGGCCATCTCGTGGACGGCGGGATCGCCGGGCGCGAGCTCGCGCGCGACGGCGAGCTCCTGCTGCGCGCTCGCCGCATCGCCGAGGTGGGAGACGAACACGTTCGCGAGTCGTAGCCGGAGCTGCACCGCGCGCGCGACGTCGGCGGTGATCACCGCACGCGCGCGGACGAGGCGCACGAGCTCCGGCCAGCGCTGCTCGTCGGCGAGTCGGTCGGCGAGCGAGTCGGCCGCCTCGGCGGAGCCCGGATCGTGCTCGAGCGCGAGCTGGTACAGCTGCGTCGCGGCCTTCGGATCGAGCACCCGCACGAGGCGCGCACCCGCGAGCGCGGCCAGCGTCGCTTGATCGTCATCGCCTTCGGCGCTCGCGAGCTGCGCGAGCTGTGTCAGGTGGCCCGCGGCCTCGCGCGCATCACCCTGCGCGAGCGTGATCGAGGCCAGCGCCGCGTGCGCGGGCGCGAACGTCGGCCACCGCCCGAGCGCCTGGCGCGCGAGCTCGAGCCCGTCGAAGAACCAGGCGGGTCGCGAGGCGGCGAGCGCGAGGATGCGCTCGAGCAACAGCGGTTGCTCGGGGCCGCCGGCGGCGAGCAGCGCCCGATAGCCGCGCATCGCCTCCTCGAGGTGCCCCTCGCGCAGCTGTTGATCCGCGGAGTGCATGAGATCGTGCGCCGCCGCGAGCTGGTGCGTCTGCGGGCGAATGCCGAGCTCGCCCGCGCGCGTGCCCGCGGGCCCGTACGCGAGCTCGATGCCGGCGCGCCCGATCCGCAGGTGCACGAGCTCGATGTTCGCGACCGACGGTAACCGCCACCCCGACGGCGGCATCAGCTGCCACAGCAGCGCGCCGACCACGTCGATCTCGACGTCACACAGGCCGCGTGCGTGCGGCCGCTCGACGAGGTTGGGCACGTCCGAGGTCGCGAACAAGGTGCCGAGGATGCGATCCGCGATCAGCGACGCCGGGGTCGGCAGGTGCCCGTGGACGCGGACGGTGCTCGCCAGCGCGCGCAGGTGCGTGCCCGCGGTGACCACGTGCACCCGGAACGACACGTCGGCGGCGGCGAGCCCGTCGGCGGTGCGCGCGCGCACCGAAATGAAGCCGTCGTGCAGCTTCGCGAACACCTGCGTGATGCCGAGCCCCGCGAGCGCACGGGTGACATGTGCGACGCGCGCCTCGAGGTGCGACGTGCTGATCCGCAGCGCGAGGCCGCGCAGGCGCGTGCGCCGGCGTTGATAGCGCTCCGCGACCGGCGCCTCGGTCGCCGTCGTCGCATCATCGATCTCGAGCTCGAGCGTCTCGACCGCGAGCGTACCGAGGTCGCGCGGGTGGAGGGCGAGCCGCCGGATGCCGCCCTGCGCGTGAACGCCGAACGTCAACCGCTTGGGCGCGGAGCCGCCCTCGGGTCCCTCGATCACGCTCCGAAAATTACTCCAAATCCGCGCCGCGTGGAGCGCCCGGGCCGCGCTCGCGGCTCAGCAATTCTCGTGGCGCTCAGCGCAGCGTCATGCAGGGCTGATAGACCGTCGGCAGCGGCTTGCCAGCGTCGTCGGTCTCGCGGATCAGATCGGCCATCGGCTTGATGCGGCCGTCCTTGGCGAGCTCCTCGCAGCGAGCCTTGAGCCAGCCTTCGACGGCGAACATGCCGCGGATCTGGCGCAGCTTCGTGATCTCCTCGTCGGCGACCTTGTCGAACTCCGCCTCGGCGGGCATCGACTTCGCCTTGAGCTGCACCACGATGTACTTGCCATCGTCCTCGTAGACGCGCGGGGCGACGTCGCCCGGGTTGAGCGTCTCGAACACGGCTGCGATCGCTTCCTTGTTGTCACCGAGGCCGGGCAGCTCCTTCCGGCGCGAGGTGGGCCCCATCGTCATGACCTGCGGCTTGACCTCGCCGAACGCGGGCAGCACGTCGCTCGAGGGAGCGATCTCGGGAGCCGCGACCGGAGCCGGAGCTGCCGGAGCTGCCGGAGCTGCCGGAGCTGCCGGAGCTGCCGCCGAACCCGACCCTGCGGCCGGGGCCGGAGCGGCCGCCGAGCCCGACCCCGCGGCCGGCGCCGGCGACGATCCAGCACCACCCGCAGCACCGGTGGCCGGATCCTGATCGTCGCGCCACGCGGCGAGGACATCCTTCTGCACCGGGGCGAGCGCTCCCATCTTGTCGCCCTCGACCTTGGGGAACAGCTGCTCGAGCGTCTTGCCACCCTTCGCGGCGGCGAGTGCGTCGAGGGCGGCGCGCTTCGCCGCTTCCTTGCTCCACAGCTCCTTCGCGAGCTCGGCCGCGATCTCGTTCTTGACCTGGTCGTACGAGAGGTCGCCTTCGCGCTTCTCCTCGGCCATCTCGAGCCAGGCGCCCGCATCGGTCGTGATCACCGGCGTCATGGTGCCGGGCTCGAGGGTCTTGACCGCGTCGTTGACCGCCTTGTCGCCGAGCTGCGGGTTCTCGACCGACCGCCAGCCGAGCTCGCCGCCCGTGGCCTTCGCCGCGGCGTCACTCGACAGCTGCTTCGCAGCCTCCGCGAACTTCTGCTTGTTCGCGGCGATCGCCGTGCGCGCCGCCTCGAGCTTGGCCTTGGCCTGGTCGATGGTCGGCGTGGTCGGCTGGGTCGCCGGCGCGGGCGCCGCGGCCGAACCGGCGCCCGGCGCGGGCGCGGCCTCGGGCTTGTGCGCCGCGATGAAGATCGAGCGCAGCTTGAGCGCGGGCTTGGTCGCCTTGTACGTGCGCTCCTCGTCGGCGTACTTCTTCTTGACCTCGGCCTCGTGGGTCGCGAGATAGCGCGCGAGATCGGCGTCGGTCAGGCGCATCGCATCGCGATAGTCGGCGGGCGAGAACGAGACGAGATCGTAGGTCGCGGTCGACTTCTCGAACAGCCAGTTCTCCTTCGCCTCATCGCGCGACACGCTGACCGAGTCCTTGAGGATGTCGGCCATCATCGACGCCTGCATCGCGCGCGCCTGCTCGTCGAGGTACGCGTTCTGCGAGACGTTGAGGTGCCCGACCCAACCGTTGTAGCGGTCGAGCATGAAGAACTTCTCCTTGTCGATGACCTCCATCCAGCTGATGTTGGGGATGTACTGGGTCTCGACGCGGTTGCCGCCGAGATAGAAGATGCCCTTGCGGATCTCCTTCTCGACGAGGTCGCGGGTCACGCGGATGCCGCGCGACTCGGCGGCCTGCGCGAGCAGCTCCTTGCGGATCAGGAGCTCGAGCGCGTAGTAGACGCGCTGGCGCTGCGTGAGCTTTTGCCCCTGCTGCTGCATGAGGTCGGTGCCGGCGTACGCGACGCGGTAGGCGGAGAGGTTCGACTTCTCGCCGTTCACCGTGATCGGCGTCGAGCTTCCGCCCATACAACCGCCACCACCCTGGCCCGCGTTCGGCGCGAAGTTGATCACGAAGATCACGATCAGCAGACCGAAGATCAGATAGATGAAGACGGATGCGCCGGACTTGCGCAGTTGTTCGAGCATGGGTTGGGCCTGCTTTTAGATCGAGCGGCGCATCCTAGCCACCGCTGGATCAGGGAACAAGCGCAGTGGCACTGAGGTTGATTCGGCGCGGCCAAGATTGTGTTGCACCGAGGAAAGCTCGCGTGCTACCTCCCAGCGGCTCGACGCTGTACCCCCCGGGTCTCTCGCCACGCGCCACGCGCGTCCTAGGTAAATCACCATGCTCTTCGATTGGGTCTACGGAATGTTTTCCAATGACCTGGCCATCGACCTCGGGACGGCCACGACGCTCACGTTCGTCAAGGGCCGCGGGATCGTCGCGAACGAGCCGAGCGTGGTCGCGGTGCAGGCTGCATCGGTCGGCCCCAAGAAGGTGCTCGCCGTCGGGAAGGAAGCCAAGGAGATGCTCGGCCGCACGCCGGGCAACATCGTCGCGATCCGTCCCATGAAGGACGGCGTGATCGCCGACTTCGAGGTCACCGAGGCGATGCTGCGCTACTTCATCCAGAAGGCGCACCAGCGTCGCACGCTCGTGCGCCCGCGCGTGATCGTCAGCGTGCCATCGGGGATCACCGAGGTCGAGAAGCGCGCGGTGCGTGACTCGGCGCTCGCCGCGGCGGCGCGCGAGGTCTATCTGATCGAGGAGCCGATGGCGGCGGCGATCGGCGGCGGTCTGCCGATCACCGAGCCGACGGGCAACATGATCGTCGACATCGGCGGCGGCACGACCGAGGTCGCGGTGATCGCGCTCGCGGGTGTCGTGCTCTCGAAGTCGATCCGCGTCGCCGGCGACAAGATGGACGAGGCGATCGTCCAGTACATCAAGCGCAAGTACAACCTGCTGATCGGCGAGCGCACCGCCGAGATCATCAAGAAGGAGATCGGCAGCGCGTATCCGCTCGAGGAGCCGCTCACCGTCGAGGTGAAGGGGCGCGATCTCGTCGCCGGCGTGCCGAAGACGCTGCTCGTCAACTCCGACGAGATCCGCGAGGCGCTGCAGGAGCCGGTCAACGCGATCGTCGATGCGGTGCGCTCGGTGCTCGAGCGCACGCCGCCCGAGCTCTCGGCCGACATCGTCGACAAGGGCGTCGTGCTGTCGGGCGGCGGGGCGCAGCTCAAGAACCTCGACGTGCTGCTGCGCGAGGAGACCGGCCTCCCCGTGATGGTGTGCGAGAACCCGCAGCTCGCCGTCGTGCTCGGCACCGGGAAGGTCCTCGACGAGCTGTCCCTCCTCCGCGAGATCGCGCTCCGATAGAACGCCGGCCTTGACCTGAACCTAAACGTGAACCCCACCATGGACGTCCTCGTCGACCGCAACCGCAACAGCGTGCGTGGCTCCGAGACGAAGGTGGCGCTCGGGTTCACGTTCACGTCGAGGTCCGTGTCCACGTCAACGTGTCGTCGGCGGAGCTGAGCGCGCATGTCGATGACGCCACACCGCCGGGTGGTCGACTGGGTGATGGTCGGCGTGCTGATCCTCGTGCCGGCGTGGGTGCTCAAGGCGAGCCTGAATCGCGGCACGCCATCCGCGCTCGACGAGGCGGTCCTGCGGATCACCGCGCCTCTCCAGGCCGGCGTGTCGTGGGTGGTCGAGGGCGTCGGCGGCGTGTGGTCGCGCTACGTCGCGCTCGTCGACACCGAGGCCGAGAACCGCGAGCTGCGCGCCGAGAACGAGCGGCTGCGCAACGAGCTCGCCGCGATGACACGCAAGGCGTTCGACGTCGCGGCGCTCGAGGATCTGGCCGTGGTCAAGAAGCGGACGCCCGCGGACACGATCGGCGCGCGCGTGATCGGCGCGCCGCTGTCGCCGCAGTTCCGGGTGCTCCGGCTGCGCATCGATCGCGGCGAGCGCGAGGTGCAGCCCGGCATGCCGGTGATCGTCGGCGCAGGGCCGGTGGGCCGCATCGCGACGGTCTACGGCGACTACGCCGACGTGAAGCTGATCTCCGATCCGACGTCGAAGATCGAGGTCATCATCCCGCGCACGGGCGGGCGCGGGCTGCTCGAGGGCACCGGGCGTCCCGACTCGTACGCGTGCAAGATCGAGTGGCTCGAGAAGCACCTCAAGCCCGAGAGCAAGCTCGTCGTCGGTGACGAGGTCGTGACCACGGGCCTCGGTGACAGCTTCCCGCCCGGCCTCGTGGTCGGCAAGGTGACCGCGATCGTCGGCGACGACGGCATGTTCCAGTCGGTCGAGGTGCAGCCGGCGGTCGACGCCTCGCGCGTGCGCGCCGCGATGGTGCTGCTCGCACCTCCGCCCCCCGTCGATCCCGACGCGAAGACAAAGCGCAAGAGCGAGCCTGCGTTCGGCGGGAGGCCGCTGTGAACGCGGAGCTGCTCGTGATCTCCGCGCCGGTCGTGACGTGGCTCGCGATCCTCGTCGTGATCTTCTTGCTCGCCTTCGTGCGCGTGTCGCCGGACACCGCGGAGGGCGCGACGTGAGGACCGGGACGATCGTGCTCGCCGCGTACTTTCTATGCATGGTGCTCGGCGCGGTGTGGCGGCTGCTGCCGTTCCAGCTCGTGCGCGACGCGGTGCCGGATCTCGGGGCGCTGACCGCGGCGTACCTCGGGCTCACCGCGCGGCGCGAGGTGGCGCCGGCGGTCGGCGGCTCGGTGGTGCTCGGCTACTTGATCGACCTGATCTCGGGGGCCCCGCCGGGGCTCATGGCGCTCGTGCTCGGCCTCACCGGCCTGGTCGCGCGCGCGATCCAGCAACGCATCCTGGTGCGCGGCGCCGCGATGACGATCGGGTTCTCGGCGTTCGTCGCGGTCATCGCCGGCGTGGTCGCGATCTTCGTGCGTGGGCTGTACGGCGTCCCGAGCGGAGCGTTCTCGACGGACCTCCAGCACCTCGCGCTGGTCACCATCGCGACCGCATTGATCGGTCCGCTCGTGTGGCGCGTGTTCCGCCGCATCGACGCCGCGTTCGCGCGGACGCACCGCGAGCGCGAGGCCGCGCTGGAGGGCCTGGCGCCGTGATGCTGCTGCGTCCCTCGCAGAGCTCGAGCCCGAGCGGTGGCCCGGCGCTCCCCGAGCTGCGCCGCCGGCTCAAGTGGGTCGCGTTGATCGGGCTCGCCTTCTTCTGCGTGCTCGTCGGCCGCCTGTGGCAGCTCCAGGTCATGCGCGGCGACAGCTACTTCGAGCGCACCGTCTCGAACGTGGTCAAGGAGCGCTACCTGCCGAGCGTGCGCGGCAAGATCCTCGACCGCAAGGGCGTCGCGCTCGCGCAGAACCGCCTCGCGTTCAACCTGTACGCGACCCCGAAGCAGTTCACGCCCGACGCGAAGGCCGCGCTCGTGCGCATGCTCGGCCTGTCCGATGACGAGATCGCGAAGATCGACGAGCGCATCGGCATCGGGACCCGGCGCGAGCCGAGGCGACCGATCATGATCCTCGAGGACGTGGGCCGTGATCGCGCGGCGCTCGTCGAGCAGGCGATCATGCGCGTCCCCGGCGTCGAGGTGCAGAACGAGCCGTATCGCTACTATCCGCACGGAGATCTGGCCGCGCACCTCGTCGGCTACATGACGCAGATGACGGCGGCCGAGGTCGACAAGCTCGCCAACCAAGGCTACGACCCGAGTGAGCTCGTCGGGCGCTATGGCCTCGAGAGCGCGTGGGAGAACTACCTGCGCGGCAAGAAGGGCGTCGAGCGCTACGCCGTCGACGCCAAGGGGCAGCGGCTCGACGACAAGACGGCGGCGACGCTGATCACCGGCGACCGCGTCGTCAATGCGGTGCCGGGCGCGAACCTCGTGCTCACGCTCGATGCCGAGCTGCAGAAGATCGCGGAGCGCGCGGTGTCCCACGTCGCCGCCTCGTCGGTCGTCATCGTCGAGCCCAAGACCGGCAAGATCCGCGCGCTGGTCAGCAAGCCCTCGTTCGATCCGAACACGATGACCGGCCACCTGACCCGCGCCGAGGAGACGCAGCTCTTGATGGATCCGCGCAAGCCGTTCATCGACAAGGCGCTGCGCGGCACCTACCCGCCGGGCTCGGTGTTCAAGTTCGTGACCGCGCTCGCCGCGCTCGAGGACGGGCAGGCGCCCGACGGCGAGCAGATCTTCTGCACCGGCGTGTATCAGCTGTCGAAGACGTCGTTCCGCTGCAACGGCTCGCACGGCAAGCTCGACCTGATCGGCGCGATCCAGCACTCGTGCAACGTGTTCTTCTGGGAGCTCGCGCAGCGCGTGGGCCTCGATCGGATCGCCGAGGTCGCGCGTGACTTCGGGTTCGGCACGCCGACCAACCTCGGGATCAACGGGGATGCGGGTGGCCGCATCCCGACGAAGGCCTGGTACGAGAAGCAGGGGCGCTACAAGGTCGGCTTCGCGACCAACGCCGCGACGGGGCAGGGCGATGTCGAGGTGACGCCGCTGCAGACCGCGATGGCGTACGCGGCGCTCGCGAACGGCGGCACGATGTACGTCCCGCAGGTCGTCGAGCGCGTCGAGGCGAGCGACGGTCGCACGATCGTCGCGTACGACCCCAAGGTCTCGCACAAGGTGAAGGTACCGGCGGAGGCGATCGAGATCTGGAGGCGCGGCATGTGGAAGGTGACCAACGAGCCGGGCGGCACCGCGTTCGATCACGGCTTCGTGTCGGTCGTGCCGGTGATGGGCAAGACGGGCACCGCCGAGATCCGGACGCGCAAGAAGAAGGAGAAGGACGAGCTCGACGTCGAGGGGTACCACCCGACGCGCTCGCACGCCTGGTTCGCCGGCTGGGCGCCGGCCGAAGATCCGGAGGTCGCGATCGTCGTGTTCGTCGAGCACGGCGGCTCCGGCGGCCGCGTGGCGTGGCCGATCGCGAAGACGATCCTCGAGAGCTACTTCACCAAGATCTCGCCCGTGGCCGCGCCCGCGCCCGCGCCGGCTGCGAAGGCAGGTGCCCGATGAAGCACACCGGCCTGCACTTGCCGCGGGCGACGATCGGCGTGAGCCGGTGGCGGCGATTCCGCGCCGCGGTCGACTGGCCGCTCATCCTCACGATGATCGCGCTGTGCACGATCGGCTTGTTCAACCTGTACTCGGCGACGCGCGGCCTCAAGCACCAGGTCAAGTTCGACACGCAGGTGAAGTGGATGGTGGTAGGCGGCATCGCGTTCATCGTCGCGACGGTCGTCGACTACCGCACGCTCGTGCGGGTCGCGTGGATCGGGCTGGGCCTCACCGTCGTGTTGCTGGTGCTCGCGCGCCTGCAAGGCTCCACGGGCGGCGATGACCGCCACGGCGCGACGTACCGCTGGCTCTTCATCGGTCCGGTGGGCGGACAGCCCTCCGAGCTCACGAAGGTCATGATCATCCTCGTGCTCGGGCGCGTGTTCGCGGACAGCGATGCGTCCCGCTACACGCCGCGCGTGCTGCTGATCCAGCTCGGGGTGATCTGCATCCCCATCGGGCTCATCGCGATCCAGCCCGACCTCGGTACGTCGGTGCTCGTGTGCCTGATCGTGCTGTCGGTCGCGTTCCTCGCGATGCCCGACGTGTGGCCGGTGGTGCACCTGACGCTCGCCGGCTTGATGGCGATTCCCATCCTGTGGGAGTCGATGCACGAGTACCAGAAGAACCGCGTGCTGGGCTTCATCGACTGCAACGCGGCCGATCGCATGAGCGCGATGACGGACAACTGCTGGCACACGACGCAGTCGATCTTCGCGGTCGGGTCCGGCAAGTTCTGGGGCAAGGGCTACCTCGAAGGCACGCAGAACCAGTTCAACTTCGTGCCGGAGCACTGGACCGACTTCCCGTACTCCGTGTGGGCGGAGGAGTGGGGCTTCGCGGGCTCGGTGTTCCTGCTCGCGATCTTCGCGTTCCTCGTGGTGTGGATCCTCAACGTCGCGCTGTCCGCGCGCGATCGGGTGGGCGCCGTGATCTGCCTCGGCGTCGCGGCGATGACGTGCTGGCACGTGTTCGTCAACGTGGCGATGGTGCTCGGTATCGCGCCGGTCGTCGGCGTGACGCTGCCGTTCATCTCGTACGGTGGCAGCTCGCTGCTGACGTTCTTCATCGCGATGGGGCTGGTCGCGAACGTCTCGCTGCGCAAGCACGGCTACTGAGCTCGGAGATCACCTGGGTTGACCTCGTAGGCGTAAGCCGACCCCTGGGGCTAACCTGAATTTCGATCCGTCGCGCGCGTCAGGTGATGAGCGCCGCGTCGAGCGCGATCGCGACCTCGTAGTCGCGCGCGCTGCGATCGGCGACCGACGTCCACGCGAGTGCGAGCGTCCCCTCGACGTGCGCGCGGCCGCCCGAGAGCGCCGTGCACACGAGGCGCGGCGCAGGCTCGCCGGGGGCGAGGGTGCCGAGCTGGCCATCGAGCGTGACCACGCGTGGGGCATCGACGTACGCGACCACGAGCTCGCTCGGCCCCGGCATCACGGGGGTGCGCACGCGGCCCTCGAGCGCCAGGCGGCTGCCGTCGTCGAGCACGGCCTCGAGCACCCACCCGGCGTCGACGGCAAACAGGTGAAATACCTCGAGCGTGGCGCTCGTGATCCCCACCGTCTTGTCGCGAATTCGGATCACGGCCCGAGGGTACGCTATACCCGTCGGCAGGAGCCGGTGGGAGGAGGACGACGATGGCGCGCACGCACTTTCTCAACACCGATCTCGACGTCGTCACGCTTCGCGATCCGACACCGCTGGTCGCGATGCTGACCGCGTTGGGCGTGCCCGCGGTCGATGCACCGATGGCCCGCGATGACGGCCATTGGTTCGTCAACTTCGAGGTCATCAATCGGGGCGCCACCGTCGAGTCGACGGTGGTCGCGATCCTCGACGCGATCGAGAAGCTGACCGGGGAGGCGCGCGAGATCTGGTACGTCGCGAACACGCGCGAGCTGCACCTCGGGTTCGAAGGCGGTGACGAGCCGCGGGCGTTCACCGAGGCGCTGACGAGCGAGACGCTCGCACGGGCGGCGGCGGCGGGGATGTCGCTGCGCTTCACGCTGTACGCGCCGGCGCGGACATAGGCCGCGGCCCGTCGATCGAACCGCGGGCGATAGCCGACGTCACGGTGACGAAGACGGCGCCGTTGCGGAGGGCGGCGGCGGAGGAGGAGGCGGCGGCATGGTCTGCATGTTCTCGGACATCGCCTTCTGCATGCGCTCGGAGATCTTTTGCTGCACCGACGGCGGCATCTGCGAGTTGCACGCGGTCATCGCGTCGTCATCGTTGGCCGACGCGAGGCACTGCTTGAGGGCGTCGGGCCAGCCGTCTTGCTCGCACGACTGGCGCATCACGTCGGTCATCGCGGCGATGAGCTTGGCCGTCGACGGGTCGGCGGAGGTGGTCCCCATCTGCTTGTCGATGAGCGCCTTGATCTTCACCATCACCTGGCCGCACAGGGAGGTGTCGGTGCTCTCGAGCTCGGGGAACATCGCGGACGCGCAGTCCTTGGCAGCCCAGTTGCTGTCGGCCTTCGCGATGCAGTCGCCCTGCTCCTTGGAGACGTAGGCCTTCTCGCAGGCGGCCTTGTACTTGGCGACGACGGGGACGCGCGCGTCGGGCTCGGCGTAGTTGCCGAGATCGAACGAGGCCAGGCGCTCGCCGACCGCGCTGCAGTCCGCCGGGGGCGGTCGCACGCACAGGTTGGAGAGGCAGAGCAGGCCCGGATCGCAGGTGCCGACGGCGCCCTTTTCGGCGGCCGGACGGCAGTCGCCGCGCTCGGTGCCGCGCGCTGCGCGCGGCGGCGCATCGGACTGGGTACAGCCGATGAACAGCGTGAGAGCGGCGACGAGCCGGAGCGTCATCGCCGCACGATAAGCCCAGATCGGACCTAGATGTGCTTCTGGATCTCGGCTTCGAGCTTGGCGCGCGGCAGCGCACCGACGAGCTGGGCGACCACGCGGCCGCCCTTGAACAGCAGGAGGGTCGGGATCGACCTGACCTGGTACTGCTGCGGGACGATCTGGTGGTGATCGACGTCCATCTTGGCGACCTTCAGGCGGCCCTTGTACTCGTCGGCGAGCGCGTCGACGGTCGGCGCGATCTGCTTACAGGGACCGCACCAGACGGCCCAGAAGTCGACGAGGGTCGGGACGTCGGACTTCAGAACCTCGGCATCGAAGTTGGCGTCGGTGAGCTCTTTGACGTTCGCGCTGGCCATGAGGACCTCCGGGCAATTCCGCAGCGAAGCGGAGGAACGAGGAAGCTGGTTTTTAACCCCCCCGAGCGCGCGAGGCAATCTGACCAGGTAGCTAGCGAGCGCGAGCCCCGGTACACTCATTTCCAGCAATGTCGCGCCTGTTTATCTCCGTGGAGCGGCTCGAGACGTGGACGGCGGAGGGGAAGGCTGCGTTGGAGGGGGATCGGATGACCCTCCTCGAGCTCAACCGCAAGTTCGCGATGGTCCCGGCGGTGCACTTCGTCAACACGGAGGGCTCGGATCAGGACCCGCATGACCTCGTCGGCCGCGTGAAGTCCAAGGAAGCGCTGACGTCGATGGGCGCGGAGCAGTTCGCCAACTCTGTGATCTACAACGATACCGCTTACAACGTCGTCGACGGATTCATCGGCGATCCGTTGCCGCCGTGAACGTCGTCGCGACCGACCGGCTGCTCTCGGTCGCGCCGTCGCCCGCCTTCTGGGTCGCGATCGTCGCGTACACGATCGCATCCGCGTTGCTGCTCGTCGTGCTGGGTGGACACGCGCGGTTCCGGCCGTGGGCGATCGCGTTCGTCGCGATCGCGTTCGTCGCGCATGGCACCGACATCGGCTGGCGCGGCACGCAGCACGTGCACCCCGCGCAGTCGGTGCGGGAGGCGATCGGGTTCCTGGCGTTCATCCTGACGGGCGGCTACCTGCTCGCGAGCACGCGGTACCGGCTGACGCTCGGTGGCGTGGTGGTGATGCCCGTGTCGCTGGTGCTGCTCGTGGCGGCGCGCCTGTCCCCCGAGGGAGAGGCGACGGATCTCTCGGCGCTCGGGCGCATCCACATCTCGCTCGCGACGGTCGGCGTCGGCGTGTTCGCGCTCGCGAGCGCGCTGTCGGCGATCTACATGGTCGAGGAGCGTGCCCTCAAGAAGAAGAAGTTCGACACGCTCGCCTTCAAGGACAAGGGCGCGCCGCTCGCCGCGCTCGACAAGCTCTCGCATCGGCTGATCTGGTTCGGGTTTCCGATCTTCACCGTCGCGCTCGTGCTCGGCGCGGTGTGGGTGAGCAAGCTCGGCGAGAGCCTCGATCGCCTCGAGTACGCGCTCGCCGGCGTGACGTGGATCGCGTACGCGATCCTGCTCGTCGCACGGCAGGTGTACGGCTGGCGCGGAAAGCGCGCGGCACGGCTGACGCTCGTCGGGTTCGCGGCGGCACTCGCGGTGCTCGCGATCTACCTCGTCCGACGGATGGTGGCGTAGTGAGCGACCTGTTCGTCGTCGGCATCAGCTGGCGCACCGCACCGGTCGCCGTGCGCGAGAAGCTCGCGTTCCGCGAGGAGGAGGTCGCGACGACGCTGATCGCCGTGACCTCGCAGCTGCCGATCGCCGAGGCGGTCCTGATCTCGACGTGCAACCGCGTCGAGCTGTACGGCGTCGCGAAGCCCGGCTACGACGCCACCCACCTCGCGCGCAAGTTCCTCGCGGAGCAGCGGGGGCTGCCGCCGGCCGAGGTCGCCGACGTGCTCTACGACCACGTGGGCGGCGAGGCGGTGCGGCACGTGTTCCGCGTCGCGAGTGCGCTCGACTCGCTCGTGCTCGGCGAGGCCCAGATCCTGGGGCAGCTCAAGGATGCGTACGGGCTCGCGGACAAGGCCGGAACGTCGGGGCAGGTGCTGCGGCGCTGCCTCGAGCGCGCGTTCGGCGTCGCCAAGCGCGTGCGCACCGAGACCTTGATCGCGCGCGGCGCCGCGAACGTCTCGACGGTGGCCGTCGATCTCGCGGCGCGCGTGTTCGGCAACCTCAAGGGTCGGAGCGTGCTCGTCGTCGGCGCCGGCAAGATGTCGACGCTGGCCGCGCGCCACCTGCGGGCGCAGGGCGCCGATCACATCGTCGTGACCAACCGCTCGCCGGCGAAGGCGGAGCGGCTCGCCGAGGAGATCGACGCGATCGCCAAGCCGTGGGAGGAGCTCGAGGCGCTGCTCGTCGAGGCTGACGTCGTGATCAGCTCGACGGGCGCACGCGAGCCGATCCTGACCCGCGAGCTGTTCAAGCGCGTGATGAAGCGCCGGCGATGGAAGGACATCGTGATCATCGACATCGCTGTCCCGCGCGATGCCGAGCCGAGCGTCAACGACCTCGACGGCGTGTTCGTCTACAACATCGATGACCTCGAACGCGTGGTCGCTGCGAACCTCGCGGAGCGTGCGAAGGCCGCGGAGCACGCGCACAAGATCGTCGAGCACGAGGCCGGTCAGTTCGAGCACTGGATGCGCTCGCAGGGCGTGGTCCCCACGATCCGCGCGCTGCGCGAGAAGTTCGCGCAGATCGCCGACGCCGAGACGCAGAAGACGCTGGACGCCCTGGCGCGCCGGGAGCACACGCCGGCACAGCAGCGCGAGGCGATCGCGCAGCTCGTGCGGCTGGTCGTGAACAAGCTCCTCCACCAGCCGACGGCCGCGCTGCGTGAGGCGGCGCCCGACGAGGCCGCGCTGCGCGCCGAGGTCCTCTGCGAGCTGTTCGGGCTCGAGCCGTCGGCGGATGCCCGCGACTCGCAGCCGACGCTCGGCCAGAACGTGGCACCTTCCGAAACGAGCGATTCGACCGAGAGGAAAGCAGCACCGTGAAGCAACGCATCGTCATCACCACGCGTGGCAGCAAGCTCGCGCTGTGGCAGGCCGAACACGTCAAGGCGCGGCTCGCCGAGGTCGCACCGACCGTCGAGGTCACGTTCAACGTGATCAAGACCCAGGGCGACAAGATCCTCGACGTGCCGCTCGCCAAGGTCGGCGGCAAGGGCCTGTTCGTGAAGGAGATCGAGCAGGCGCTCCTCGACGGGACCGGCGACATCGCCGTGCACTCGATGAAGGACGTGCCCGCCGAGCTCGCGCCGGGGCTGATGCTCGCGGCGGTCTCGACGCGCGAGGTGCCGTGGGATGCGTTATGCGCGAGGCTCGACGAAGCGCATCGATCAAACGCGCGCTCGCCGGTCACCGTCGAGACCCTGCCGCAGGGTGCGAAGGTCGGCACGTCGAGCATGCGCCGCCAGTGCCAGCTGCTCGCCGTGCGGCCCGATCTGCAGATCGCGATGCTGCGCGGCAACGTGCCCACCCGGATCAAGAAGCTCGACGACGGCGAGTTCGATGCGATCGTGCTCGCGGCCGCGGGACTGACGCGGCTCGGCATGGCCGAGCGGATCACGCAGCTGCTGCCGCTCGAGCTCTCGATCCCGGCGTGCGCGCAAGGCGTGCTCGGCCTCGAGACGCGCACCGGCGACGCCGAGGTCATCGACCTCATCCGGCGCGCCATCCACGATCCGGCCGAGGAGCGCCGGGTCGCCGCGGAGCGCGCGTTCCTCGCCCGCATGGGCGGCAGCTGCCAGACCCCGCTCGCGGCGCATGCCTTGAGCACCGCCGACGGTGGCCTGCGCGTCCTCGCGATGTGCGGCATGCCCGATGGCAGCAAGATCCTGCGCGCCGAGGCCAGTGGTCCGGCCGCCGACGCCGAGCGGCTGGGCGTCGCGCTCGCCGACGACCTCCTCGGCCAGGGCGCGGATCAGATCCTCGCTGCGACGCGCTGAGGGGCACCCGGGGTCGGCGAGTACGACCGCACGATCCGGCTGTACTACATGGCGCCCAGCATGACCATCGTCGGCATCCTCGACACCGAGGTCGGGCATCACTCGGCGACGAGGATCTCGCGACGCTCGACGGCGCGCTCACGGCCGAGATCCTGCGCTGTCCGTAGCTCGCCATGGGACCGCAGGTCCCCGTGAGGCGGGTGCGCACGTTAGGGCGGCTCACGGTGCTACGTTGCTGCAAGCCGGATCATGGGGTGCGCAGGCCGCTTCACAGCTTCGCGGGTGCGTCGTCAGCGTGGCGCTGTCGAACCGTTGAAGACCTGGCGGTCCGACCGGCGAAACGTCGCGGCCTTGCGCGCGGCACGCGGCTGGCAACGGGTGCAGCAGCATGACTGAAGTCGGCGTCTCGCTGGTGGGGCAGGTCGTCGAGGAGCGCTACTGCGTTGAAGCGAAGCTGGGTCGCGGTGCGATGGGGACCGTATATCGGGCGCGGCACGTCAAGGTCGGCCGCGAGGTCGCGATCAAGGTGATGCACCCCGAGCTCACGCGTGATCCGACGATGGTCGCGCGGTTCGAGCGCGAGGCCGCGATCGCGGCGCGCCTCGATCACAAGAACGTGATCAGCGTACTCGACGTCGGCGAGACGCCTGATGGGCAGAAGCTGATGGTGCTCGAGCTCGCGCGTGGCGAGACGCTCGCTGCGGTGCTCGAGCGTGGTCCGCTCGGTGCGCCGCGCGTGATCCGGTTGATCACGCAGCTGCTGCAGGGGCTCGATCACGCGCATGACGCGGGCCTCGTGCACCGCGATCTCAAGCCGGAGAACGTGATCGTCGAGCACGACGACTACGGCGAGGAGGTGCCGCGGATCCTCGATTTCGGGATCGCGGTGCTGCGCGAGCGCGACGACTCCGCCGCCGGACAGCGCCTCACGGACACCGGTACCGTGCTGGGAACGCCGCCATACATGGCACCGGAGCAGGCGTTCGGCGATGCGCCGGATCCGCGCACGGACCTGTTCGCGCTCGGCGTGATCGCGTACGAGCTGTTGTGCGGACGCCAGCCGTTCGAGGGCACGGGCGTCGAGATCATGCTCTCCAACATCAACTCGGATCCGCCGCCGATCGCGGCGCGCGCGCCGGGCTGCGTGGTCGATCCGGCGCTCGAGGCGTTCGTGCGCACGCTGATGGCGCGGCGGCTGGCGGATCGATTCGCGTCGGCGAGTGCGGCGCTCGCGGCCCTCGCGGCGCTCGGCACCCCGGCGCCGCCGCGGCGTCCGCTGATGACGACGCGCCGTCCGCGCGAGGCGCTGCCCGCGCTTTCGCGCCCCGCGGCCGACCCGGGCGACGACGAGAAGCCGTAGTGCGAGGCGTGCATGACAGCGCGTCTCGCGACCCTCGGACTCGTGCTCGTCGTGTCGCGCGCTCGCGCTGACAAGCACATCGAGGACAACAGCTTCTTCGTCGAGGAGGCCTACAATCAAGAGGCGGGCGTGGTGCAGCACATCCAGCAACTCCTGGTCTCGCCATCGTCCGGCGCCTGGGGGTACTCGTTGACCGACGAGTGGCCCGTACCCGACGAGCGGAATCAGCTGAGCATCACGATCCCTCTGCTCCACGATGCGATGGGCACGGGGGCCGGCGATGTGTTGTTCAACTATCGCCGCCAGCTGCTGCGCGCGTCCGACGACTTCGTGATCGTGACGCCGCGCCTCAGCGTCTGGCTGCCGACCGGAAACGCCGAGGTCGGACGCGGCACCGGTGGTCCGGGTGTGCAGGCGCAGGCATGCGTCACGCTCAATCCGAGCTCGGCGCTCGCGCTGCACTCGAACCTCGGCGCCGCCGTCCCGATCAGCGGCGAGGGGACGGGGCCCGCCAACACATCGGTCACGCTTGCCCAGAGCATCATCTGGTTCCCGTACGACCGGCTCAATTTTCTCCTCGAAGCGCGGTCGAACTGGCCGGTGCTCGAGGCCCTCAGTGGCCCGCGCGCCGTGATCCTCAGCCCGGGGCTGCGTACGGCGGTCGATGTCGCTTCGTGCGTGCAGATCGTGCCTGGCGCCGCCGTGCCGCTGATCTTCCAGAGCGGCGAGGCGAGCTGGGGCATGTTGTTCTATCTCAGCGTCGAGCACTCGATCCCGTGCTCGAAGCGCCGACCGGAGGCGCCGCTCTAACGCTTCAGCGCGTGGTCTGCAGCGCTCCGCGCCATCCGCCGCCGAGCGCCTTGTAGATCCGCACGCTCGCGATGTGCTGATCGCGTAGCGCCTCGATCAGCTCGAGCTCGGCCTCGAGCGTGTTCTGTTGCGCGAGGAGCACCTCGAGGTACGTCGCCTTGCCGGCGCGGAACAGCGCATCGGCGGCCTCGACGGTGCCGGCCACCGCGGCCTTCTTGCGTCGACGCTGCGCGACGACCTCGGCGGCTTGTTCGAGCGCGGACAGCCCGGTCGCGACCTCCGCGAAGCTGGTCAACACGATGCTCTGATAGCGATACATCGCCTCGATCTGCGTGGCCTCGGCCGTGGCGAACGCGGCTTCGAGGCCGCGCCGATTCACGAGTGGTGCGAGCAACCCGCCTGCGATCGAGGCCACGAGCGAATCTGGTGTGGACAGCAGATAGCGCGGATCGAACGCGCTGTAGCCGACGCCGGCCGTGATGTTGATGGTCGGATAGAACGCCGCACGCGCGGCCGCTACGTCGAGGCGTGACGCCTGGAGCTGGAGCTCGGCCGCTCGGAGATCGGGCCGGTTGCGCAGGAGCTCCGAGGGGATCCCGGCGGCGATCGTCGGTGCGACCCCGCGCTGGAGCCGCTGCGCACTGCGAGGGATGGGCCCGGGCACGCGCCCGAGCAGCACGCTCGATCGATGCTCCAGCTCACGCGTCTGCTGCACCGCGATCGCGTCCAGCGCCTGCGTGTTGGCGAGCTGTGCTTCGAACTGCTGCACGGCGAGCTCGTTCGCGCGCCCCGCGTCCTTCTGGGCCCGGATCATCCCCAGCGCTTCGGTCTGGCGGTCGAGCGTCTCGCGCAGGATGTCGCGGACCTGATCGAGCGCCAGCAGCTCGAAGTAGGCGATCGCCACGTCGGCGACGAGGCTGGTGACCACGAGGTTCGCGCCCTCGATGCTCGCGAGGTAACGCGCGCGCGCCGACCCGCGCAGGCTGCGGAGCTTGCCCCACACATCGAGCTCCCAGCTCGCGTGCAGGCCTGCCGATAGCTCCGCGACCGGATCCGGGGTGAGCCGGCCCGGTGTGATCTCGGTCGTCGCGGCGCCCGCCCCGTCGAGCGTGTACCTCCCGTAGCGCGTGAAGCTCCCCCCGATCGCGGCCGACACCTGCGGGAGCCGCGCACCCGTCGCTGCGCGCACCTCGGCGCGCGCGACCTGGATGCGTTGCAGCGCGATCTGGAGGTCGGGGTTGCCGCCCACCGCTTCCGCGATCAAGACGACGAGGTGCTCGTCGGCAAAGTAGGCGCGCCAGTCCATCGCAGCGACGCTCGGTCCGGGCGCCGCCCGCGTGAACGCGTGTGGCATCGCAAGCTCGCGCACCTCGACGTTCGTCACACGCGGGGCGCACCCCGCGAAGAGCGATGCGACGACCACCCAGGTCCACGCCGCGCCTCTCACGAGCCCCGCTCCTCGCCCGAAGCCGGCGCGCGCTCGAACCGAAGGGAGAAGCGCTTGCATGCGACGTAGAGGCCGGGCACGGCCAGCGTCCCCCACAGCGTTCCCATGACCATTCCGCCGACGGTGGCGGTGCCGATGGTGCGGTTCGCGATCGCGCCGGCGTCACTCGCCTGCACGAGGGGGAGCAAGCCAGCGATGAATGCGAGCGAGGTCATCACGATCGGGCGGAGGCGCAGGCGCACGGCCTCGACGACGGCTTCGCGGGGCGAGCGCCCCTCCTCGCACTTCAGCTCCGCGAGCTCGACGATCAAGATCGCGTTCTTGCCGAGGAGGCCGATCAGGACCACGAGCGCGATATGCGTGTAGATGTTGTTCTCGAGCCCAGCCCCCTGCAGGAAGAGGAACGCTCCGAACAGGCCCGGCGGCAGCGACAACAGGACGGCGATCGGCAGGACGAAGCTCTCGTATTGTGCGGCGAGCACGAGGAACACGAAGACCAGCGCGATCAGCCCGACGATCATGCCCTGGTTCCCTGCGTTGACCTCGTCGCGCGAGATCCCGGCCCAATCGATCGCATAACCGCGCGGCAGCTTCTCGCGCGCCGTCTCCTGGACTGCGCGCAGGACCTCGCCACTGCTGTATCCCGGCTTGCCATCGCCGTTGATCTCCGCGGACGGATACATGTTGTAGCGCGTGACCTGATCGACGCCGTACGTCTTGTCCAGCGTCATGAACGACGACATCGGCACGAGCTCGCCGCGCTCGCTGCGCACCTGCAGCGCCAGCAGTTGCTCCGGGGTCGCGCGGTACTCGGGCAACGCCTGGACCATCACCTTGTACATGCGACCGAAGCGAATGAAGTTGGTCGCGTACTCGTTGCCGAGCAGGGCCTCGAGCGTCCCGAGCGCACGCTCCGGGGTGACGCCGAGCTGCGCGGCCCGATCGCTGTCGAGCCGGATCGTGTACTGAGGAAATCCGGCGTTGAAGATGGTGAACGCGTTCGCGATCTCCGGGCGGGCCTGCAGGTCGGCCACGAACTGCTTGGTGACCCGTTCCATCTCGACGGCCTCGGCGCGGCCGGTCTTGTCGAGCAAACGCAACTCGAAGCCGCTCGCGTTGCCATAGCCGGGGATCGCGGGTGGCGGGAAGAACTCGAGCTCGGCGCCCTGGATGTGTGCGGTTCGGCGCTTCATCGCAGCGATCACCTCGGTCACCGAATGACGGCGCTCGTGCCACGGCGCGAGGTTGACGATGCACGTCCCGTACGTGGCGCCGGTGCCGTCCGACAGGACGTTCGTGCCTGCCACCGTCGCGATGCCCTCCACGCCATCGACGTCGCGCCCCGCTGCGGCGATCGCATCGACGACCTCCTTGGTGCGCTCGAGGGTCGCACCGGGCGGCGAGTTGACGTTGATGTAGAACATGCCTTGGTCATCGTTCGGGATGAAGCCGCTCGGCACGCGACGCGCGAGGAGCAGGCCGCCCGCGACGAAGCCGGCGGTCAGGATCCAGGCGACGATGCGTCGTGACGCGGTGATCCGCGCGGCCGTCGCGAACGCGCGATCCACGCGGTCGTAGCAGCGGTTGAAACCGGCGAAGAAGCGGTCGATGACGCCCCCGAGCACCGTCGTCGCAGCCAGCGAGGCATGGCCGCGAAGGAACCGCGCGCACAGGGCGGGCGTGAGCGTCAGCGCGACGAAGCCCGAGAGCGTGATCGACGCCGCCATCACGACGCCGAACTGTTTGTAGAACACGCCGGCGGGGCCGCCGATGAACGCGAGCGGGACGAACACCGCGGCCATCGCGAGGGTCATCGCGACGATCGCGGGTCCGACCTCCCGCATCGCGCGCTCGGCGGCGTCCGCCGGCGAGAGCTCGTCGTGGTGGATCTTGTAGTGGATCGCCTCGACGACGACGATCGCGTTATCGACGACGATGCCGATCGCGAGCACCAGCGCGAACAGCGTGATCAAGTTGAGCGACAGTCCGAGGAGATCGACGAACGCGAGACAGCCGACGAGCGAGACGGGGACCGCGAGGATCGGCAACAGCGTCGCCCGCCGGTCCTGCAGGAACAGGAACACGACGATCGCGACGAGCACGAACGCCTCGAGCAGGGTCCTCTCGACCTCGTGGACCGAGGCGTCGAGGAAGCGGGACACGTCGAGGCTGATGTCATACGTCATGCCTGGAAGGAACGTGTCCCGCTCGATCACGGCGAGCTCGCGCTTGATGGCTGCGATGACCTCACGCGCATTCGAGCCGGGCAGCTGCTTGATCAGGATGGACGCCGCCGGCCGGCCATTGAACTTCGCCTCGACGTCGAAGAACGTCGTGCCGAACTCCACGTCGGCAACGTCTTGGACACGCAGCAGGCGGCCATCCGCCAGCGCCCGGATCGGGATGCTCCGGTACTGCTCCGGGGAGCTCAGCGTTCCCGTGTAGGCGAGCGTGTACTGCAGCTGCGTCCGCCCGCGGTCGCTGTTCTCGCCGATCTTTCCAGGCGCGGCCTCGAGGTTGTGCTCTCGCAGGCTGTCGAGCACCTCGTCGGCCGACACCTGGTACGTCGCCAGCTTGTCGGGCTTGAGCCAGATGCGCATCGCGTACTCCTTGGCGCCCACGATGTCCGCGTAGCCGACGCCCTGAATGCGCTTGAGCTCGGAGAGCAGGTTGAGATCGGCGAAGTTGTACAGAAACTTCTGGTCGTGCTCCGGGTTCGTGCTGTGGATGCTCAGGTACACGAGGAGCGCGTTCTCCTCCTTCGCGATCGCCACCCCGTTGCGGCGCACCTCGGCGGGGAGCAGCCCCATCGCATCGTTGACGCGGGTCTGCACGTTGATCGCCGCCACGTCGGCGTTCGTTCCCGGCTCGAACAAGATCTGGATGACGCCGACACCGTCACTGCCTGCGTCGCTGGTCATGTACTTCATGCCGGGCACGCCGTTGATCGCGCGTTCGAGTGGCTCGAGTGCAGCCTTCGCGACGACCGGAGCGCTGGCGCCCGGATACTCCACGGTGACGTTGACCTCGGGCGGCGCGATGCTCGGGAACAACCGCATCGGCATGCGCTGCAGGGCGAGCACCCCGAGCACCGCGAGCATGATCGACATCACGCCGGCGAACACGGGACGGCGCACGAAGTACGTGAGCATGGCTAGCCTCCGTGGTGTGCGCCGAGCTCTGCCGTGGCAGGCGGGCCGGCCAGCTCGATGCGCGCACCCTCCTTGATCTTCTGGATGCCGTCGAGGACGAACTGGTCTTCGGGCGCCAGGCCCTGTTCGACGACGAACGCATCGTTCAGGCGCGCCTTTACGGTGATCCTGCGGGCGCGCGGCACCTGGCTCGCGTCGACGACGTACACGTAGAGGTCACCCTGGACGTCGAACGTCGATCTCTGCGGGACGAGCATCGCGTTTGGCAGGTCCGTGGTGAGCACGACCTTGCCGCTGCTGCCATGCTTGAGCGTGCCGTCCGCGTTCGGGACCCTCGCGCGGTAGGCGAGGGTGCCGGTCTCGCGGTCGAACTCGCTGGTGATCGCGTCCACGACGCCCTCGCGAGTGAACACGCTGCCGTCTGCGAGTCGAAGCGCGACGGCTGGTCGCCGGTCGGTGGGGATCGCTCGGTAC
>Ga0247822_10000136_pt1 | contig 32497 bp, 34 predicted proteins | sample 13C_Cellulose_Da_FD_192423 | JGI IMG/M metagenome (GOLD analysis project Ga0247822, IMG submission 192423) | Soil microbial communities from agricultural site in Penn Yan, New York, United States - 13C_Cellulose_Day30 | ecosystem: Environmental > Terrestrial > Soil > Agricultural land | place...
GCCGCCAACCTGCTGACCTCGGACTTCGACGCCAACGACCAGCCCTTCGTCACCGGCCAGCGCACTGCGGAAGGTTTCTACCGGGTCAAGAACGGCCTGGAGCAGGCGATCAGCCGCGGCGTCGCCTACGCGCCGTACGCCGACCTGGTGTGGTGCGAGACCGGTACGCCGGACATCGGCTTCGCCCGCGAATTCGCGCAGGCCGTGCATGCGAAGCATCCGGGCAAGCTGCTGTCATACAACTGCTCGCCCAGCTTCAACTGGAAGAAGAACCTGGATGACGCGCAGATCGCGCGCTTCCAGGACGACCTGTCGGCGCTGGGCTACAAGTTCCAGTTCATCACCCTGGCGGGCATCCACATCAACTGGTTCAACAGCTTCCAGTTCGCCCACGACTACGCGCGTGGCGAAGGCATGAAGCACTACGTCGAGCAGGTGCAGGAGCGCGAGTTCGCCGCGCGCGAAAAGGGTTACACCTTCGTCTCGCACCAGCAGGAAGTGGGCGCGGGCTACTTCGATGACGTCACCACGGTCATCCAGGGCGGCAGCTCCAGCGTCACCGCGTTGAAGGGCTCGACCGAGGAAGAGCAGTTCTACGAAAAGGAAAAGGCAGCCTGATCGCTGCCCGCAAGGATGCACAAAAGGAAACGCCGGCTTTCGCCGGCGTTTCTTCTTTCAGCGTTGCGGGAAGAAAGCGCGCGCTTACTTCTTCACTTCCTGCGTATGCCCCTTCAGCGCCTCGGCCAGGCCCGGCACGCCATTGGCGCCGGTCGGCACGCTGATGCTCGAACCGGTGAAGTCCTTGCCGATGGGTTCGGCACGACCCCCCAGGCACTGGGCGAGGAAGCCTTCGGTCACCGCGTTGAACGCCTTGTTGTTCTCCGGCCGGGCGAAGCCGTGGCCTTCGTCGGGGAACAGCACGTAGGTCACCGGGATATTCTTCGCCGTCATCGCCTTGACGATCTGGTCGCTCTCGTCCTGCTTCACGCGCGGGTCGTTCGCGCCCTGGCCGATCAGCAACGGCTTCTTGATCTGGTCGGCGCGGGTCAGTGGCGAGCGCTCGGTCAGCCACGCCTTGCCGGCGTCGGTGCGCGGGTCGCCCATGCGCTTGGCCAGCTGCTCGAAGAAGCTGGCCCAGTAAGGCGGCACCGTGCTGAGCAGGGTGTTGAGATTGGACGGGCCGACGATGTCCACGCCGCAGGCGAATGCGTCCGGCGTGAAGGTCAGGCCGGCCAGCGTGGCGTAGCCACCGTAGCTGCCGCCCATGATCGCGACCTGCTCCGGCGTGGTGACGCCCTGCTTGACGGCCCACTGCACGGCGTCGATCAGGTCGTCGTGCATCTTGCCGGCCCACTCGCCGTTGCCCGCATTGGTGAAGCTCTTGCCGAAGCCGGTGGAGCCGCGGAAGTTGACCGACAGCACCGCGTAGCCGCGGTTGGCCAGCCACTGGTTGTAGCCGCCGTAGCCGTAGGAATCGCGTGCCCACGGACCGCCATGCACCAGCAGCACGAGCGGCACCGGCGCATCGGCCTTGCCGTCGTTGTTCGCATCGGCACTGCGCGGCAGAGTCAGGTAGCTGACCAGCGTCTTGTTGTCGCGCGAGGCGATCTCCACCGGCCACTGCGGCACCAGCGGCTTGCCTTCCAGCTTCGGCCGCGCGGAGAACAGCTTGGTCAGCGTGCCTGCCGGACGGTCGTAGCGGTAGTAGACCAGCGGGGCTTCGGCCGCCGAGTACGCGATGATCCAGGTCTTGTCGTCCAGCGTGCGCGTGTTGACGGACACGTCGCCCGGGCCGATCGCTTCCAGCTTCTCCAGGTCTGCCCGGATCGATGGGTCGACGACCTTCCATTCATCGCGCAGGTAATCCACCGACACGGCCTGCACCTTGCCGGTCGCCGGGTCTGCCAGGCTGCCGCCGACATCGGCGCGTGCATCTTCCAGCACCAGCGTGCGCTTGCCGCTGGCCACGTCCACGGCGAACAGCGCGGCGGTGTTGCGGCCGCGTGAATCGGTGAAGTACAGGGTCTTGCCGTCTAGCGTCAGGCCACCGGGATTGGTGGTGAGCACATCCTCGAACGGGATGTCGTCGAACTTCTCCCAGCCGCCCTTGGCATCACGCTTCAGCACGTCGGCACCGCCGTCCGGGCGTGAGCGCGTGGCGTACTTGAGGGCATAGTCCGCGTCGGCGATGTAGCCGGCGATCTGCGCGTCGTTCTTCTCCAGCAGGGTGCGTGTGCCCGTGGCGAGGTCGACCTTGTACAGGTCGTGCCACTGCGCATCGCGGTCGTTCATGCCGACGAGGATCGTGCCGGGATGTTTCGGGCTGACGCCGGATACCTGGGCGGTGGTCTTCGGGAACGGCGTCAGGTCTTTGGCCTGGCCGGTCTTCAGGTCCACGGCGTACAGGTGGAAGTCCTCGTCGCCGCCGCTGTCACGCAGATACAGCAGGGTGTCGGGGTTGTAAGACCAGAAATAGCTGCGGATGCCGCGCGCCTTGTCCTGGGTGACGGCCTTGGCCTGTGACGGATTGTCCGCCGGGGCTACCCACACGTTGAGCACGCCATCGACGGCGGCAACCCAGCTCAGGTACTTGCCATCGGGGCTGATCTGCACGTTGGCGCGCTCGGGATTGCCGAACAGCGCGTCGCGGGCGATCAATTCGGTGCCGGCGATGCGGTCGGCGGCGGACGGGGCGGCCTGCGCCGCGAGCGCGACGGCGACGGTCGAGGCCAGCAACGTGAGACGGAATGCGGCATGACGCATGGGCGATACTCCTGGAGGCAAGGAAGGGGCAGCGGACATGACGTCCGCCAGCCGGAGGTGTGACTCGAGTAGACCACACCCCACCTTCACCCGCCTTGGCCGGAGGTCATGCGGGATTGCCGCGATCCATGCCCCGGTAGCCCAGCGCTTCGGTCAGGTGTGGCGTGGTGATCGAGTCGCTGCCCGCCAGGTCGGCGATGGTGCGCGCCACCCGCAGGATGCGATGCAGGCTGCGCGCGGAGAGTTGCAGGCGCTCGACGGCGCGCTCCAGCAGCGCCTGGTCCCGTGCCGACAGTCGACAGTGCGCCATGGTGTCGGCCTGGCCCAGGCGTGCGTTCGCGCAACCGGCGCGCGCCTGTTGGCGCGCGCGCGCGGCAACGACGCGGGCCTGCACCGAGGCCGTGGATTCGCCGTCCGGTGCATCCGGCCTCAGCTCGTGGGGCGGCAGCCGCGGCACATGGACATGCAGGTCGATGCGATCGAGCAGCGGCCCCGACAACCGGCTGCGGTAGCGACGGATGAGGTCCGGGCCACAGCGGCAACGCCCGCTGGGGTCGCCGGCCCAGCCGCATGGGCAGGGATTCATGGCCGCAACCAGTTGGAAACGGGCGGGGAACTCCGCCGTGCGCGCCGCCCGCGACACGGTGACGGTGCCGGATTCCAGCGGCTCCCGCAGGACTTCGAGCGCCGCCCGCGACCACTCGGACTGGAACTTTCCAAAGTTAGGCGTTGCATCCATCTAGTCACTACCGACCGTCGGCAGTGAAAGAGAAAGTGCTCTCAGCTGTAGTCTGAAACTTGTATGGTTTCGCTGCAAGGTAGGTTGGTGCCCAATCCTCTTGCATGTGGACTTGGGACGGAGGATCGCCTGCCGTCAGTCGCCACGATCCGCAATGCACACCGTTCGCTCACCGCAAAGCGCTCTCTCAAGCGGGCAACCTAGTTGCGTCTCTGAGTGACTACGCAATCCCATTGGTGCCCAGGCAAATGGTCGGCCAACCTCGTGGGCAGCTACAAGTCAGGCCCAAAGAAATACACGCATTTAGTAGATGCACTCACTGAGTACGTCTCACTCAACGCGTCCCGCACCGATCATGGCAGCCTTGAGATGCTTAGATTCCCTCCTCTAACGGATATTTACGTATATGAATGAATAGTCTCGAATTGACAGCCCGCGTAAGGGCCGCTACAGAACCACCAGCAGGATCTGGATTGAACGTGGACTGCCCCCGATGTCTGATCTATTTCGAAACGAGGTCCTTGAGGCGAAGCAAGGTAGTTGGATGGGGGAAGTGTCACTCGCCCAGCCGAACTCCATGAAGCTAATGACCGTGCTCGTAGGTCTTGTAGGCCTCGCCATCATTCTGCTGTTCGTCTTCGGAACTTACACTCGCCGCACGCAAGTGACTGGCCGACTCATCCCTACAGGAGGCATGGCGACCGTCGTGGCACCCTCAAGCGGCGTCGTAGAGGTTCTGTCCACCAGGGAAGGCGATGTGGTCAACGCAGGACAGAAGTTGGCTGTAATACGAGTTCCGCGATCCGCCATAAAATCTGGCGACACGCAGGCGGCACTCATGAAGCGACTGATGGAGCGAAGGTTCAGCCTGCAAGCCTCTCGTGCTGCACAGGCCGAACAATTTGAAGTGCAAGGGCATGGATTGCGAGTGCAGCTCAAGGCGTCAAGAGAGGAACAGAGCCAGCTCAATGAAGAGATAAAAGTTCGCCTGCAGCAGGTTCGGATTGCACAAGAAACCTTGGAAAGGCTAACGGCTCTGAGTGGCGACAGGTTTGTGAGCATCCTGCAGGTGAAGCAGCAGGAGTCGACAGTGCTCTTGTTCAGAAGCGAAATAGAGGGACTGCGGCGCCAATTGAGCATTGCGCGTCGCTCCGCTGCACAGCTTGAGCAGAGCTTGGCTGAGATCCCTGCGCAACGGGCCAATGCTCTGGCGGAGATGGATGGTCACCTTGCGGCTCTTGAGCAGGAACTCGTCCAGGTTGAAGCCGAAGGTGCCCTTGTACTGACATCGCCTGTCACTGGACAAGTTGCCAACGAGCTTGCCAACGTGGGGCAAGCGGTAGAGGCAGGAAAGCCGATACTGGCGATCATCCCGCAAGCGGGCATTCTTGAGGCAGAGCTCGCAGTTCCAAGTCGCGCTGTGGGATTCATATCGCCTGGTGACCGAGTCCTCCTTCGCTATCAAGCGTACCCTTACCAGAAATTCGGCCATCACATCGGGCACGTAAAGCGCATTTCCAGAGGCGCGTTGACTGATTCGGGTGAAACGAATTCAGTAGGTGCAAGCATCAAAGAGCCCTATTATCGAATCACGGTTTCGTTGCAGCGCCCCGAGATCATGGCCTTCGGCAAAGCTGAAGCATTAAAACCGGGCATGCTCATTGATGCAGATATTCTCGGTGAGCGCCGCCGACTCCTCGAATGGGCACTTGAGCCGCTCTACACCCTTTCTGGAAGGATCAGTGGGGGACAGCGGGAATGATGATTCTCACGCGCAAGAAAGAGGGGGTGCGTATGCGGGCGAGACCTGTCACGCCTTCACTGACTCTTTGGGCGGTAATTTTCGGTGGACTGGTTGGATGTTCGTCCGCGCCCACTCCACATTTGCTAGTTCCTGGCGACTGCCAACAACAAATGCAGGAAAGACGTGATCCTGTCGTTCCCTATCAATCGGGCTTTCCGTCGGCTGATTGCATGCGCAGGATCGAGCGACAAAATCAATCGATGTACATGCCGCAAGAGACCAACAATAGATAAAAATTGGTGTCAAGGATGCTCGCCAATGCGCCTCGGCGCAACACGTTCAGTCGTGCAAAGGAATGGTTGCGACGGAACCCCACGAAGACAAGGAGAATGTACATGAAGCGAAAGATGGAGCCACTTGGCTACACTCATGGCCGCGTACTGTCAGAGCAGGAGATCGAACAGATCAGCGGTGCAGGACAGCACACTGGCACGCTTACGGGCGGTGGCGGTGGCATCCCGGGGCCAATCGTGATCAATCCTGACTACGATTATGACTACGAGTGGTGATTGACGCCTGAGTCCGTAGAGGCATCGGGCATCGCTTGAACATGCTCGGCGCTTCTTAAGGAAGCAAGAAGTGGCGGCCCCCTACCTTCTGGGGCAGGGGGCCGCCCATATCCCGCCCCTCCTCAAGACATCAAAGGGAAGTTTGATGGCGACCCACCTCATTGTCGGAAACAGCGAGGACTATCACGCCGTCGCGGTCAAGTGGGCGCTGTCCGCGTTGGGAGACGATGCTCTCATCTGGGATGGTATAGGCCATGAAGAGGATCACCACTTGGCGATCGAGCCCGGCGATCCCACGGCGACTGTCCAGCTTGGTGGCGCGCAATACCGCAAGTTCCAGTCTGTTTGGTTCCGCCGTGCTGTCAAGCACAGGGGCCTGGATCATGTGGCGGAACATGCAAAGGACTTCGTGCTACGCGAAGTGTCGGAGGTGCATCGCTGCTTGTCGATGACTGCTGTCTCTGCCTCAGACTTCATCGTTGGCGGCGAAATGGTGTCGCCGACTTCCATCAAATCATTCCAGCTCGATGTGGCTGCGAGTATGGGATTGAGGACGCCAAGAACGCTCATTACAAACAATCCTGCCAAAGCGCGGGCGTTTGTGAGTGCCCATGGCAGCGTGGTGGTCAAGCCATTTGCCCCTCACTTCTGGCACGATCCAGAAGGCAAACAGTACCGTGTCGCAGCGACCAACGTCATCAGAAATCCAGATGATGTGACCGACGACAGCGTTTCTGCCTGCCCGTCTATCTTCCAAGAGTTGATAAGGAAAGTGTATGAGTTGCGGGTCACCGTGATCGGTGAAAGGGTTTACGCCGCGAAGATTCAAGATCCCGATGGGGGGGCATTCATGGACTGGCGATTCCACGTTGATCACGCGCGATTCTCAAGCACGTCTCTGGAGGCCAACCTGGATCACAAGCTCGTTTCCTTTGTAAAAAGGCTTGGCTTGAAGTACGGCTGCATTGATTTAGTGGTTGACCAAGATGAGAACATCTACTTTCTTGAGATCAACCCATCGGGTCAGTTTCTTTTTCTGGAGCAGATGATTCCCGGCTTTCCTCTATTGGCTGCATTCACGTCGATGCTCAGGCAGGCATCAACGGGCTATCAGGTCCACGCGCAGGATCGAATTTGCACCGATAAATTCGAAGGATCGCAAGCCTTCGCGTCCATGATTGAGGCGAGGGGCAAGATCGTGACGGACGCTCCAGTCATGTACTCAAAGGTCGGCTGACCCCTTCCGACTACACCTTAAGGGCTTACTCTCTATGAAGGCTACACGGCTGGTGCTGTTCGCATTTCTACTCATGTTCACATCGCTTTCTGGGCATGCCCGCGGTGTTGGCGAGAAGGATCTGATGGGTACCTGGGCATTGAAGATCGAAGGTAAATCGCTTTTCATCATTGAGCTGCATCAAGGAGCAGGAAAGTACACCGGGAGGTTCGTGAGGCCGGTCGGCCTCGAGGTTACGAACACGATTTTCAGAATCACCGACCCTTCTCCGCGGGAGTATGCGCTGAAAAGCGCATCATTCGACGGAGCGGCCCTCACAGCTTCTTTTGTTGACAAGAATAATGACGAGACCGTTTTCGTGATCAAAGACCTCGGCGGGAAAACTATAGAGATTGCCTTGGCTGGAGTTCCGCCGGAGGCCGGTATGGGGCCCTGGACACTGGAGAAGGTAGAGGCTGGGCAACACCTCTCCGAGCAATGGCAGCCCAATCGGTCTTACGTTGTCGGCGACTCAGAGCAGCCCAACGCCGAGATGGAGGGGATGTTCCAGGAAGACCAGCGAGCCCGCATGTCGCCGCAAATGGGCAACCAGGCATCAGTAGCGGATGCAGAACGACGGTCGAGGACCCGTGAGTTGCTACGTTCAGGCGCTCTCAGGACTGGGCGTGATTTCAAGAATGCCGCATTCATCATGCAGCACGGTGAATCATCAGACGACTATCTGCTTGCTCACTCATTGGCGGTTGCGGCTTTAGCCAAAGGCGAGTCGACAGCAGCTTGGATAGCTTCCGCATCGCTCGATAGGTTCTTGAGAGCAAAGGGCCTGCGTCAAATATACGGAACACAGCGAGTTGCCGATCCGAAAGGTCTGGGCGAGCCCGCCGACATGGATGCGGAGTTGGTTCCGGACACCTTAAGAGTTCAGCTGGGTGTGCCAAGTATTGGGCGAGCCAAGTGATAAGAAAGCCCTGAGATCTCTCGCCGAGTCATCGCAGAATGATATCCATCGTCCAATCCGAGCCGGCGGAGTGCGGGCTCGCTTGCATAGCAATGGTGGCAGATCATCACGGCCACTGTGTGGGGCTGCGGGATCTGAGGCAACAGTTTCCGCTGTCCTTGAAGGGCGCGAAGCTTAGCGGATTGATCGATATCTCTAGACGGCTCGGCTTCGACACTCGCGCAGTGCGGGTCGAGTTGGAGGATATGAGCAAGCTTGTCGCGCCTTGCATCCTCCACTGGAATCTAGATCACTTCGTGGTTCTCGAAAGTGCAACTCGTGGTGGGATCACGATCCACGATCCTGCCATGGGAAGAAGAAGGCTAACCCTGAAGGAAGCATCTTCTTCTTTCACTGGCGTGGCGTTGGAGCTGACGCCGAATCATGATTTCAAGCAAAGAGAGCGAGCTCCCGCGATCGGGCTACGCCGGCTCACGGGGCGTGTCAGAGGGCTGGTTGCAGGTTTGGCGCAGCTCATTGTCCTCTCTCTTGCGCTCCAGGTATTTGTTCTGCTCGCCCCCTTCTACATGCAATGGGTCGTGGACCAGGCTATCGTCTCGGCCGACTACGATCTGTTATCCGTACTCGGTATTGCCTTCTCTGCCTCGCTGTTGTTCCAAGTCCTGATTGGCTGGCTGCGCGGGTGGGCTGTTGTGTACTTGTCTTCTACGTTAGGGCTTCAGTGGAACAAGAATGTCTTCTCTCATCTGCTGAAGCTCAAGCTGGAGTTCTTTGAAAGAAGGAACCTGGGTGACATCACTTCAAGGATGGGTTCGGTAAACACCATCCAGCAGACGCTGAGTAACAGCTTCGTAGAGGTAGTGATCGATGGGGTCATGGCAGTTGCCACGTTTGGGTTGATGTTCCTGTACAGCTGGAAGCTTGCGCTGATCACCTTGTTAGCTGTCATCGCCTATGCGCTGCTTAGGGCATTTGGCTACCAGGCTGTACGCAACAGGACTGAAAAGCAGTTGATCGCGCAAGCGAAGCAGCAGTCGCACCTGCTGGAGTCATTGCGTGGCATGCAGAGCCTAAAGATTGCGGGAAAGGAGAATGTCAGACGATCCATCTACAGCAATCTGATGACTGATTCAGTGAATCAAGGCGTATGGCTATCTCGTGCCGGGCTCTGGTTCACCGCATCTAATCAGATGATCTTTGGCATAGAGCGCATTGCCGTGATATGGGTCGGGGCTTTACTTGCTCTAACGAATGTATTCTCGGTAGGCATGTTGATCGCATATCTCGCCTACAAGGACCAGTTTGCGCTTCGCATCGGCGCCCTGATTGATCGGCTAGTTGAGTTCAAGATGCTGCGGCTTCATGGAGAGCGCCTGGCGGATATCGTCCTGACGGAGCCGGAGGATCAAACACAACTGCATTCGTTGGAGGCGGATCGGTCCCCGATCGACATCGAGGTTCACGGCGTCTACTACCGTTACGCCGAGGGGGATCCCTGGGTTCTCGAAAACTGCTCATTCACCATTGACGCCGGCGAATCCGTTGCAATCGTGGGTGCTTCCGGCTGCGGGAAGACGACTCTCCTGAAGCTGATTCTCGGGGTCATGCAGCCGACTAAGGGATACATTCGCGTGGGAGGAATAGACCTAACAAAGAAGGGGCTTGGAGCGTTGAGGCCAAACATAGGCGCGGTCATGCAGGACGATCAGCTATTTGCCGGGACCATAGCAGACAACATCAGCTTCTTCGAATCCGACGTTGACATGGAGAAGGTGTACGCGGCATCGAGGCTTGCTTGTATCCATGACGACATCCTTGCGATGCCTATGGGATATAGGAGTCTGATAGGGGATATGGGAAGTTCGCTTTCGGGTGGCCAGAAGCAACGGGTTGTTCTGGCGCGAGCGCTCTACAACAATCCGCTGCTTCTCTGTTTGGATGAGGCGACCAGCCACCTGGATGTCAAACGGGAGCGTGATGTAAGCGAAGCCATCAAGCGTCTTTCGCTTACCAAGGTCATGATCGCCCACAGGCCAGAGACAGTCGCGAGCGCCGATAGGGTCCTCGCCATGGAGGGCGGTCGAGTGGTCCGTAGCTTCAAGCCAGTTCAAGGAGGTGCACTCTCGACTGATCTTGAGCACATTTTACGAGAGCCGCAATGATCGCCGGCAATGAGCCTCGCGAGGAGTGCACTATTGTGGGAAAATGTCGAAGTCTAGGCGTGTTCTGCATGATTGTAGTGCTGGTCGCCATGCTTCTTACATTTCCTGCATTGATAATTCTTGATATAGGAGGTGCTCCGCGTGTCGCAGTCCTGGCGACCGTTGCGTTGATGCCGTTGGCGATGAGTGATGCTGCCTGGGACATCTCGGCATTGACGTTGATGCAGTTGGTCAGCCCAAAGGTTCTGGAACGAACAGTGCACTTGGACGGTGTTCCTGCGGATGCCAAGACGTTGGTGGCAACGTCAATTCTGTTGAGCCGTTCTTCCGATCTAGACGAAGTCCTGTCGATACTGGAGAAGAACTATCTCTCAAATGCAGTGGACAACACCTATTTCTGTTTGCTCACGGATTTCGTCGATGGCCACGCCTGTGAGGCGCACGGAGAGCGGGAGACGCTGCGGAGGGTCGAAAGCGGCATTGCGGGAATGAATGCCAGATATGGCGAGAAGTTTGTCCTGTTCCATCGCCATAGGTCCTGGAATAGCTACGATGAAGTGTGGGGCGGCAGGGAAAGAAAGCGCGGAAAGATTGAGGATCTAGTGAGCTTTCTTGTGGATCCGGCTTCAGTAACTCCTGGTGTCGCCGTGGGCGCGTTAGCGGCCCTCGAAGGCGTCAGATACTTGATCACATTGGATGCGGATACCCGCCTTCCGCGTGGCGCCGTGCAAGAACTTGTCGGTACGATCAGCCATCCGACGAACAGGCCCGTCGTTGATACTGAGCTGCGCATGGTGATCAGGGGCCATGCGATCGTGCAACCCATGCCAAGGACGGTTAGCACAGACAAGTACGGCAGCCTCCTTCAGAGGCTTATGCACTGCGATGGCGTCCCGGGATTGGACTATTTCCAGCATGTCTTAGGCGCGGGATCTTACTATGGCAAGGGCATTGTCGATGTCGCCGCGTTCCATGCTGTCCTTAAGGGAAGAGTTCCAGAGAATACCTTACTCAGCCATGATCTGATCGAAGGTTGCTATCTGCGCTCTGCGATATCAAACCATGCCCATATTGAAGAGGAATACCCTCGAACCTGTCAGGCTGAGTCGATAAGGCGGCGCCGTTGGATTAGAGGCGATTGGCAATCCTATCCATGGCTATTCGCAATGGTGCCTAACGCAATTGGGAAGGAGAGATCCACGTTATCCTGGCTGTGCCGCGTGAAGATCCTCGACAACATGAGGAGGTCGCTGGTCGCGGTCGCATTGCTCGCGACCCTGATGGTCGGTTGGTTCGCAGCTATATTTGATGTGTGGACGTTGGCGGTATTGGTCGCGTGGATGTCTTCTTGGATGGCAACGATCGTGATGTTCATGTCCGCGAGTAGAGGGCGCCCTTCTTTCTCGACGATCGTCAAAGAGCTTCTGAAGCGAGTAGTTACAGCATCTCGATTGCCATATATAGCAATGGACTCCGTGGAGTCCACAACGATCGCATTATGGCGGTCTCTCGTTTCAAGGAAGAACATGCTGGAGTGGACGCCCTCCTCGGAAGTGAATCATCAGGCGCCTTCCATCATTGCGTATGGTTCCTCGATGAAAGGTGGTCTGTGCCTATCAGCAGCCATCTTCCTCTATGTCGCGCATCAGGGCTTCCCCCCTGTCACGACCGTGCTTTGTACAGTCTGGCTGGTCGGGCCAATCATACATTGGGCCTTGGATCAGCCTTGGGGCTCATCGCGGGGGAGACGAGTTGAGCACAAACCTTGACTGCCAGGTGCCGGGTATTCCTCGACTGGCTGCGCTGTCGCCCCGTATTGGTCGTCCCTTTCAGGTTAAGCGATTCCGGGAATCCAGCGTATGTTGGTTGAATACGCGATGGCTTTTGTCTAAAGGAGTTGATGCCACAGAACCCGGCACTAGGTGCGAGTGGGAACGTTGGCTTCTAGACACGTTCGCTTTCGGCGCTCCTCGTCCGGCGCGAGACAACGAACCCGAGAGCTTCTACATTGAGGGGTGCCGCACGCTCTATGCGGATAGATACGGTGCGCCTGGCGGGACCCCGGGTCATGGTGGGAGCGGACGCTGCGGCTACCATGGATCATTCAACGCCAAAGGCATTGGACCCACTCCATTGGTCGGGCGCGCCGACTGGTACCACGCCCATGGCTGCATGTGGCTCGAAGAAGCAATGCGAGAAGCGGTTCTGGCCGAACTTGCGGCGGCCGAGTTTCCCTGGGGCGCAGTACCGGTCGTTGCCGTCATCCGAATTCACGATGTTCTTCAAAGGCCGGACGGAAGCTTCGAGCCGCCCAGAGCCATTCTTGTAAGGCCGAACTTCATCAGGCCTGCGCATTTTGAACGCAGCATCCTCTTTGGTACGAGTGGCCACGAGGACTCAGATCAGTACATAGACGCCATACGGACCGAGCAAGCAATCAGAACGTTCTGTATGCACTGCCGCGGCGAACACAGTCTGGGCCTGTCCACCACCTCCATCGCAGAGACATTCCGCAGGATCGGTGCGCAGATCGGATATGGCTGGGCAAGCCGGCTGTTTCATGGGGGCTATTTTTCATCCAACCTAACCATGGATGGTGAACTTGTTGATTTTGGCTCCTTTAGAGCACTTCCATCGTGGCGTCGTGCATTTAGTGTTAGAAGCACGGCGCCCTTCGGCAGCGAGCTCGATGCATTGAAGCCTGTTGTAGATTCTTTGTCCTTCTATTTCGCGAAGTACGGTGACGTCCAGAACCAGATTGACTCGGCATCAACCATGCGTGAGATCAGAGACGCCTCGCACGTTTCGTTTCGCCACTCGTGCCTTGAAGGTCTATCGATTCTTGGGGAAGAAAGCCGAGACATCCAGGATCATGCCATGGAGATCGTGATTCGCTACTTTCATCGGCAGCAACAAACGGTGGTGAACTACTTCAACGGTGAGCAGAAGCGCAGGGTTAGCTGGGCCTACTCCGGAGTTAACGAGCGTGCGCGGACAGAATTTTGGGATGGCGAGGCTGAAACTGAATTTCTACAGGGGCTGGCCGCAGTATGCGGCACCAGCGGTGGTGGCGCATCAAACAACGAAAACCTGTTGCTTGCGAGCAAACGATGGTTGAGGCCAAGACCCTTGGCGTATCGAGAGAACCTTCAGCGAGTTATTGAAGGTGCAATTCGAAACGCGCCGGAACCAGGCATGGGATCAGCCCAGTATTGGGAACGCTTGGTGGACACTCTGGTGTCTCGATCCAGAAGACGATGGCCGGGATTGCTGGAGAACCTTGTTTTGCTCGCGCAAGTGTCTCGCGGGGGCTGCTCTGCGCTTTACTGTGTTGATCCTAGGAAGAATGAATTCTCAGTGATCATTGAGGCGATCAAGTGTGCGGACATGTTGCATGTATTTGGAAAGCGGATCCCTTTCAAGGCGGTATCGAATAGCCTATTGGTGACCTCTTGTCGCGAAGGTGTGTCCACCCTTGCAATTCAGTTGCCGTCATGGCGCGCTGGTAGGGGGGTCATCGTAAATATTGGCGCGCATTCGTGCGCGGTTCCGCGCCCAGACGTCATGTACTGACGTATCCCCACTTGGTTCTCCTATGAAGATAGCGCCCGCATTAGGGTCAAGCGTTGAGCTGATGTCGGATCTCAGCTTTCAAGAGACACTCGGTCATGTATGTCAGATCCTATACTCGTGTACTCGGGAAGAATATCCGTTGGCGGCGCTGAAGTACTGGACCGCGCCTGCGATTGAGTTGAATCAGATCGCCCTATTCAAGAGCTTGCAAGGCATGCCAATAGGCTACATGACCTGGGCGTTTTTAAGCGACGAGGTCTCCACCCGCATGGAAATGGATGCGATCAATGTGTTGCACATCAGTGAATGGAATGAAGGCTTGAATCTCTGGATTCTCGATTTTGTAGCGCCGTTTGGTCATGCGAAGGACATTTCGCGCTACGTGAGGGGCGAGATGTTCTCACGTGCTGCGGTCGTCAAGGCACTAAAGCGCCGAGAGGATGACAGCTTGATCAGAGTTAGGACGTTTCGCAGACGTCACGCAAAGCCGGCTTGACTAAAGCCAAATAGCTTCTAGGACTTCCTAGACTGGTCACCGTGTCCGGTCGCGCGTATTCAAGAATGCGCCAGCATTGACAAGGCTCGGGCTCGCTCATTTTGGCGCGCTCATTTTGTTGTGTCCTAGCTAGATGATTGAGGAGTTGGCTGTAGTACGGCCCAGACGGAAGAGAATTGGCCTGCGCCAGCTTCGTCAGGCGAACGTCCAAGTGCTGACCTGTAGCAGCATGCCTGAATAGGTAACGGGATCCTCATCAGAGGCAAGGGGTTCTACCCCGTTCGTCCGGCCGAACTGACCTTAGCTGCCTTTGCGCTGGGCACCTTGGTAAGCCTCGTGCCGATAAACGGTGGCCGCTGGGTCGTGACCCGAACCAAACCAGCATCTGCATGCCACTTGAGGGGGGCGTGGTGAATCGTGCAGGGCAGCCACCTTTGGGCTCAGCCCCCGCGCGATCACAAGGGTTGCCGCGCCAATATCAGTGAGGTTGACTGTGATGGAGCTAGCCAGCCCGGCGCGCGCAGCGTCTGCGCAGCTCATGCTTTGGGAAGGTCAATTGGCAGCGGCCGCACGTTTGGCTCGGCGTCGCTGTGACGTTGTCTGGCCAGATTCGGCGGCCCGCAACTCGGCCCGGACCTCCATGAGGAGCTCGCCGAGTTTGTTTTGGCCGACCCCGTTAACCTCTCCCCAGAGTCGGTTGACGGGCGAATCGGTCGTGGCGGTCTCGACTAGGCGGGCGGTGCCTGTACTCAGCCCTGATCCCCGAAGCACAGTCCGGCAAGCGGCCTACCCGCTCCGTCACGATGGCGCGCGTCAGGCTCAGCGATGGGCAAGAACTGCACGCGGTCAATGACCTTTTTATCGGGCCGCGATCACACGTGTCCGCGCGCTATATGATCGAGATGGATGGTCGGAGGGAAGCCCACTCATCCAGCGGCATCATCGTCACCACCGGGATGGGCTCAACGGGTTGGTTCCGCAGCCTTCTCACTGGCGCACTAGCGATGGCGGGGCCTGCCAGCTCGGAGGAGCTAAAGCTCCTTCAACACGCAGGGTTCCCTTGGGAATCGAACCACCTTTACTTCACCGTTCGAGAGCCGTTTCCGAGCCGTAGCTCGCAAGCAGAGCTAGTGTTCGGGCGCATCGAGAGAGGAACTTTACTGCAGCTGACATCAACGATGCCGGATTACGGCGTGATCTTCAGCGATGGCGTCGAGAGTGACTTCCTTGAGTTCAACTCTGGTGTTCGAGCTGACGTCGGAATCAGTCCAAGTAGCGGAACGCTAGTTCAATGAGAGTTCCATAAGCAGAGTCACTGCCAGCTACAAACAAGTTCTGGATTTGGATGACTGGCAAGACTGTGGCCAATGATGTTCGATGCGGACCGCTCAGGATGATGATCTCAACGTAACCAGTGGCTTATCAGAAGACGAAGCGGTCGTGTCCGCCATCAAACATGCTCAGTCAGCTTGATGATCGTGAACTTCGATCCTTAAGGCATCGCGATTCCCGCACAAAGCGCATCGGACGTGTCGCCAGTTGAATCATTCCTAAGGGCGATTATGCATGCTTCAAGCTTCTGTTTCTGAATTTCATTAAGAACGCGCTGCGTATCTGCCTGGGCTTCTTTCAAGCCTGTTGACTTAAAAGAGTCAAAGAACGAGCCCATTGCTGATATGTAAGCGCGCAGCAGGTCCGCCGGAATCTTGAGGCCGGCAATGACCTCGCTATCTGTTTTCTGTTGATGCTTGGTCAGCACTCCATCGGTAAACGTGGCAGTGTTGTCGGTAGATGCGAAGAGCGCGCGAGGGAGTGACAATGTGTATGTTGGCGACTCATCGGGAAGTAGCAGAACTGACTCCTTAACCAGACCCGCAAGTTCAACCCGGGCGATATAGGGCATATTGATCCTGTAGAAGTAGCTTGCCGACTCCTGGGTGTGTGGTAGGCCTGATTGTGGCTTTGAAGCCACATCTGTGGGCGGGGCCCAGCCTGCTCTCTTAAGAGTGAGCTTTGCCTCACACCCCGGCTGAATTGTCATCGGCTTTTCGGCAGTTCCTGACGTATCGAAGCTGATTCCGGAAGGAGGCCCGAGATAGAACGCGTAGCTGAACGAGCCTTGCTTCGGGCACCCAGATTCGGATCCGGTATCGCTTTCGCCAGTTCGGCCACCCGAGGTTCCGAAAGCCGCTGTGCTGGACGCGAGAGACTTTATAAACTCGTCGATCTGACTGGTGTACTTTGCGGAAGTATCGGAAAGCAACCCGTTAGCGCCAACCGAGATAGATGCATCTGTTTGACCAATGCCATTGCGCCGGACATTCGCAATGTACGCCGGGGCGCTGGCGTCCGGGTAGGACGAGCCCTCTGTTACCGTTAGCAATGGATGCTTGCCGTCCTCGAAAACAACGCTGATATTGATTGCTCTATTGGGTAGCCGATAGACAAGTCCGGACTGCGTACCCCGTTGCTCTTGAAGCCTCTCTGAGCTGACACTTGCGCATCCGGATAGAGCAATGGAAGCAAGGAAGACCACCTGCGCAAAAAAAATTGTCTTCTTCGTGATGATCATTTCTGCTATCTCTCACTGTTCCTTTGATGCGAACACAACGTTCGCGATGTCCTTCATGGGAATGCTTATCTCGATCGGCCCAGCCCAGGGCTCGACGCGACCTCGAACCACCTTCTTTGTTGGTCGCATAATGATTCTCGAGTCGTCAGAAACAATTGCTTCGCAAGGAGGATCAAGAGCGTCCAGATTCTTTCCGCCGAAAAGAAAGAGAGGAACTCCCCACCTCTTGATCGACCAAAGGTGGCGAGCTTCCTTGCGGTCTGTGTCGCCATACTTTGGAGGACACTGCAAGCCATCAACACGGATTACTTCTCCGAGCAATGGCGTGTCGTTAATCTTTTGTACGTAATCGTCGAAGACGAACATCGCTGCGACAGGGTTCACCGCGACACCGAAAGCTGTAGATTTTCGATCTTCAGGCGCTAGCAAATCTCCGCTAGCGACTAGGCGAGCCTTTATGTCGAACGGATCGGCGCGCTGTAATAAGTGTCGGATAAGCGCTGCTAAGAAGGTAACCTGTGGCGCCGACTGTGAAGTTCCACTAAGTCTAGTCAGTGCGGAGCTATTGTCTGTCCAAGACTCAATCATGCACCCCGGTGCGACGACATCAACCTTGTCTCCCCGATTGCTGAAGGGTGCAATGCGGCCATTGCCATCTAGCGCTCCAACGGTTATTACATTCTCGGAGTCGGCGCCGCCGAGGACTGCAGGATAGGTCTCACGTACATCTGGGGCGCCGCCGTCGTTTCCTGCAGCGACAACGAACAGCGACAGTGGTCGAGTTTGGACGAGTGGTGCGAAAGTCGATCTGACGCCATCGGCTGAGGGATTGTTACCTGCACCATCGTAAGCAAGACTCATGTTAACTATCCATGGCCTGCTGACGACTATCGAGTTGGCTATGGCCTTGGCCGCCCCGTCGAAGGGCAGGTGAGTTGCATCTGCGACGTTGAGAATCGTTAGTCGGACAGTGTTCTGTAGTACATCCCATTTTTGCTGGCCGCGCGCGGGGAAGTCTGGGCCCCCTAGGGCCAGTCCCGCCACATGGGTGCCATGTCCATAGATCGAAGGATCCGTCTGAGCTCCTCTATTGGCAATGGGGAGCCGCCATTCGACGAGGTCGTATGCGAGTTCAAGCGTTCCGTCGGAACTAAACATGAATAATCGCTCATCAAAAGGACTGTTAGCGAACATTCCATTGTTGGGGTCAGCGCCAAGGAATCCGTTGTCCACGATCATGACGTCAGCCTCCATCGTGGGCTTCTCCTTGCTTCTGCTGTACTCCAAAGCGTTTTTGATGGCGGCTCCATCCAGGGGAGCACTAGAGAATGAACACTTGAGTTGATGTGTGCTAGCGAGTCCCGACTCAATTGGCATAACCACGTGCCCGCTAGGCAGTTCCCCATTCGCTATTTTCTCGACTCCCTTCGCTGCTTCAATGTCAACAGACAACTGCATGATTAGTTCCATGGAGTTGGGTCCTGACACGGTGAAGAAGACCGGCTGGGTAATGTACTGGGGGCGCAGGATGTCGCCTGCATGCAACGTAGAAAGCTTCGCCATTGGTAAGCCGAAGTACTCGGTTAGCTGCTTGTCTGTAGGCTTCTTCCCAGTGAGTCTCTCAAAGATAGTCGCCGCATTATCGCCAGCTTGAACCGCGATCTCAATCTTCGAGCCCGTCCCAGCATTGTCGTAAACATACAAACAAGCTGGGAATCTAGCTGGGGCCGTCGGGTCCCTTAGCGACGCATCAAGGTTGATGCTAATGCCTCCGTTTGCTCTCGAAAGCTCGTCTATGTAGCCATCCTGAACCGATCCGCAGAGGCGCTCTATCATGTCGCCGACGGTTGATTCCATCGCTCGTTCTTGCTCTGAGACAACGTGAGGAGTAGCGGTCTCTGCGATTATCCTTACCATGTCGCTGCTAACACTTTGGCGAACAGCTCTAGCAATGACGCGATTGAATGGACCCGCACTCGCTTCAGTTGCGAGATGAATGACTAGGAGAACTGACAAGAGTGATATCTTTCTCATGGTCACTCTCTGCAAGGGAAATTTCCAGCGAAGTGAGATACGCCACAGAGCACGGGCGCCACAGGTGCATTTCGCTTGTGCCAGTCGCGGGCCCAGCTCTGAAAACTCTTCGTGGTGGTGGCCGCGACCTTCGAGATGATGTGATCTGATCTTCCGGTTCTCCCGAGAGCGATCGCTGAGTTGACGCCTATGATTCGACGACTGCCGGTCTGCGCCGATTCAGAGGCGCCTGAGAACATCGGGCCGCCTGAGTCGCCAGGGCAAAGGGCTGGCGTTGAGTCATCACGTGAATCGATAAGGACGTAAGCGGGGTCGCTCCATTGTGGTGTAGGTGCGCGAGAGATCCTTGCATCTCCTATCCTTAGGATGTCAGCAGACGCTGTCGAGATGATTTCGCGACCTACGATGCGTGTATCGATACATCCATAGCCGGTAAGTAATACGTTCCCGCCTCGGCGTAGGGCTGCTGATAGGTCAATCACTTCGACACTCATGCGCTCAATCTGCTTTGGCATCCGGCCGCGATAGTCGATCGCACAAAGCGCATAGTCCTCCGATGCGCGTGGTTCAGTTGAGTTCTGGATGACGCGACGCTTTGTATAGGAGGGGTGCCGCTCGCATGACATTGAGTACGTCACGCCATGCTTGGAGAGTTCAGCTCTGCGTGGTCTACCTTGACGATCTTCAACGCAGTGGGCGGATGTCAGTAGCACATTCGGCCCAACTAGGGCGCCCGAGCAAGATTCCTCGGCGAACCTTGCGAACACGAGAGCCGGCCAGTCTGCGCGCGAAACCACCGTTCCATTAGAGAGTGTGAATCTTCCCGAGGAAAGGCGCTCCTCCGCTAGCGAGAAGGAAACGACCTCGCTAGGTGTCGACGCTACATGCGAAACGTCAGACGCAGAAGCGACGAGCGCTGGATACGCTGTGGTAGTAATGAGTGCGGCGCAGCGGATGAGGACTATGGATCGGAGCCGCCATAGTTCTTCAATCGAGCGTGTAAAGGGGGCGATGTAACTACTTGCCTTATTCGGCAAGTCGGGCATTACGGTAGCGCTCGAACGGGGCTTTCGAGCAATCACGGGGCTACCAAAGAGACTTGCCTGCCTTGGCGATTCGTCGAGCTTCATAAGCCCCCAGAATGTAATCCATATTCTGTGTTTATCTCATGGCTATGCTTCCAGACTGTGGCTGCTGTGTCGTCATCAGAATGAATGAGGCTGGCCGACTGAGCAGCGACTTTGCGTGGCTCTATACGGGGAATGCCATGGAGAGTGTCATGCGAAGGCTGGACTCCGATTTCCTGGAGATGGGGCTGCGTCAGCTTTATGGGCACCTTGCGGATGGTGCGCCGCTTATGGACGCCTTGGGTCCAGTTTCTCAGCTTTTACGGTGCCATATTGTCGGCTTGCATCTCGATGATCCGGCGTCGAACAGTAGTGAGATTCGCGTAGCGGGCCCCGCCAGTTTAAGCGAGGTTGAACAACTCATAGAAGAATACAATCGCAACTGGAAGGGTAAGAACGAGTGGTTGCGGCGAGGCATGCAGCTCCTAGCCAGACACGGATACAGTGATGGAGACGACTGCGTATCAGAAGCTGAGCTTAGAGAAATTCCATACTTTGCGAAATTTCTCGTGCCGCTTGATATTAGACACGGATTCGCATTCTTGGTTAATGGATCAGTGGGGAGCTCGTCTGCAGTGATCTCATTCAATCGACCAGCCTCAGCTGGATTTTTCGATGAATGCGAAAGGAGTGCTGCGTCAGTTCTCCTCGATAACCTTAGGTCGGCCTTTCGGATATCGCAGACCTTGGAACTATTGAAGTACAGGTGCGACTTTCTTGAGGGCGCGGTTGAGTCTGCGGGTGTTGGCATTGTAATTCTCAATGCGGACAGCGAGATCGTCCACCTCAATGGCCTTGGGCATAACCTGCTTCTTGAGATAGGAGTGGAGATGCCATCGTTAGTTGGTTCAAGAGTTCGATTCAAGAGGCGGCACACGAACGACTGGCTAGCCTCTGCGCGCAGAAGATGCTTTCACGAAAAGAGGGCGTGTGGTCCGGTGATCGTTGTCTCTTACGCTGATAGTCAGAGTAGGAGTACGTTGGAGCTAATTCCGCTTGGAAGTAGTTCTGTAGCTTGTTTACTGTTACGCAGGCTGGACCTCGCAGGCCCAGGTTCCAGGGATGAGGCTGTGCTGGCGGCTGCGTTCGGATTCACGGAGGCGGAGTCCAAGGTGGTATGTATGCTACTTTGCCTCGGTGCTGCAGATCGCGTGGCAAGCCGTTTGGGTGTTTCTCTAGCGACTGTTAGGACACACATTCAGCATGCTTTCTTTAAAGCGGGTGTGGCCAAACAGACGGAACTAGCGATACTGGCTGAGCGAGTTCTGGGGCGCGCGCGCGCCTGAAGTTAGTGCATCCTCGGATCAACGTACCAGATGCTCTCCGGGCGATTCTGGCAGTGTTGGCTCGGTGAAAGGGACGCTATGGGAACTGCCTGGGGCTCTACTAGGCCGGGGGAACTGCTCACCGGTAGCAAGCGTTGGGAAGCAAAGCTCAAAGATGAGCGTCTGACGCTGTGGCTGGACAGCCAGCCAAAACTGGCTGCGTCGCTTTTGCAGCTCAGCAGCCTGCGTGTTTCGAGCGAACTGATGTGGGCCACATGCCATTTTGAGTGAATCGCCCCGGGTCCATTAGACATCTCCAAGCCGTACATTACGGCAATCACGGAGGTGTGTATGAGCGGCAAGCGGTATTCGGATGAGTTCAAGGTCGAGGCGGCCAAGCAGGTGATCGATCAGGGGCGTTCGGGGCCAGAGGCCACCATTGCGTTGGGCGAACATTTGACAGCGGCCGGTGCGCTGGCGTTGGCGATTGCCTGCCGGCCCGACCAACGTATCGAACTCTGCAGACTCTGTTGTGGCTCCACAACCAGGCATGCTGCGGCGCGCCGAGGCACCTCGACAGCATGATCGGCGAGGTGACTGCAATGGCCCCGGCGTGCAGGACCACCTTTTGAAACCCGAGGCGTGATTAGGTAAAGAGTGCTTTGACCGCCTCCACGGACAAGTCATGCTCTGAGTCAGAGTCCAAGGAGGGCAAAGACACCACATGCTCGAGCACAAGCTGCGCACGCCGGGTGATCTCCGCGGGAGCCTCGGTATCCAGCTCGGACGCCTTGGCGGCCATCGCATAGCTCAAGTTGACGGCGCCGCTGCCGCCGTACCCCCAACCAAGTCCGCCGGGATACTTGAACAAATCCATGCGCGTAGGCACCAATTCGGCAGCCCCACCAGCATTGTGCCGGTACAACAATACGCGGGCGCCCTCCACGATTCTCAGCAGGAAAGCGGGGCTACTGGGTACCGTACGATGATACTGAAAATCTGCCAGCGAGGTCGGGGCATCAGATCCATGGCTCATATGCTTCTCCGGATAGGGGCGACATGCAAAGAATCCTAGTATGCGATCGCCTCGAACGTCTACCGCGGACCGTATCAGTCGCGCGCGGTTAGCCAGGCGCATGCAATGATCATGCCGGAGTAAAAAGCGCGACGAGATAGGGCAACATTGATCTGGGTTGCCGCTGTGTGGCGTGGAATGTGGCGCGTTTCTGATTGCTCAAGCCTACCGCAGGCCAGATACCCTTGGCCAATTCGCTGACAACCTGGCTGATACGGTACTCGAGGGGTAGGGCGAAACCCCGATCTACCGCCTTACTCGTATAGGGGTGGCGTGCAGGCGATTCCACGCCAGGGTGTCGCTTCCGGGCCCGCTGCATCCGGTCCCTGGAAACTTACCGAATGAGCTTCACCTTCTATATGGACCGATCAATAATCGTCTATATTCTGGCGATGGACTGCCAGTAGGCAGATCGGTGCCAGGTATCCGATGGTGCCAATTGCTCGTGCGCCAACGGCATACGCGGCGCGGCCAGGCCATTTGAATTGTTTTGTTCCAAAGGGGGGCTGCCCTTTTGGTAAGGGGCGGAATTCTTTCGATTGTTTGACTCATGGAAAGGAGTGAACGTGAGAGATATCAACCTGAAAGACGCGATCAACGCGGTCTCCGATGTCGTTCAAAATAGGCCGCGGCCGCTGCGTCATGTCGACCAGATCTACATGAAGACAGGCGACATGGTGATGCAAAGTGAGCAGGTTGCTCGCTGGGCCGATGGCAAGAAGCTTGCGTTTATCGGTGACGGGGATGCCATTAGCGTTTGTGTGTCGTTGCTCAAACATCGTGACATCTTCGACTTCGGTCCAACCGAGGTGGTGGTGTTCGACTTTGATGAACGAATCGGTGGCGCGATCAGACGCTTCGCCGAGCATGCGGGTGTAACCACGCTGGAAGCACATCTTTATAACTGTATTGACGCTTTCCCAAAAGATGCCATTGGGTGCTTCGATTGCTTCTACACCAATCCCCCTTGGGGGGCGAGCAATGCCGGCGAGAGTGTGAAGGTGTTCATGCAACGCGGTTTCGAAGCAACCGGGTTCAAAGGGGAGGGCATGATTGTGATCGCCGATGACCATACGCTGGATTGGCCGCAACACGTCCTCGCGGAGTCGCAGCGTTTTGCGCTTTCCAATGGGCACTATATTCAAAGGATGCAATCCCGAATGCATCTTTATCATCTGGACGACAATCCCGAGCTTCGCTCTTGTAACTTGATGGTCAAGGCTCTGCCCGGGGGTCAGCCAGAGCGCGTGACCTCGCTGCCACTTTCGTCAGACCGCCTGCGGAACTTTTATGGCAGCAATCAGCCATTGGCGATTCGTTATATCCGTGAGCGCAAGCGTGTCGATTATGGGAAGGCACACGACGACGAGTACGAGATTGAGGGCTTGGAGAACGGACAATGAGTGCCATCATTACACCGGGGCAGCCGGTGATCTTCATGAAGATCGGCATCCACGCCCGCGAGCCGCTTGAGACCATCATTGAGCGTAAGCTAAAGGAGATCGACGATGAGGGAATGGCGTTCTGGGGATATGGAGGCAATACCTGCCACCCGGCATCCATGGTCCAGCCCTTTGCGGCGAACCAAGCTGCGAAGGGCAAGCCGATCTACTTGATTATGGAAAAGATGCAGTCCAACCACTTCGCTGAGCCGGTTCGATCCGATGAGTACTCGATCGATGGCAAGACGTGGAAGCCGGTTCCAGCCGGCATCCATGTCCTTGGGTCGCGTTATGCCTTGGCCATCAAGAATCTGAAAGCGGCCGATCTCATCTTGCCGCTGGCCCGATCGCATGTTGCCCAAGGGCCAAGTGAGGGGCGTGCCGGTAATGCTTACGTCTCCGGGCGAGTCGACAAGGCGTGCCTGGAGCTGGATGAGAACGTGAATGTGCCGCCGGCGCCGGATGAGAAGGTTACCGCGATCGGACTCGTAGCCGAACTGTGTGATCCCTATGCGGTCTTTCTTCGCAACCGTTGACCTCTAGATAGTTGCAAGGAGGTCCGGGCAGTGGCCTCGGACTTCCTCGATCGCCGAGCGAAGCCCTTCACGCCACGAGGTTTCTTCGACCTCCGGTGTCGAGCAGCTAAAGCAGATGCGCATCTGCACATCCACTTCGCGTTCCGCACAGATCGCCGCTCGCACGTTTGAGGCATCCTGGTGATCCAGGAGCGACCATACCGCTTGTTCAAAGCAGACGAGCTTGTGGGCTAGTTGCTGGCGACTGATCTGTACGGGAAGGGGAGTAGAGGCCAGTGCGGCGATAGCGCGCTTGTCTCCCGTCAACAGATGCCTAAGCTCCCGCGTGACGACCATCGCGGCCAGTTGCGCTTCGCCCGCGTCCAGCGCCAAACTGGCATGTTGGGCATTGAACTGCAGTTCTGCGGCGAGGCGCTGCTCCATCTCGTCAGGCTCGAGCACGTCGAAGTTCTCCAGCGCTTCGTTGAGCTCGGCAAGCGCCGCTTCCTTACGAATCACCGGCTTGCGCGCGAGCTTCTTCGGTAGCATGAAGCGCGCCGCGCCAAGTATGCCGTGCGCATGCGGCCCATTAGGTAGCGCTGCCAGCAGATCATTCAGCACACCATATGAGGCGCCTTTGAGGATGACGTCGTTATCGAGCGCCGCGTCAGCCATTGGAGCCTCCCATCACAGCGCGTAGATAGCTCTCCGACTCGTCCTCAAGATCAGGCCAAAGGATGTTCCGCTCTGCGATGCGATTGACGGCCTGCCAGACCGGGAAGGGCTGTTCGTATACATGGCGAAGCGAAGCGATAGCCGTTGACCAATTCTGTGTCTGGAAGCCATAGGCCAAAGCAACGATTCCGGCTTCAATACGATGTTCTTCTTGAACTGATAGAGCCTGCCCGGCAAGTCGGCGCGCCCCGCGTCCTTCGCCCTCAATCTGGAATCTGAGATCTGGAACGCCGGTGAGCAGTTCCATCGCAAAGGCGTCAGCCGCATGCTCTTCGTCGTCATCCTCATCATCCGGGTCTCCCAAGCCGCCCAGGTCGACGATAGACTGTCCGCTGGCGAGATGTCCGAGAAAGATGTGGCCCAGCTCATGTGCCAGATGAAAAGCTGAAGGAGCAGGATATTGGCTATCTTTGGCCAGAAAAATGGCATAACGATCGTGCACGCAGACGCTCATCGCGCTCATCTGTTTGGCACTGAGCGGGTAAGTGCGCAGGTGAATTACAGGAATTCCTAGCCCCCAGGCAAGCTGCAGCAGCTCGATCAAGCCCACCATCGGCCTGCTCTGTAACATCAGCGCACGAAGCTGCGCGGCCCCAATCTGGCCACGAAGCTCGATGTTGGGGCTGTCTGTGGCACGCAGGAGGATCCTTCCCAATGCCATCCCAAAGGAGGAGATCGCCGGCTGGTGGCCTTGCACGTCACCGCGAAAGCTCTTGAAGCGAGCGGCATCGTCCCAGATCCAACGGGGCGCTTGATCATCGAGCAGCGTACGAGGATCCAGCCCCAGCTTACGGGCGATGGAAAAGCGCAGCTCCGTCTTTGCAGACTCGGATCCGTCGGCCTGCTCGCTCCACCAGTCAGGCCACGCGGCGTCCACGATGGAGGGCGCCAGACCGGCCTGTCTTATGAGTCTTCTTCTGAAGTCTGCTGCGCTTTCCATTGCTCACCTCGGTGCCATCACGGCCGCTTAGCGCGCTCGCACTTTATATCGGCCCGCCAAAGCGAGCATCTCTTCCAGGAACTGGCGATGGACAGGGGTCCCATCCCAGGCCTCATGCGCCAACCGCTGAAGCGAATCCGCCGGTACCGTGTCGACCGCCTGCATGGACGGGGAGCCATCCAAATTGAAAAAACTGCAAAGCTTCCTTGCATTTTTGGAGCGATTGGTCACGCCGTTTAGCCGCATACGCCGGACTGCGAAGTAGTCCGCACCTGAGGCCTTGGACAAGGCGCTATCGTCCATTGCTGACGATTTAATGGCTCGCTCCAGGGCCCGCGCCAGCCGGGGCCAATCGTCTTGCGGTCTTTGCATTTAGCGAGCATACTATCTTTGCACTTTAAAGGCATCATCCATGTTCGACGCAGCTGCCACCGAAGCGACCTCGAGCCCCCCCTGTCCCGGCAGCCAAGCCCTGCCCCAGGTGTTCTGCTGGACGAAGATGGGTACAGAAGCGGGACAAGGTCTCGAGGCGATTCTTCAGCGGAAGGAATTCGAGCGACTCAGTGGCGACGGGTTGTTTGCCTGGGGAATCGGTAACTCCGTGGGTCCTGCGATTCGCCATGCACGCGAACTTGGTTTCGATAGCCTTGATGTGCTGTTTACCCGAATGAAAAGCGCACCTAAGGCAATCGATGTCTCGCCGGGTGCGCTGGTTCTATGGACCGCCTATGAAGGTGAGAACGGAGAGGTGTTGCCGTTGCCTGCCCATGTCCTGGTCACCAGCCGGGGAAATACCGATGAGCGGGTGGGGCTTAAGCGGACCCACTACGCACTGCTCTGCAGGAGTAAGCACTCTCTTCTGAACCCGGTCGACGATCAGGCGGTCGACTCGTCCTCAGTGTGCAATCTCATGAGCCGAAATCCGACAGGGGCCTCGCAGGTTACCGCGGTCGTTCGCACAACTGCCGCTCAAGCGCCTAGCAAGCCCTATCCGGTAGAGTTCCGAGCAAAACTGGCCGGACCTGGGTTCGTCCGCCTTGTCTGTCCGACCATCTTGAAGGACGACCTCAAGCAACTGTATCGACGCGCGACATCCGCCGGCTCGCCCCAACAATGGCTAGAGCGTGTTGTAGAGCTTCGCTCTATTGTCGCGCACCGCAATGTCAGGCCCATCGAGCAACGTAGCCTCTTCTAGCTTGAGAAACGCTGGAACTTTGGAGCAGAGCTTATGATGGACTCGCAACGAGTCTTGATGGATCGCATTTAGGTTTTCCTGCCAAATTTTGGCGTGAATCCTTGTGGCGGAGCGTAAGGCACCAACTCCTCGAGGGTCTTCGCGTGAACAACCGTAAGGCTATCGCCGTGCACACCAATGACCAGCCAACCACCGCCCTCCCCACCTCCGCCCTCAGTTCTTCGGAACGCACTTAGGGCCATCAAGTAGGATTCCAAGTCATGCGCTTGGGCTCCGTAATACGCGCAAGAGATTTCATCTTTCAAAAGTAAATCGTCAAGCAACGAAGTGTCAGGAAGTACGTCCTGATAGCTGATACCGAATATGGCAGATTGATAACGCTCCACAAGGAGCTCAAGCGCAATGGGTCGCGCATCATCGACCGCTTGAGATGAGCTGTACGCAAAGAGGTGCGCGTTCTTGCAAGGCTCCATCGCATCACTCCGGAAAAACTCGACAGCCGCACCCAGATTCCACTTCTGCTGCTCGCTGCCGATATCACGGTTACGTTTGAACTCAATAGCTACCACGCGCGTTGCGCCAACGATCAAGTCCCCGAGCGTCGGATCCTGAGGGGTTTGCTGAAAGAGGTTGAGGATCGTCTTATCAACACCGAGCTCAGCGGCCTTGTGTCCTAGGCAGAAAATAAAAGCGCCGATGAGCTGGTTCTCGTAGGGTATGGCCATCTTGTGTCCCTTCTTTGACTGAGGCATGCGCAAGCTAATCGCAGCATCATGCCGTGTGTCTTTTCGATGGTGGACTTAGCTGCTGCTGGTCTTGCCGTTCTTCTTGCTGACATGCATAAGCTGATGCTGGATGTATCCAACACATCCTGAGGTCCTGGCCGGCAGCGCTGCGCGGATCATCCGCTCGCGCTCGGCGGCGGTCCATGGATGACGGCTATTCCGGGCGCGCCCAGCGGACCCTGTCAGGACGACGACGCGATCAGCGCGTTCAAGTGCGCGATGCAGCAAGGCGATGTGGCCGTTATGCAACGGCGCGAACTGTCCTATCAGGACCAGCCTATCTAGACGCATGAGGCTCCCTTATGGCAATTGCTGCGTCGGTCTTTCCGGCACAGGTAAAGCCTACGCCTTCCAATTGGGGTTTGGTCAAAGTGCTCACGACCCGAAAGCTGGGGAGGTCTCAATCCTCTCCCGGCCATGTAAGCCTTGTGGAGTGCCGTAAGGGAGTGAAATCTCGATCCCCCTCTTCAGGCAGGACGCTCTTTGGCGGTGCCATCCCAATGCTAAGGACTGAATCGCGTAGAGACTCAACTATCCATGAGACGTCCTCGATCGTTGGGAAATGCCTGGCAATCGTCACGGCTCGCCGCCGCAGATGCAGCGGAAGGGATCGGTCTTGCGCGATGTCGATCAGTAGGCCACCAGCATATAGCAAGGCTCTGGTTCTTTCGTCTGGCATTGTCATGACTGAGCTCCGCCTGAGAAGGCTATGAGATTGCTTCCCGCCCTGGTCGCGCCGACTGCGATTGCCTCGGAAAAGTCGGATAAGAGGGGTGGGGAAATTCCTACAAACGAGCTTGGCATTCCCCGGCTAGAACGGGGCTAGCATCCTGCGAGATATTGGGAGGGCCCAGCGCGGCACCAGTACGGTCGCTCAGCCGCGTCATGTGCCCCTTGAGCCGGGGCGCTGGGCACGACTTGCGCCAGCGCCGTCCAGTCTCAGCCCCAAGACGTCGGCGGCGACATGGACGGCGCTCATTGCCATGGTTTCGCCACCAATCAAGTCGTGGCTGTAGTGCGATTAATCTATTCCTGCAGGAGCAGGTGGCAGCAAGCCTACGTATGGAGCGGGATGGAAGTACATAATTTTTCTGGCCCTTGTCATGGCTTTAAGTCGCTTCTCTAGCTTTCGCGCCTCCGTGTAACCCCCTACGTTCCGAGATGCCACCAGGTGATCGACCCCATGGTTCTTCACGAAGGTTGATCCATACCCTCCACAGTGTTCCTTGAACCTCCGTTGCACGTCCACGGTAATGCCGACATACAGCGCGCCATCGCAACAGCAGATCAAGTAGGTATGCCACGCCTTCATCGGTGCTTCGACCGTTGTCGAGTCATTGCGTGCTTGGCCATCCTTGCTTCTTGGACGCCAAGCGCCTGTGCGTACTTTGCGGTGGTTACACGTGATACACCCAGCGCGTCGATGACTACACGGTGCGTGTTCAAGCTGCTCGAGATCCAGCCTGTCAAGCTTGTTCTCATGAGGGCGCGAGTGCCTACTCCCGTCCTGCGCTTCAACCAAGAGCCGAAAGAGATAGAGGAGGCATGTGTGGCCGCTCGTCGTCCAGGAAACAGGTACTGACTTGTTCCATCCCGTTCAAACGCCGAAGACTCTCGACGCTCTAGCGAAAGCCAGCGAGATAGCAGGTTGGAGGTCGTGGCATCTAACTCAATCCATATCTCCATGAACTTCATCTCATGCCCGCCATGATCGCTCTCGCGGATCTGATTCAGATGCATTCGGACACTTCGTGCGGGTGGCTGCGCGTAGATCAGTGCGAGAAGTCCGCACAAGGACCAACGAATGTCGGCTGCATTAGTGGCGCTGGCAAAGTATGCGATCAACTCATCGCGCCTCTCTTGTCCCAGCAGACCTCGCATGCTGAAGGACGGACTGCGTGCCGGAATATGTAGCTTCTTGAACATGGGCTCATGTTTGTTCAGGTAGCGAACGAAGCGCGCACACGACATGCGATACCGCTGGCTTCTTCCTATCAGTAGATCAAGATGATCCTGGGTTATCTCGTTTACTGAGCTTGCGCTCTTAGAAGCGGCGAGTTGAAGGAGATCGCTTGCACTACGTACCGCGGACTCGATTGACTTGGGGCGCGTTGGGGCGCGGTGTCGCTCCATCTTATCGTCAAACTTGTCTCGCACATTCAGTAGATGCGTAAGAAATCGTTGAAGTAGCGCATCTATCCACGGGGCATGGGTTGAGGTCAGCTCCCTAATCCGACTGACGTGATACTCCAGTTCGTAGTCAGGGTCATCGGCCGTCATGATGATCCCTCGACTGCTGAGGAATGACATGACCCGGAGGTGGCGACGGACCATATGGTGTCCCAATCGACGAGCGATGAGTACCCCAGTCAACTCGCTCCTGTTGATAAAATTGATTGAAAGCGCCGCGAAGAAGGGCGCATCGCGTTTGAGTGATCCACTGATCACCCCATCGCGCATGCCCGTTAGCATCAGGCGGTAGTAGTCCTCAAACAGCTCACGTGCCCACAGGTCTCGAATGCTTGGCAACAGCCTTCTTAGTAGGCGTGCATGAATGCGTTGCCATGCGCAGTCCTCACAGCGGCCTGCTCCAAAGTGGTACTTGCGTTGATGACAGTCGGAGCACGTGATGACGGGAGGATGCCCGGTAGGCAGGCAGGCCAGGCAGAAGCCGCGTCCGTCTCGCTCGCCGGCAATGACGCGCGGGCGATGGCATCCGGTACAAGTGCGTGTGCGTCCAAGTTTGTACAAGCACTTTCCGCACGCGGGTTCTAGTACGCCCTTGATGAGGTTTCTGCTCACGACATGAAACTTGCCGTGGCAGTAGTGACACTCTTTCAAAGGACCCAAGTAAGGCAAGCATGAGTTGCAGCTGACGATCCCGTCAGGCAGTAGCCGGCCATTCTTCAAGGCGATTCGGCTGCATCGCGAGCACCGCTTGCCTATCCAGCCCGCTTGCTTCGCGCACACAGTGCACATGCCATCGGTGTCGTTTGGAGCCTTCCTATACTGCTTGGAGCACTGCCGGCAGTTCACGTGTGTGAACTCGCGAACAACGCACCACGAGCAATAGTGAAGCTCCTTGTGGGAGCGGGCCGGTGACTTCTTTATGGCCCGCTCGCAGCCCGCGCATGTGAAGGCCTTTACCTTAGTCATCGTTTCCGCTCACAACTGTTCTCCTAAGCTGAAAGCGTGGGCCCACCAGTTCACTGATGTCTTTCACCGCAGCTAAGGGCGAGTTCGCCTTGCGACGTGCCGGCTTGCGCGTTGGCTCTTCACAGACGCTGGGCTGGAGTGTCAGCAGGTTGGCAGGGGTGCAATCGAGAACATCGCACAACGCGAGCAGCAGGCCGGTGTTTAGGCGCACCGGAAGGGCATTGACGGTGCGAGAGAGCTGTACCTTGGAGATCAGAATGCCGCGCTCCTTCATTGCTTTGTGCAAGCTCGATGCGCTTCGAAAGCCGCGCTGTTTCATCACTTCTTTTAAATGCCAGTGCATGACAGGTGAACTCATTGCTGGTCCTCCTTGGCCGAGTAGATCTCAGAAACCAGTCGCCTCGCGGTGTCCTGAATGTACTTGTCGGTCAGATGGGTGTATTGCTGGGTGGTCGAAGCGAATGCGTGGCCGTGGCGCTGTTGGGTGAAGTGCAGGGGAATATCGGCCTCGGCCTCGTGGGAGACCGACATGTGGCGCAGGCCGTGCAGTGACATGTCGATGCGTTCATACCCTGCGATCTCCACCAAGCATTTGAATCGGTTGTCGATGCTTGATCGGGCCAAACGGCGACCGCCTTCCGATAGCCAAAGTGCTTTTTGATCGTCTGCGGGCTGATAGAGCGGCCGCACGACTCTCAGGTACCACTCCAGTACCGGCCGGATGTCTGGCAGGATCGCGGGGATCGCGCGGAAACGTGGCCCGCTGCCGTTAGCTCCCTTGCCATACGCATGGGCGATGCCAAATGACCCCAGCTCCGGTATCGCGGTGTTTGGACGGAAGCTGTCTGTGTTCAGACCATGACCCTCTGCCAGTCGCAGGCCGTAGGTGTAGAACGTCAGGAACATGGCCTTGTCACGCATGAGCGCGCGCAGGCGGCGCGGTGCTTCGGTGGCCGCAATCTCAATGGCCGCATCTTGGACCGCCACCAGCGCTTGGAACTCTTCGCTGGTCAGGTGATGACGCTTGCGAGTGGGGTTGTTGTCAGTGGTATGGATGATGCGATTTTCTGGATGTGCAATTTCCTGAAGGCGTCCGCCCAGCTGAAAGGCTTTGTTCTGGAAACCTTGGTGGTGCACCAGGTAGCGCATGAATGTAGCTACCGAGCCTTGCATGCGTCGCTGGGTCCCGACGGCAAGCGCTCGCGTGATCCCCAGATGGGCGCTCCATGCTTCGAAGTCACCCTCAGTCAGTAACCAGAGCGGTTGTCCAATGAAACCGAGCAGATCGTTGACCGCATGCAGGTCGGTCTTGATCGAGGCCGGGGAATGGTTGCGGGCAGGTCGACGCCCATTGAAGAAGGCATTGATCATTTCTTGCTGGAGCTCAGCCTCTTGTTGGGTGAGCTCACGCGGGG
>Ga0247822_10000137_pt1 | contig 32482 bp, 17 predicted proteins | sample 13C_Cellulose_Da_FD_192423 | JGI IMG/M metagenome (GOLD analysis project Ga0247822, IMG submission 192423) | Soil microbial communities from agricultural site in Penn Yan, New York, United States - 13C_Cellulose_Day30 | ecosystem: Environmental > Terrestrial > Soil > Agricultural land | place...
GACTCGCCGCCACCGCGCCCGGGAGGACGGATGCCCGCCGAAAAGGCCCTGGCCCTGGTCGTCCGTGGCACCGACTGGTCTGAGACCAGCCGGATCGCCACACTGTGGACGCGCGAATTCGGCAAGGTGCGCGCCCTGGCCAAGGGGGGCCGGCGGCTGAAGTCGAGCTTCGAGGTCGCCTTTGACCTGCTCACCGTCTGCCGAGTCGTTGTAATCCGCAAGCACTCCGGCGGGCTGGACCTTCTCACCGAGGCCCAGGTCGCCGAGCGCTTCCCTCACCTCCGCTCCGACCTGCAAGCCCTTTACGCCGGTTATTACGTCGCCGAGTTGCTGGCCGACGGCACTCAGGATTATGACCCCCATCCGGCCCTGTTCGACGTTGCCCTGGAGACACTACGGAGTCTGGCCGACCCCGCCGACCGGCCGGGCCGGGTGTCCGCGTTCGAGCTTGCGTGGCTGCGGGAGCTTGGATATAGCCCCCGGCTCGACGCCTGTGCCACGTGCGGTAACGACCTGACCAGTCAGGCCGCGAGCGGCTCTCGTGTCGGTTACGGGCCAACGGCCGGCGGGGTGCTGTGCCCGGACTGCCTGCCCACCGCACGCGACCGCCAGTCGCTGTCCGGTCCAGGGTGGGCCGGTCTCAGAGGGCTGGCACGCGGGGGAACGTCCTTGCCGCAGGGCACCCGCACGGAGGTCCGTCAGGTGCTCGGGCTGACGGTCAGCGCCGTACTCGGCCGCCGGCCGCGGCTCTTGGGATATCTGGACGGGGGATGACGCCGTCCGGCGTCGCGGAACGCAGGGGGAGCATCATGCCAACGCAAAACGCAAATCGCATAACGCAAACCGGCAGGCGGTGCTCCTTTTGCGTTATGCGTTATGCGTTTTGCGTCGCGGTCGCCGCGTCCGCCGGCTGCCAGAGTCTTGGCAAGTTCAAGGACTCGGCCTACACGACGGTCCGATCGGCCCTGACCAGCTCCTACCACGACTCCGAGGCCGAGACGAAGATAGCCCGGGCCGAGGAGTTGTACAACCAAGGCAACTACCTCGCGGCCCAGGACATATTCGCCGACCTCGCGGACAACACCTACAACCCGGTGCTCCTGGCCGAGAAGGCCCGGTATCTGGAGGCCGAGTGCCTCCGGAAGCGGCACCACTACACGGACGCGGTCGCCACCTACAACAGGCAGTTGCAAGACTTCCCGGCCGGGGCGTACCGGGAGCGGGCGTGTACCGGGTTGTTCGAGGTTGCCTTCCACGAGTGGCTGGAGAAGGACACGCTCACCGAGATCGAGGCCGAGCAGGCCGGCACCCTCAAGCCGTGGTGGCAGCGGCAGCGGATGCCCAACCCGTTCGACCCGACCCGCCCGATGTTCGACGTGGAGACCGAGGCGCTCAAGGCGTTGGAGAACGTCCACACCCACGACCTGGCCGGGCCGAACGCCGACCGGGCGCTGTTCTGGTGTGGGTACGTCCACTTCTACCGTGGCCGGTTCGAGGACGCCGACCACTTCCTCAGCCAACTCGTCGAGATGCACAAGGACAGCAAGTATCGCCCCGCCGCACTGGAGATGGCGATCGCGGCCAAGAACAACAGCACCGGCGGCGCGGTCTACGACAGCCAGAAGGCGTCCGAGGCGCTGCAACTCATCCACCACGTCGAGGCGACCAGCCCGGAACACAAGGCGCAGGACAAGCGGGAGATGTTGACCCGGCAGAAGATGGCCGTCCGGGTCCAGCTCGCCGAGAAGGACTTCCGCATGGCCGAGTACTACGAGCGGACCGGCCACCCGGCGTCGGCCTACTTCTACTACGAACTGGTCTGTCGCCGGTATCCGGGGACGTAGTTCTCGGACCTGGCCAGGACCCGGATCGAGACGCTGGAGGCCGCACGCCGCCAGGCCGAACACGACAAGGCGAACCCCCAGCCGCCCGGCACGGTGGACCTGATCCGCCAGGAGTGGGACCGGCTGACCGGCAAGCCGGCGCCGGACGAGGATGCGGCGCCGACCGGGCCGAAGGGACCGCCGCCGGGGCCGCTGCCAGCAGACATCGGTAGCCCGCGCTGACTCTCGACCGATGATCCCGAGCCGCGTGCGAGTACGAGAAGACCGGACGGAGTCGCACATGACCGCACGACGTTCCCGCATTGCCCTTATCACGGTCGCCGCCGGCCTGCTCGCCGGGGCGTGCGCGGCCGGCTGCCAGGGCGGCGGGGACTTCTCGCTGTTCGGTTACACCACCACCCCGCCGTTCGACCCGTCCGTGCGTTCGGTCTTCATTCCGGTGTTCAAGAACACGACGTTCCACACCAGCCCGCACCGCGGCATTGAGGCGGACATCACCCAGGCCATTGTCGAGGAGTTGAACCGCCGGAGGTCGCCGATCCGGATCGTCTCCGACTGTGACCGGGCCGACACCGAACTGGTCGGTTCGGTCATCATGATTCAGAAGATCCCGCAGAACCGCAACCTGCAAAACATGGTCCGGGAGTTCGACCTACAAGTCACCGTCGAGGTGGTGTGGCGCGACCTGCGATCCGGTCGAGTGCTGACCGGAACCCGCCAGCCCGCCGCCGAGGCCGCGCCACCGGACGCGTTCGACCCGAGCCGGCCGCCGGCCGCGCCACCGCAGCCCGTCCTCGTCCCCGCACCGGTCCAGGTCACGGCCATCGGCCGGGCGATCACCGAACTCGGGGAGTCGAACACCACCGCCCAGCAGGCGGCGGTGAACCGCCTCGCCAGGCAGATCGTCAACATGATGGAGCAGCCGTGGTGACGGTAAACGCCCCGGCGCCGTAAGACATCTGCATGGGACCGCTTCCCTGGCACTGTCGCGGAAAGACCCTCACCGTCGGCCCCCGGCCACTGGTGATGGGCATCGTCAACGTCACACCGGACAGCTTCTCCGACGGCGGTCGGTTCCTCGAACCGGCTGTTGCCGTTGAACACGGCCTGCGGCTTGCAGAAGAAGGCGCCGACCTGCTCGACGTCGGCGGCGAATCGACCCGGCCCGGCTCCGAGAGTATTCCGCTCGAAGAGGAGCTACGGCGGGTCGTCCCCGTGGTGCAGGCGCTGGCGACCCGGACGGGTGTGCCAATCTCGGTGGACACATCCAAGGCCGAGGTAGCGCGGCAGTGTCTGGACGCCGGGGCGGCGATCATCAACGACGTGACCGGCCTCCGTGGCGACCCCGAAATGCCGGCCGTGGCCGCGGAGTTCGCCGCCGGGGTGGTGGTCATGCACATGCAGGGCACCCCCGCGACGATGCAGCAATCTCCGCGGTATGATGACGTGGTCCGCGAGGTCGGTGACTTCTTCGCTGAGCGCCTGAAGACGCTGGCAGCCGCGGGCATCGCCCCGCAGTCGGTCGCGCTCGACCCCGGCATCGGGTTCGGCAAGACGCAGGCCCACACCCTCCGCCTCCTCGCGAACCTGGACGAGTACGCCCAACTCGGGCGGCCGGTCTGCCTGGGCGTGTCGCGGAAGGGGTTCATCGGTGTACTCACCGGACGGGACCGCGGCGCGCGGATGCCCGGGTCGCTGGCGGTGGCGGTGGCGTGCGCGACCCGGAACCCGGCGATGGTCTTGCGTGTCCATGACGTCGGCCCGACCCGTGACGCCGCGATCCTGATCGAGGCCATCGAGAGCCACCGCGACCCGATCCCCTTTTGAGCCTGCCGTGAACGTTCGCACCAAGCCCGATTCGCTCGAAGACCTCTGCCTGGACCTGGCAAAGCGGGCTCGGTCCGCGGCCGGTGTGCTCGCCGCCGTGCGGACCGCCGAGAAGAATGCCTGGCTCCGGGCGTCCGCCGACGCGCTGGAACAGCGAGCCGACGAAGTGATCGCTGCGAACGCGGCGGACGTGGCCGCCGCGCCGGGCTACGGGTTGACCGCAGCATCGATCGACCGACTGACGCTGACCACCGCCCGGCTCAGGTCCATCGCCGACGGCCTGCGGCAGGTGGCCGCCCTGCCCGACCCGGTCGGCGAGGTGCGTGAAGGCGGCGTCCGGCCGAACGGTTTGCAAGTACTCAAGGTCGGGGTGCCGCTTGGGGTGATCTTCTTCCTGTACGAGTCGCGACCGAACGTGACCGCGGACGCGGCCGCGCTGTGCGTCAAAAGCGGCAACGCGGTGATCCTTCGCGGCGGCAAGGAGGCGGCCCACTCGAACGCCGCCCTGCACCGGGTACTGGCCAGCGAGTTGCAGCGCCACGGACTGTCCGCCGACGCGGTGCAACTCGTCCCGACGGCAGACCGGGACGCGGTCGGTCACCTGCTGAGACTGAACGAGTTCATCGACCTGACGATACCCCGCGGCGGCGAGAGCCTGATCCGCCGGGTCGCGGCCGAGGCGACGATGCCGGTTCTTAAGCATTACCAGGGCAACTGCCACGTCTACGTGGACGCCGACGCAGACCTGGAGATGGCCGAACGGATCGTGGTGAACGCCAAGTGCCAGCGGCCAGGCGTGTGCAACGCCGCCGAGAGCCTGCTGATCCACGCCGCCGTGGCCGAGGAGTTCGTACCGCGAATCGGGACGGCGCTGTCGCAACGAGGCGTGGAACTCCGGGGTTGTCCGATCACTTGCCGTCTACTGCCTACTACGAAGCCCGCGACGGACGCGGACTATTCCGCCGAGTTCCTGGACCTGATCCTCTCGGTGAGGGTCGTCCCGGACCTCGACACCGCGGTGGCGCATATCAACACCTACGGGTCGAAGCACACGGACGCGATCGTGACGCGGGACGTGTCGGCCGCACGGCGGTTCGTCCAGGCTGTGGACTCCGCAGCGGTGATGGTCAACGCGAGTACCCGGTTCAACGACGGATTCGAGTTGGGGCTGGGAGCGGAGATCGGCATCAGCACGGACAAGTTCCACGCCCGCGGCCCGTGCGGGTTACGGGAGCTGACGACATACAAGTTCGTGGTGACGGGCGACGGTCACATCCGGGTCTGAGGGCCAGTCATGCAAGGCATACGCCGGTGGTCGCTGGCGGTGCTGGCGGTCGCCTCCGCCGCGTGTTGTATCTGGTCGCGGAAGCCATACGCCGACGATCCGCTGGTACGCCGTCGGCCGACCCCGAGAACTAACCCGGCCGGCGAACCGACCAACCGTTCGACGCCACTGGATCGGCCCCAGGACCGCACCCTGGATTCGCCTTGACGGAGCAGGGAAAATGCGTATGAAATAGAATTGTCGGGCGCTTAGCTCAGCTGGCTAGAGTACCAGTATGACACACTGGGGGTCACAGGTTCAAGTCCTGTAGCGCCCACTCGAAAACCCCAGCAGTTCAAGCCGTTTCGCGAACCCCCGGCCGTCCGGGGGTTCCTCATTTTACACCCGTTCCGGGGCACTTGGTGCCATACTGGTGCCGCTCGTCACATCACGCGGTCCGCCACCGTTGCGTGTAGGCGTCACCGAGGTCCACACTACAGTAAGAACAGGTTCTGGGTCCGTGTCCTGCGGGGCCAGTCCTTCAGACAGTAGCTGCCTGTCCCGCAGCGCGCAGCAGCCTCACCACCGCCAGAACGTCGTCCCGGCACCACGCCCCGCTCAGCCGGCGCTCCGCGGCCACCGCCATTCGGGTTGATGACCTCACTAACGGAGTCTGGTATCCCCTGCCGGTCACTCAGACGAGCAGTTTGTAGTGCATATTCCGGGCGATTGTATTCACGGGTCGGAGCTTCCGCTGAGCCTCCCAGCTCTTGCCGTGGTCGTAGAACTTCGCGTCCCCAGCCAGCACGTTCGCCCAGCCGAGGTAGCGGACGAAGAGCATCAGTTGGTGCGGAGACGGCTTGTAGTGGCCGCTGTCGCGGTTGACCAACTCCACCTTGCCGGCCTTCACCCGCCACATCCCCGCGCACCGCACATCGCGCCCGCCGAGGAACGAGGAGTGATGGAACTCCCCGGGCCAGTGCCGGGCCGAGTAGATGCCGTCGAGGGTGTATACGTACGCCATCCCGTTGGTCATCTTGGTGCTCGGGGTACCCGTCGTGTCGAAGACCTGCCATTGCACCCCGGGCGCGGCGTCGCTTCGCTTGCACACCAGCAGCCCCGCCTTCGGCATGACGTGGAAGAACGGCGCGGACTCGTACGGGACGGCCTTGATGCTCTTGAGCCTGTTGTCGTCCGAGTAGTTGTGGCCCGCTGGCTTGTTGATGTACGGGGTCGTGAGCGTGATCGGGTGCTTCTCCAGCCAGAGGAAGAACGCGGGTTTCTTCGGCCTGGGGTCGTTGACCCATTGCACCAGGGCCTGGTCCATGGGGAACTCGCCTGCCTTGACCTCGCCGCCCTTGAACTCGAACTCGCTCTGGCGGTGGAGTGGGTCGATCTTCTCGAGCTGCACACCTGGACCCATCCCGATCACGCCGGCGTCCGGGGCACGACTGGCAAGGCCGTACGTCGCATCGACGGCTTGGAGGTGGCTCAGGAAGGACGCCGGATTGCGCTCGGGCGTGCCCGCAGGGTGGGAGTCGTAGTACGCCTTCAGGGCGGTCAGGTACGCAGCCTTCTTGCTGCACCGCCTAGCCAGCGATTCGACCCACGGGAGGATCGACGCCTCGCCCGCGGCGACCTTTTTCTTCCAGGCATCAGTCGGCCCACCGTAGCCACGGGGTACCTTCGGGGCCTTATTCCCCGCCGGGCCAGCGGCCGGCTCCTGGCCGGCCAGGTAGGCGAGAGCGAGCTCCTTGATCCGGCCCAGCGTTCTGACCCTCGCCATCAGGGTCGCACGGTTGTCCTTGGTGAGTTGGTGGTAGTTGCTGATCGCTTCTGTCAGTTTCTTCAGCCCCAGTTCCCTCGTGGCCTGGACGCCGCCGGCGCCGACCATGTTGTCGAGGAGCCAGTTCCAGTCCTCGTTGGAGTAGATGTCACGCCAGTGGACCAGGGATCCCGCCATCTCACACTCCTCGTGAAGGCGTCACAGGTTGGGTCCTGGAAGGCCGCCCGCCCAACGGGCTACGGGGCCGTGGGGCGGTGAGATACGCCCGCGCGTGAAGCAAGCCACACAGGTTGCGCCATCCTATTCGGTCGAACGCTCGCCCAAGTAAGACACAAGGACGTGGAGTTGACAAGAAAAAACTGGCTCCTCTTCAGTCGTGGTGACGGAGGGACCGAGGGGCTTGACCGGCGATTCGGGGACGGGCGAGGCTCTACGGCCCCCGCTTACCCTCCAGTTCCGCCCAACGGGCGTACAGCCGCTCGACCGCCCGCTGGGCCTCCTCCATCGCCCGGCAGGCGTCCGCCAGGGCCGCGTGCCCGGCCGGCGCCGATCGCTCAACGGCCGCCTGCCGCGAGACCAACTCCTCCTCCGCCGCCAGGATGGCCGCCTCTATGCCGTCGAACTCCTGTTGCTCCTTGTAGCTCAGCCTCTTCGCTTTCACCGCCGGGCGGGGGGCGGCCGGACCGGCCTTCGCCGGCTTCGGTGGTTCGGTCGCCTGCTCGTGGGCAGCCAGCCACTGGCCGACGCTCGTGTAACCGGCCGCCCCGCCCCGGCCGTCCAGGCCGATCACTTCGGTGCATAGCCGGTCGGTCAACTCGCGGTCGTGGCTGACCAGGATCAGCGCCCCAGGGAACTCGGCCAGGCTGTCCTCGAGCGCCTCCAGGGATGGGATGTCCAGGTCGTTAGTTGGCTCGTCCAGCAGCAACAGGTCGGCCGGCCGGAGCATGAGCTGGGCCAGCCGGACCCGCGCCTGCTCCCCGCCGGACAGCTCCCCCACGGCCACGTTGAGCTGGTCCGGGCGGAATAGAAACCGGGTCGCCCACCCGGCCACGTGGATCGCCCGGCCGTTGAAGAACACCGTATCCCCGGAGGGCGCCAGCGCATTTCGCAAGGGGGTGTTCGGGTCGAGCCCCGACCGCCCCTGCTCGAAGGTGACTACCCGCAAGCCTTCGGCCCGGACGACAGTCCCGGCGTCCGGCTCCGCTTCCCCGGCCAGGACTCGCAGGAGTGTGCTCTTCCCGCTCCCGTTTGGGCCTAGCAGGCCGAGCCTGGTGCCGGGGGCCAGCGTCAGGTCGAGCCCGGTGAACAACGGCCGGCCGGCGACCGCCTTGGCGACCCCGGTGGCCGTGAGCAGCTTACGGGTGGCCCGGCCGGTGCCGGCGAAGTCGATACCGGCCGACCCGACGGCCGCGGTCCGATAGCTGAGGTCGGCCAACTGCTCACGACGGCGGGCGGCTTCCGCAATCCGCGACTTCGACTTCCGCCGCTGGGCTGACTCCGACCGGCCGAGCCACTCGGTTTCTTTGCGCACCTGGTTGGCCACCGCCTCCCGTTGCCGGGCCTGGGCCTCCAGGAACTCATCCCGCCGGTCCTGGAACTCCTCGTACGTCCCGGCCACGCTGAACGTGCCGGCCCGATAGGCCCGGCTCACCTCAATGATGTCGTCCGCCACCGCCCGCAGAAAGGCCCGGTCGTGGGTGGCCACCAGATATCCGAACCCGGCCGAGCGGAGGAGCCGTTCCAGCCAGACGACGCCCGGTAGGTCGAGGTGGTTTGTCGGTTCGTCCAGGAGCAGGAAGTCCGGCCGGCGGACCAACTCGCGGGCCAGGGACAGCCGCTTCCGCCACCCGCCGGAAAGCGTAGCCGCGGGCTGGGCCGGGTCGGCGAACCCGACCTGTGTCAGGGTGATGGCCACCCGCGTGTCCCGCTCGTGCTCCTCGATCGGCTCGCCGGCCAGAGCGGCGGCCAGCAAGTCGCCGACTGACTGGCTTTCCGGGAAGGCATCGTCCTGGCCCAGGTAGCCGATCCGAGCCCCTCGGCGGGCCGTGCGGGTGCCGCCGTCCGCAGGCTCCTGCCCGGCCAGGATGCGGAGGAGGGTGGACTTGCCGGCCCCGTTCGGCCCGATCAGCCCGACCCGCTCCCCGGCGCGCAGGTCGAGGGACAGTCCGGTGAACAGGGGCCGGGGACCGAAGCTCTTGGTAGTCTCCTGGACGCTCAGCAGTACGGTCATTGGGAACCCAAACGCGAGTCGGTCGGTCCGTCCGGTAAGGGGTATGGTAGGGCGCGGGAAAGGCGACCTGGCCGCCCGCGGTCACCGGAGGATGTCGCGGACGACCCGGGCCAGCCGGCCGTCGGTCAGCCGTTGAGCACGGCCGTTGTGGTGGTAGACGAGCTTCTCGTGGTCGAGGCCGAGCAGGTGGAACACCGTCGCCTGGAAGTCGTTCGGCGTGACCACGTTCTCGGCCGCCTTGTGCCCAACCTCATCAGTCGCGCCGTAGGTCATCCCGCCCTTGATGCCGCCGCCGGCCAGCCAGCAGGTGAACCCCTGGCCGTTGTGGTCCCGCCCGGCCGCCGCCGTGAGTTCCCCTTCGCACACCGGCAGCCGGCCGATCTCCCCGCCCCAGTGGACGAGCGTGGTGTCGAGCAGCCCCCGCCGCTTCAGGTCGGTCACCAGCGCGGCGGCTGGCTGGTCGGTCCGCTCGCAGACGGCGGGCAGGTTCTTGCGGATGCCGGTGTGCGTGTCCCACGGCTGTCCGCCGAGGAAGAGCTGGACGAACCGCACGCCCCGTTCGACCAACCGGCGGGCGATCAGGCAGCGGGTGCCGTACTCCTTCGTCGCCGGGCGGTCGAGGCCGTAGAGCTTCTTCACCTCCTCCGGTTCCTTCGACACGTCGAGCGCTTCCCGGGCCGCGGTCTGCATGGCGGCGGCCAGTTCGTACCCGGCGATCCGGGTCTCCAGATCGGCCTCCCCGGGGTGGTCAGCCAGGTGCCGGCGGTTCAGCTCCGCCAGTAGCGCGAGGTTCCCCTTCTGGAAGTCGCCGGCCAGGTGCGGCGGCGGGTCGAGGTTCGGGATGCGCGGCTCCTTCGGCCGGAGCACCGTGCCCTGGTACAGCGGCGGCAGGAACCCGGACGACCAGTTCACCGGTCCGTCCACCGGGGCACCGCCCGGATCGGACAGGACCATGTACGCCGGCAAGTCCCGGGCCGGGCTGCCCAGCCCGTAGGCGACCCACCCGCCCAGAGTCGGCCGGCCGGTCACCCCCGCGACCCCGGCGTGCCAGTACCGGATGGACACTTCGTGCCCGTTGTGCCCGGTGTGCATGGACCGGATCACGCACAGGTCGTCCACCACCTTCGCCGTGTGCGGCAGCAGTTCACTGACTTCGGTGCCACACTTCCCATGCTTCGCGAACTTCCACGGGCTGCCGAGGAGCTTCTTGCTCGCCCGGTTGACGAAGCTGAAGTGGACGTCCCCCTGGTAGTCCTTGCCGTGGGCCTTCGTCAACTCGGGCTTGGGGTCGAACAGGTCCACGTGGCTCGGCCCGCCGTGCATGAACAGCGAGATCATGGCTGTCGCCTTCGGGGCGAAGTGCGGCGACTTCGGGGCGAGCGTCAGCGGCAGGTTCTCCCCAGGCTTGGGCGGCCCGGCGTCGGCGAGCAGCCCGTCGCGCTGCAGCAGGTGGGCCAGGGCGAACAGCCCGACCCCGCCGGCAGACCGGGCCATGAACGCGCGGCGGGTCGGCGGCAGGTCAGTCCACATACAGGAACTCGTTGGAGGCGAGGAGTTGTTGACAGAGGTCGGTCAGGGCGGCCAACTCGGGGTCGGCAGACCCACCGCGGCGGGCAGCGGTCCGGTCGCGGAGGAATGTCGCGGCGAGACGGAGTTCGTCCGGGTCGGGGGCACGTTGGTACGCCAGTTCCCAGGCCGTCGCCGCGAGCCGCGGGGCCGGCGGGACCGCGGCGGCCCCGGCGACGGCGAGCGCAGCAGGCGGGTGTGCCGCCCCGGCCCGGACCCGGGCGGCGACGTGACTGGCCTGCTTCAGCGTGAAGTCGCCGTTCATCAGCGCCAGCGCCTGCGGGGCGTTCGTGGTCGCTTGTCGGCGGTCGCAGGACAGCTCCCCAGCCGGGGCGTCGAACGCCACCAGGAGCCCGACAGGCTTCGTCCGCCGCTGCTGGAGGTAGACGCTCCGCCGCGGCTTGTCGTCCGGGGCATCGATCAGCCCGACCGCGTCCTCGGCAACCGGCACCGGCGGGCCGAACGGGGTGCGATCGAGCCGGCCGGCGGTCGTCAGCATCCGGTCGCGGATCGCCTCGGCCTCCAGCCGGCGCACCGGGTATCGACCGTACAGTGCGTTCGCGGCATCGGCCGCATCCCTGGCCGGGTCTCGCCGCGACGACTGCCGGTAGACGGTCGAGGTCATCAGTAGCTTGTGCAACTTCTTCAACGACCACCCCTGCCGCGGCAGTTCGGTGGCGAGCCAGTCAAGCAGCTCGGGGTGCGTCGGGGGCTGGCCGAGCTTGCCGAACTCGCCCGGCGTATCGACGATCCCGCGGCCGAAGTGGTGCAACCAGAGCCGGTTGGCCATCACCCGGCCGAACAGCGGGTGCGTGCCGTCGGTCAGGTGCCGGGCGAACGCCAGCCGGCGGCCGGTGGTCGGCGAGTTCGCGTCCTTCGCCGGCAGGTCGAACCGCCTCCCCGGAGACGCGAGGACGGTCAGGTCGCCGGGGGCAAGGTCCGGCCCCTTCGGCTGCTTCGGGTCGCCGCGGTGGAACAGCTTCGTCGCTGGCACCTTGCCGGGAACCTCGGTCGTCACGGCGACGTGCGTCTCGGCCGGCCGGGTCGCCCGCTTCGCCTTGATCGCTGCGTCCATCGCCTTGAGCTTCTTGTCCGTGGTTTCGTCGTACTGGTAGAGCACGCCGGGGGTGATGTTCAGCTTCGGGTTTGTAGCCACGAGCCGCGCCTGCTCGGGCGTCCGCTTGCCGGCCTCCGTGGCGAACGCGGACCGGAGCTTGTCGCGGTCGGCCGCGGGGAACTTCGCCAGCTCATTCTCGAACGCGGCCTTCACGGCGGCAGTGCGGGCGGTGTCCAGCTCGGACTGGAGCTTCGCCGCCTCGGCGTCCACGGCCGCGGCCTTTGCCTGGTCCGCCGTCGAGGTCAGGCGGACAAGCCGCTCGCCGGGCCGCCGCCAGGCCGCCGGGTCGAACGCCGGCTCGAAGACGGCACGGAGCCGGAAGTAGTCTTCTTGCGGGACCGGGTCGTACCGGTGGTCGTGGCAGCGGGCGCAGCCGACCGACGTGCCGAGCAGCGCCGACCCGATCACCTGGAGGGCGTCAGCGACGACCTGCTGCGCCGCGTCCAGCCCGCCGTCCGGGACCGTCCGCAGGAACCCGGTGGCGGCGAGCACCTCCGCATGCTCGGGCTTCAGGTCGGTCCACGGCCGGGGGACGAGTTCGTCGCCGGCGAGTTGCTCGGTGACGAATCGGTCGAGCGGCTTGTCGGTGTTGAGGCTGCGGATGACATAGTCGCGATACCGCCAGGCGTGCGGCCGCGGGGTGTCGGCGGGTCCGTCGCCCTCGCTGTCAGCGTAACCGACCGTGTCGAGCCAGTGTCGGCCCCACCGCTCGCCGTAGGCCGGCGACGCCAACAGCCGGCCCAGCAGCTTCTCGTAGGCGTCGGGCGCGGGGTCGCTCACGAACGCCGCGACCTCGGCGGCCGTCGGCGGCAGCCCGGTCAGGTCGAACGCCGCCCGGCGGATCAGCGTCGCGCGGTCGGCGTCGGGGTTGAAGCCAAATCCCCGCTCGCGGAGCTTTGCCAGCACGAAGGCGTCGATCGGCGTCCGCACCCGGTCGGTTGGGCCGGTCGGCGGCGTCGGCCGGGTCAGCGGCTGGTAGAACCAGTACGCCCGCTCCTCGTCGGATATGCCCAGGCCCGGCGGCAACGAGGTCGGCTCGTCGCGCAGCGTCGGCGCGCCCGCCGCGATCCACCGCTCGACGACCGCGATCTGTGCCGCCGGCACCTTCTTGCCGGCCGGCGGCATCTCCTCGGACTTCATCCGTTCGACGAGCAGGCTCTTCGCGGCGTCGCCCGGGACGACGGCCGGGCCGGACGTGCCGCCGGCGATGGCGAACCGCTTCAGCCGCAGGTCGAGCTTCCCGGCGGGCTTCTCGCTGCCACCGTGGCAGTCAAGGCAGTACGCCTTGAGCACTGCACGGACGTCCCGCTCGAACGACGGCGGATCGGCAGCGGTCACCGGTGCGGCGATGGTAAGTACGGCGAGGCCGAGTGGGAGTCGGGGCATGGGGCGTGTCGGTGCGGGAAGCGGGACCGGGCAGGATTGGTGAACGTACCAGATCGGCCAGCCGGAGTCCACACCCGCCCGCGGCCGACCGCCTGCTCAGCGGGGAGCTGGCGGCAGGGGCTACGTGGGCGCAGGCTCTCAAGGGTCGAGTAACGTCCCGGTGTCTCCGGCCCACGAGTCCACCACCCACTTGGCCGGCCGGTGAAGCCCGGTGAAAGGTTCCTCTCGACCCTGGTATCGCCGCTCGATCTCCCGGAGTCGGTCGAGCGCGCGGCGGTACTCGCCGCGCCGCTCGGGCGACAGATTCCCGGCGGCCTTCATGGCCCGCACCCGGTCGGGGCTGGCGATGGGCGCCGCCTGCCACCACGTCCGCCCGGTGACGAGGATCCGCTGGAGCGCCAGCGCGTCGTCCACCGCCTCGGCGGTCGCGGCCGCACCGAACAGGTCCTTCCCGAGGGCCGCGTGGAAGTCCGCGTCCGGCAGGTCCGGGTTCCGCGCGTACTCCCGGTAGGCGATCCGGTTCACCCGGGCCGGCAACTTGCCGTAAGGGGGCTGCCCGTCCCGGAGCCATCCGAACCCGAGCGGGAGCTGTCGCTTACCCACCAGGTACTGTTGCCCGTCCTCGGGCTCGGTCGGGACGTACGAGAAGGCCTCGAACGACGGGACCCACCCGGAGCACCCGTGCCGCCTGGCCCGGCGGGCCGCCTCTCGAATCTCGGCCGGGGTGCGGAGGGCCGGGCTGTCGTCCGACCAGATCGCTCCCTTCGCCTTGCGGATCAGGTCGGCGTCCGGGTGAGCGCTGTGCGGGGTGAAGAAGACGGTCCACCGTGGGTCGAACGGCCGCCTCGCCCCCCGGACGCCGAGCCCCGGGGCCTCCGCGCCGGTGAAGTAGTGCGGGTAGACGACCACCGTCGCGTCTTTCTTCTTCTCCCATACGGCCTCCGAGACGGCCCTCACGAACGCGAACTCGTTCTCGAAGAACCTGGCCCCGCAGTCCTTGCAGTGGCAGGCGGCGTAGTCCGACGACTCGACGAGGAGGCCGTCCGCGTTAGGGTAGAAGTCGAGGTACATCTCCTTCACGTACTCGAGCATGAACCGCCGGACGTCTTCACGGGCCGGGCACAGGTTCCGTCCCCAACTGTGGATGCCGAACGGCTTCGCGGGCTTCCCGTCCGGGCCGGTGGCCGCCCACTCCGGGTGCTCCAGCGACATCCGGTTGACGCCGTCGTACCCGAACGGGGTGAATCCGAGGAGAACCTTGACCCCCCGGCCGTGGGCGTAGTCGATGAGTTCCCGGACGAAGTCCGCCTTGATGTTCTCGTGGTCCTTATTGTGCCCCCAGGTGGCGGGGAACTTCCTGGACTTGAACCCCCCGGCGGTCCAAAGGATCGCGAGGTTGCCACCGTCCTCCTGGACGGCATCGATCGTCTTCTTCCAGGCGTCAAGACCGAACGTCGGCGTGCGCGTCACGGTCAGGTAGTACCCGCGGTGGGCGAACGGGCCTTCGGACGGCGGGTCGGCGGCCTCCCCGGCCGGAACCCAAACGAGGAGTGCGAGGAGCGGCCACAGGACGGAAGCTCGCATGGGGAGCCCTTCGGAGCAGGTGGGAAGACGCCATCATCGGATCTTGTACGACCGGGAGTACCGTATAGGCAACGGGGACGAGGCGGTCGTGGAGCGAGCGACGGCCGCCGGCGTGGACCAACAGTAGCCGGACGCTTGTGGTGGCGAATCGTCCGGAGGAGAGGCCAGCGGCAACCTGAGGTAAGGGCCACTTCGATCGGCTCATCCTGAACCGATATCACCCCACCTCGTGGGGAGCTTCCTGACCGGTATCGGGCCGGTTGACCATTCTGCTCACCGCGGTCGCCGGTGCTGGGTTCTGCAAATACTGAGGTAGCGGACTTACCAGTCGATCACCAGTTCCGCGCCCGCCTATTATTGTCATGCTGGTCTGTGTGGAGGGCGCTCATGGCCGGTATCGCAGAAGTGCTGGCCGCAGAGTTCGGCGACCTGTCAATGGCGGAGGCTGTCCGGCTCGCGATACGACTGGTAATCGCCGGGACGATCGGCGGGTTACTCGGGTGGGAGCGGGAACGCGCCGGTAAGGCCGCCGGCTTCCGCACGCATATCCTCGTGGCGATCGGGACCGCGGCCATGGTCGCTGTGCCCTCCCAGGCGGGATTCGGGTCGGACCCGGTCAGCCGTGTCATTCAGGGGCTGATGACCGGGATCGGCTTTATCGGCGCCGGGTGCATTCTCAAGCCGGAAGGCAAGGGCACCGTCCGAGGGCTCACAACTGCCGCGGGCATTTGGCTGACCGCTGCCGTCGGGATTACAGCTGGTATGGGTCGTGAACTCTCTGCCCTGCTGATTGGCGGTCTTGGGTGGTTCGTCCTGGCGATCCTGTGGCGATGGGAGACCCGAATCATCGGGCCACGAGACGAGGAGGGGTCTTAATGGGATCGATGCGCTATTTCAACTTGCCGAGCGCCTCCTTCGCTCGGGTGTGACCCTGATCGGCAGCTTTTCGATACCAGTCCGCCGCTGTCTCGTTGTCCTTCGGAACCCCCAGACCCCGTTCGTAGATCTGACCTAACCGAAACTGAGCTCCAACGTCTCCGGCCTGCGCGGAGTGGCGATAAGCGGCCACGGCCCGGGTGTACCACTTCGTCGCCGTCGCCTCGTCACTTGGGACGCCGCGGCCCCGGTCGTGGAGGAGCCCGAGCGCCAGTTGGGCATGCGGCAGACCCGCCTCGGCGGCTCGATCGTACCACCGGGCTGCCTCAGCCGCGTCCCGCTCGACGCCGACTCCCCGGTCGTAGGCGTCGCCGAGGTTGTACTGGGCGACGGGAAAGGGCCTGTCCGCAGCCGCACGGTAGAGACGGACTGCCTCCTTTTCGTTTTTCGTCACGCCAACTCCACTCGCGTAGCAACCTGCCAGCCGGTTGCTCGCGACCAGATCGCCGCGCTCCGCCGCTCGTTTGAACCATCGAGCGGCCTCGGCATCATCACGCGGTACACCCCGACCGTCGGAAGCCATAACCCCGAGCAGTACTTCCGCGTCCGGGTCGCCGACCTCGGCCAGCGATCGAACGTCGGCGGCCACCTGATTGATCCGGGCCAGCCCCTTCGACTCGTCACGCGGGCAGCCCCACCCGTCGCACTGGAGCAGGCCAAGCGTGGCGGACGCGAGGGCGTTACCGCGGTCAGCGGCAGCAGAATACCAGCGGATCGCCTCGACGGGGTCGTACCGGACGCCGGCTGCGTAGTCGTAGCAGCGGCCCAGCCGGAACTGTGAGTTCGCATGTCCGGTCTCGGCCGCCTGACCGTATAGCTTTGCTGCCAGCCTGGGATCGTAGGCTCCGCCGCTCGGACACGCGTGGAGCAGACCCAGTGCGTAGCGGGCCTCCACATCCCCTTCGCCCGATTCGCGACTGAGTTCCGGTAGTGCTCTGGTGAACAGGCCTCGCGCCTCTTTGATCGATTCTGGTGACTCACCCCTGCGGACGAGATAGTCGCCCAGAGCAGCCTGGGCCGGAGAGTAGCCACGCTCGGCCGCGCGCCGCAGCCAACTCGTCGCGGACGCGCGGTCCGTGACGCCGGTGCCGTGGAGCAGGAGCATCGCGAGACGATACTGAGCGGCCGGGTGGCCCTGATCGGCGGCGGCGCGGAATAACCTGGCCGAATCACTGGGATTGGTCGCGGAGAGGCGTATCGCTTCCTCGTAATCCCTCTCCGCCTTTTCTTCGGGTGTCGGTTCTTTGGGCTGCCGTGTGACCTCTTCGCGAGGCAGAATCGACGTGTTAGCAGTACCATCACCGTGCGACGTGGCCGTTGAGACGGTGTGCTTGGTCGGAACGCCGCTGCCGTTGCGGTTCACGAAGAGAATGGCACCGATCACCAGTACTATGGCGACTCCGCCGAGTGCGGCCCAGATCCAGACCGGCAAGACTCGCGGAGCCGTTCCACCGTTCCCGGACGAACCGGGTGTTGGGTCCGGTTCGGTCGGTGGGCCGGGCTTGGTCCTGTAGTGGACCCCGGACGGAACGGTGACAGCAGACGAGTCCGCGGTGCCGGAAGGGTCACGCGGTCTCGGCGGCACGAGCGGACCGGGTGCGGTCGGCGACGGCGAGATGCGGTCGAACCGATCGATCACGTCTCGCGCGTCCGGCGGCCGGTTGTCAGGGTGCTTTTCGATCAGTGACTGGATCAGGGACGACAGTTCGGGCGAAATCTCCGGGTTGAGCGACTCCGGCGGGGCCGGCCGTTGCAGAGCCAGGTTGGCCAGCAGCGCGAGGACATTCGAACCGTCGCAGGCCGGCCGGCCGGTCGCTGCCTCGTACAGGATGCAACCCAGGCTGAACAGGTCGGCCCGGTGGTCCAGTTTGTCGCCGGTGACCTGTTCCGGGGCCATGTACCCTGGTGTGCCCATCACCTGCCCGGACAGGCTCACCGCGTCCGACCCGTCGCCCGGTCGGGCGAGGCCGAAGTCGAGGATCTTCACCCGGCCGGTGCCGGCCTCCACCCAGACGTTGCCGGGCTTCAGGTCGCGGTGGACCAGGCCGCCCACATGTAGCGCGTCCAGCCCCCGTGCCATCTCGCGTCCGACCCGCAGCACTTCCGGTAGCGGGAGACGACCTTCACGCCGGAACCGATCGCCGAGAGTTTCGCCCAGGAGCAGCGGCATCACCAGGAACGGCAGCCCCCGCTCCTGACCCACGTCGTGGATCGCGATCACGTTCTCGTGTTCGACCGCGGCGGTGGCCCGGGCCTCGCGTTCGAACCGCTCACGATTACCCGGCCGGCTCGCCACTTCCGGCAGGAGGCACTTGACCGCGACCTTCCGCCGCAACTGAGTGTCTTCCGCGACGTAGACGATACCCATCCCCCCTCGCCCCAGCTCGCGCAGGACACGGTAACGGCCGACCCGGCCGATCTCATCCGCCTGCTGAGGCGGACCGAGTGGGGATGTGTACGGGGTGCCCTCCCCCGAATGTCCGAACGGGTCGAGTAGTGGAACCTCCGAGCCGCCGAACCCGTCCGGCGTGGTGCCTGCGCTGAGCGTCCCCTTGTTCGGAGGGGCGGGGTCCGGTCGGCCGGGAGGAATCGGCATGTCGTCCCCGGGTTCAGGGTGGGTTGCGGATATGATACCCGACCCCTGTGGGGTACAGTACCACATGAACTGTTCCGACCCGAGGGAACATCGTGGCCCGTCGGACGTACCACTCGCTGACCACCGCGATCGCAGCATGCATGCTCGCCGTCCCGGCCGCGGGTGACGACGGTGTCGAGCACCCCGGACGGCGCGAGCGTAATACGCCGGGGTTGGTGCTGGAGACCGGCGCCCGGACTGCCGCCTGCGACGTGCTGACCTTCACCGCAGACGGCAAGCAACTTCTCGCGGCCGGCGACGACAAGGTGGTCCGAACCTGGTCCGTGTCCGCGGACGGCCGACTCGGCCCGTCCACATTGCCGACGCTCCGCTGGCCGATCTTCCGTGAGGCGCGCGGCAATATCTACACGGCGGCCCTGAACCCCGACCAGAGCCATATCGTCATCGCCGGACATGGCCAGACCTCCGGCGGGTTCGCCGCGGCGGTGATCGACCGGTCAACCGGTGAGCTACGCCACGGCACCGGCAACCCCGAAGGCCGCCCGCAGCAAGGGACCGTCTGGGCCAGCGCTTTCTCGCCATCCGGCAGGCAGGTCGCGCTCGGAACCGTGACCGGGGCGGTCTGGGTCTGGGACATCACCGCGGGACGGCTCAAACAGGTCGGCAAGCATGACCCGCCGAAGGGGCACGACCCCTGGGTCGGCACAGTTCGGCTCGTGGCATTCGATGGCGAGGGCCGGGTACTCTCCATCGGCGGTCGTGGTGAACTGTGCGGGTGGGACATCGACCGACCGCTCCAACAGGCAGCACTTCACACCTTTGGTGGACCGATCACAACACCAGCCGTGCTCAGCCCGGACGGCAAGTGGGTCGGAGCCATCCCCGAGCAACCCGGCCGCGAAAAGCTCACGGTCGAACTGGTTTCCTTACCGAATGCACGCCAGAAGCGAACGATCACGTTCGACCTCGTCGAATTGCCGCACCGGCTCGCGTTCAGCCGCACCGGGCGATACCTGGCTGTCGCACTCCGGCGGGTCGGTCAGCCGGACCTCGACGGGTCCGTTTCCTTTTATCAGGAGCGGGGCGGCCGAGTCGCGATCTTCGACCTGAGCAAGCCGGACGGCGAACTGGCGCCCATCGCCGGCCCCATGCAGGGGCTCTATGCCGAGGGTCTGGCGTTCCATCCGACGAACGAAAACTGGCTGGCCATCGCCGGTGGGGACAACCACGAGGTCATCCTCTGGAACTGGAAGTCCGGGCGAAAGCTCGGCGAGGTCGCCCAGTCAGGTTACAGCTTGTGGGGGGTCGCACTGTCGCTCGACGGGGAGCGCGTCGCCTTCCAGGAGCAACGACACGCGGCAGCCCCGCACCCGAACCGCCGGGGCACTGGGCCGTGGCGAACCTTCGATCTCACCACACGCCGATTCGTGGACGAGGCACCGTCCAGGCCGCCCCCAGTCGATGACTCACCAGACGGCTGGAAGATGCTCACGAACGCGGCTGACAACCGACGTGCGGACCTCTGGCACGTCGAGTCGCCCGACGGCAAGCGATACGCACTCCCCTGGTCGCGGACGGATGATGAGTTTCCTCGTTGCTACGTCTTCCTGCCTGGCAACCGGCTGGTCGTAGGCCACTACTGGGGAGCGAGCGTTTACAACCTGACCTCGAACGGCCCGCGGCGAGTCCGGTTGCTTCAAGGGCACGACGGGTACGTCACCGCGCTCGCTGCGTCGCAGGACGGCAAGCGGCTCGTCACCGCATCGCGGGACATGACCCTCGCCGGCTGGTCGCTGGAGGGTTGGCCGCACCACCCGCGTCTCGGCGCGGAGTTGTTCGAGCGCGGCGGCCGCCTGCTCGTCGGCGCGGTGGCGCCCGGCAGCCCGCTCTGGGAAATGGGGTTCGACACCGGGGACTCGGTCGAGGCGTTGCTCGTCGCGGACCACTCGCTGCCGGGTCAGGCCAGGGCCAGGATCGTTTTCGACCGCAGGCTGGGGGAGAAGCCGGTCGGAACACCGGCGTCCGCTGTCGAGTTCCTCCGCTCCGAGTCCGGGCCGGGCGTCGAACACCTCTTCTACTGGCGGACGCCCGGCGACCTGAAGCTGTACAAGGGGCTCACCAGCGTAATCGACCGGCCGCTGTGGCGGTTCTTCCCGCACGGCGATCGCGACTGGGTTCTGTGGCGGTGGCGGGATTATTACTACGACTGCTCCGTCAACGGCGACTACCGCATCGGCTGGCAGCGTAGCCATCCGCTCGCGGGGTTACGCAAGCCGGACTTCTTCCGGGCCGAACAGTTCCGCGGCGAGTTCCTGAAACCGGAGAAGCTTGGTCGGACCTTGACCACCTGGCGATCAGAACCGGACCTCATCCGGTTCAACGACGTTGAACCGCCCATCGTCACGGTTGCCGAGCCAAAGCCCACCGCCGGCGGGTTCGAGACGACCGTCTCCGCGTCGGCCCGGGGATCGCTCGACACTCAACAGCCCGGCCGGATACTCGTCTGGCTCAACGACCTCCTACTGGCGGACTGGCGGGGCGACGCACTGCCGGTGCGGGACGGCAAGGCCCAGGGGACGGTCGCGATACCAGCCGATAAGCTCCGCGGCGGCGAGAATGTGATCGTCGCCCAGTGCTACGGCCGCGGTGGGGCGCGTGCCGACAGTACTCCGCGTAGTATCCACAGGGACTCGACGCCGTCGGAACGGACCCTGCACGCGCTACTGGTCGGTGTCGGCGACTATAGCCGTGCCAAACCCCGGCAAGCGAAACTCCGGGCTGCCGAGGATGCCGGCGTGCTGGCACGGACTCTGAGCGATCAGGCCGGCCGCGGACCGTTCGCCGCGGTCCGGGTGAAGCCCCTGCTCGATGGGGAGGCCTCCCGGACCGCGATCCTGGCGGAACTGGAGGCACTCCGCGACCGCGTGAAGCCCGACGACCTGCTCGTCTTCCACCTCGGCGGACACGGCACGTCTCTGGCCGAGCTGCGGCAGAAAAAGGTGTCACCGCGCAAGCTCGCCGGTCTGGGGCGGTTCCTGTTCATGTGCGGCGACTTCGACCTCGACCGGATGCCGGACACGACCATCGGTTTCGAGGATCTGCATGACCGTCTGAGCCACTTGCCCTGTCACAAACTGCTCCTGCTGGACGCCTGTCACTCCGGGGAGGCCCGCACCGCGGGAGGCGACACCGACGCCAACCCGGTCCGCATCCTCACCAGGCACGGGATCGGCTGTACGATCCTCGCGGCCTGTGGACCGGATGAACAGGCGATCGAGAACGACGCCCTCGACCCGATCGGCGGCGGCCACGGGCTGTTCGCCATCGCCCTCCGCCGGCTGCTGGAAGACGGCAAGACGTTTGCGTCCGCCGACCGCAACGGTAACGCCCGACTGGACGCGGCCGAGTTGGCCGCGGGGGTCGGGGCTCAGGTGAAGGACCTCGTCGCGGAACACAACGCCCTGCTCCGCAGGCTCGGCGAAAAGGGTGATGACCGACAAACGCCGGTCGCCTTCGTGCCCCGGCTGGAGGAGAAGACCCCTGTGGCGGCGAAAGCCCCCACGCCCGGCGGCGAATAGAATCGACGACGCGTTGCCCACAGCGAGGAGACTCATGACACCGTGCATCCGGCTATTGATTGTCGCCGGTCTGACCGTCGCCCCGACCGCCGCAGCTCGCGCCGACGGGCTCGACAAGGTGTTGACCAACAACGCCCGCGGCGTCCTGGCTCAACTCACCGCGAAGGGATACGCCAACGTCGGCGTGCTAGCGTTCGAGGTCCAGACCGGCGGGCCGGACGGCCCGGTCACGACCAGCCTGGGGCGGATGAACGAGTCGATGGCGACCCGGTTGGAGAACGCCCTGATCCTGGCCAACGACGAGGCGAAGCCCATCGGCATCGTGCGCGGTGCGGGACGGTACGCGGCGAGTCGTGACAAGGCCGCGACGTATCAGAGCAAGGAGGGTCGGGCCGCACTGTTCGCCGACGGGTACCCGCTGGCCTGGGGTAAGACGACCGTCAAGCCGAGTGCGTTCCTGGTCGGCCGGGTGCGGCTCGACCGGGAATGGAAGACGGCCACCGTTACACTCCGACTCTTCGACGAGCGTGACCCGGCGGCGTGGCGGGATTTGGCGATGACCGGCGCCGACACGCCCGTTACCCGGCAGACGCTCGCGGACATGGGGCAGTCGTTCGCGGTGCCACAACTCGTGCGCAAGCGCGGCGGCGAGAAGGAGCTGGCCGACCCGTTCAAGGACGAGGAGGCAGATAGGGCGGCCATGCCGATCGTGACCCGTGTCACCCGCCCCGGCGAGGGGAGGGTTCCCGAGATCGTGCCGCCGGTCCGGGCGGAAGCTCCCGTCAAGGGCTGGGGTGGAGTCGAGGAACTGTTGACGTTCCGGGCGTTCTACGACGGGACCGAGGTCCGCCGCGACGTGGACAACAACTACCCGACGCCGAAGGCCGGACAGAAGGTCCACTTCACCGCGAAGAGTACCGAGCGGCTCGGGCTGGTTCTGCTCGTCAACGGGATCAACACAGCCGATTTCGACAAGTCGAGCCGCGAAGTCGGCGGGTACGTCAAGTGGGTGCTGGAACCGAATCAGGAGTACCTCATCCGCGGCTATTACACCGACGACAAGGTCTTCCCGTTCGAGACCGCCGAGCGAAAGGCGGCCGAGGAGGTACTCGCGGAACTGGCCCCGCGGCCGCGATTCGGCCAGATCGAACTGCACGTCTACAAGGAGGTCGATAGCGGCACTGTGATGGCGCGGAATGGCGGCCTCCGCGAGGCGGTCGGGACCGCGGAGACGCTGGCCGAGTTGAAGAAGGACATCCAGGCTCACATCCTGGCAGCGTCGCGACCGGTCAAGAAGTCACTGATCATCCCCGGTGCCGGTGAGTCGTTCACTGGCAAAAAGACCGACTTCGACGGAACGCTCGCCGCGAAGGTGGTCATGACCTACTCGGGTCCGGCCGGCAGCTCGAAGTAGTTGGGATCGAGTCATTGAGCCCGACGTCCGCACCTCGTCGAGCTCAATATCTCAACCCGCACAGACCGATCTACCAGATCAACCTGCCCAGCCTGCCACCTCTTTTGCCAATTTCTCACGCAAGTCCCTCGCATACGGCGTAATCAGCAGTCGAAGTAAAAATCGGACCGACCCGCATTGCGGTCGGAACCGTCACGGAGCGTCTGGTATGCGCAACCGTCGCCGCTGGAAGAACTGGCTGTCGGGGCTTGGTATCGCGCTGACCGCAGGCGCCGCGACGGCCCAGGACGTACTACCCGCCGGGCAGCGCCACGCCGCGCCGTCACCGTGCCCGCCTGTCATTCCCTGTCCGCCCGTCTGGCCACAGCAGACGCCAGCCGCTCCAGGGTTGCCCACACCTCCGGGTACACCAGCCGCTCCACCGGTGGCGTCAGCGCCGCCAGCCGCGTCGTCGCCGACGGCGGAGGCGGCCCTGACTCCCGCCCCGACTGCGGCGTTCGCCGAGGCGCCATCCGCCGGCACCGGCGGTCGAGCGTCCATTGCCCCGAATATGATGGGCGACCTGCTCGGCGCCCGCGCGATCATCCTGCAGGGCATCTCACGTGACCTGGTCGTGCGATTCCCCAACCCACAGCCCGTGCCGGGCGGCGTACAGGTCAACCCCGCGACCGGGACAATCTCGTTCGGCGGCATCAGCCTTCCGACATCGCAACTCGGACTGAGCGGGCTCGACCCGTTCCTCCAGCCGGCGACTGCCGGTGTGCCGATCACCGCGGCCCAGACCGCCGCCGTCCAGGGCGTACTGAACACGCTCGCGGCCCGTCCGGGCACCCCGTTCGAGCCGATCCCCGGCCTCCCGGACTCCACCCAGGGGACGCTCCGAAACGCCCAGGGCGGCTTGTTCACGGCCCTCGATCAGACTTCGCCCGTCCGACTGGTGGGGGTGCGGGTGGACCCGGTGACCGGTCTGTACGTGACGGACCTGGAGTACCGCGCGCGGCTGACCGGCTTGATTAGCGAAGTGCCGATCAGCATTCCCAGCCCCGGATCCGGTGGCGTGGTCGGACGGGTCAAGATGTCCGAGGAGAACAGCCCGTTGCCTCGCGACCGAGTGATCTTCGTCTACGACTACTTCTCGAACACCGCCCTGTCGGCCGGCGGAATCGACGTGAACCGATTCCAGTTCGGCCTGGAAAAGACATTCCTCGACGGCCGGGCATCGGTCGAAGCCCGATTGCCGTTCGCCGGCACACTCAACAGCACCGTCGTCGCCGGCCGGGAGGACTGGGACACCGAACTGGGCAACGTCCGGCTCGCCGCCAAGTACCTCTGGTGGGCGGGGCGGGTCGTACAGGTGTCCAGCGGCATCGGGGTCAGCTTACCGACCTCGTCGGACGTTGGAGTCTTCATGCCCGACGGCCGACGGCTGATGCGGATTGAGAACGAGTCCGTCCAGGTCGAGCCGTTTGTGGCGGTGATGCTCACTCCGAACGACCGGTTCTTCGCCCAGGCGTGGGGCTGGGTCAACGGCGACGTGTCGGGCAGCCCGCTGCACGTCAACCCGCAGGTCTTCGGCGGGCTCGGCCAGGATATCCGCTTCTACGACCGCACGTTCGTCGGCGCCGACCTGCAACTGGGCTACTGGCTGTACCGCTCGCCGTACGAGCGGCTCAGTGGTCTGGCCCCGTTCGCCGAGTTGCACTGGGCCCGCGCCATCGAGGCGACCGACCTGCTCCACGAGGCGAGACGGGAGGGCATGGCGGTGGATGACACCGGCGGGGCCGAAGAACTTAACCTGACCCTCGGCATCACTGCACTGATTCGCAACCGGATGACGGTGACGCTCGGCGGGTCCGCGCCGCTCTGGGGCGGCAACCGCCGGACGTTCGACGGCCAGTTCGGCGTTCGCGTCAACTGGTACTACGGCCGTACCGCGCGGGAAATGAACCCGGCGTACTTCGTAAGCGGGTTCTAGCCGCGTCAGGTGTCCGAGATGATCGTCCCGGTGCCCCCCGTCGGGGGCGCCGTCCGCACTCCCTCGGACTGCTCGAAGTACAGCGGCCGGCCGAGTTGAACCGAGCCCCGGTCGGCCGCCTCGATCGCCGGGAACCGGGCCTGCGTCTGTGTCAGGTTCCAGTCCGTGGCCCAGATGTTCCCCAGGTGCGCCGCCGACCGGCCGGCCACCCGCACGGCGTTGGTCGTGAACCGGGTGAACCGCAGGTTCGTCCCTTGAACCCGCGCCGCCGGGGACGACACCACCAACCCCGCAACGCCTCCCTCGTGCCCCTGGGTGTTGACGTTCACCAGCATCCCGGTCGTTTGCTCGCCACTCACCTCTACCCCGATCGTGCAATAATCCAGGTCCGCACTGGAGATCAGGAACTTGCTCGTGGACCCCTCCTGACTCGGGACGGTGCTGGTCTCGAAGTGGAACCCCCGGTGGTAGCCGAACACGAACACGTTCGAAAACTGCGGATTATCGACCCGCCCGCACCGGACTCCGACCGATAGCCGGTACTGGAAGGCTCGTACGACGGCCGCCTCCTCCTTCGCCAGCACGTCGGACCAGAACGGCCAGAGGTGAAGGTTGGTGACTTTCACCACGTCGCGGGCGTTGTTGATGCGGATCCCCTCGACTAGCGGCTGACCCCAGATGCGGTCCAGCGTCACCCGGCCGACCACCCCCCGTGGGTTGTTGACCCAGATGCCGTTGGTCGGGTTGAATAGATGAACGTTCTCGATGAGCACGTCGGACGCGAGGACGTGAATAGCCGGCGGGAAATCGCCCGGCTCCCAGCCCGGCCGGGGTGGCGGTTGACCATAGACGAACGCCACGTCCCGGAGCACTGCCCCCGGTGCGGCCAGCGTTACCGCCGCGAACCCCGGGGCGTCCACCAGCAGCCAGGTCCCGGGGTTCGCCTGGCCGGGTTGCCAGTGCGTCGGCCAGCCCGCCCCGACGATCTGCACCTGCCTCGTCACCCGAAGACCGGCCCGGAGCCGGTATGTACCCGGCGGCAGCCAGACGACACCGCCGCCATGAGTCGCGGCAGCGTCGATAGCCGCCTGGATGGCCGCATAGTCGGGTGTCGTGCCGTCACCCTTGGCCCCGTACTCAACGACGTCGTACCAGCCGCGCATGACCGTGCCCCCGGATTCAACCCGATTTGTAGGGCCGGCTTCGTGCAGTCGCCAAAATGTGGGCGTTAAAAAGCGTCGGGTGGGTCGAATTCGCTCGACCCACCCGAGGAGAATGGTTCAACGGAACACTACCCGACGTACACCCCGCCGGCGAAGCCGGGGTAAGCGTCGAACGAGAACAGTTCCGGCGGGGGCGACGCGGACCGAATGCTCTTGCCAGCGTAAGCGGTCACCCGACTGCCGGCCCCGGTTCCGGCCCCGATCACCACATCGGTCAAGTTGTCGCCGTCCAGGTTGCGGGCGGCGACTCGGACGCCGCCGCGATTGTTCACATCTCCACCGAAGAAGTTGGCGATCGGCACCGCCTGGTTGGAGCCGAGTCGCTCGCCCGAGAACGCGGTCACCCGAGGACCGCCACCTGGGCCGCCGCCGGCGATCAGGTCCGCCCGGCCGTCGCCGTCCAGGTCGCCGGCCGCCACGAACGCCCCGTTTCGCAACGCGGCTTCGAACGCGAAGAAGTCGGCGAACAGCTTGGGCGGGATGGCTCCCGGCGTCAACCCGGTGCCGTCGAACGCCGCGATCCGCGGCCCGCCGCCGAACCCGGCAGACACGGCGAGGTCGGCGACACCGTCCCCATTCAGGTCGCCGATCCCGGCCCGGGCGCCGCCGCGGAAGTTGGGGTCGTCGATCCCGAAGAAGTCCGCGACCTGCTTGAAGTCGGCACCACTGAAGACACGAACCCGCGGCCCGCCGCCCTCATCCGGCGTAATCACGATGTCGGGGATACCGTCGCCAGTCAGGTCGCCGGACGCCACATATACGCCGCCGACGAACGCCGCCTCGAACGGATCGACCCGGAACAACTCGGTCCGCGTAACGCCGTCTATGACCCGGACCTGGCTGGCCGACCCGGGGCCGGTGCCGGCCACCATATCGGCCACCCCGTCCCCGTTGAAGTCCGCCGAGGTCACGCGAACCCCGCCGGTCAGCCCGGGGAACAGATCGAGGCTGAACCGTTCGCTGCTGTCCGGGTTGAAGAACCGGGCAATTGCTGGCATTCCGGCGCCGGCCCCGACCGCGAACTCGCGGAACCCGATCAGAGCCGGGGTCGGGCCGGGCGGCGGCGGCACGACCGCGTTCACTACCTGGTTCACCGACGCGGCAGAACTCGTCGTGAAATTGGCGTCGCCGCCGAAGGTCGCCGTGATCGCGTGCGTCCCCGGCGCCAGCGTGACCGCGAGTGTCGCGGCCCCGCCCACGACCGGGGCGCTCCCGATCGCCGTGGCTCCGTCGAAGAACGTGACCGTCCCGGTCGGCACCGCACCGATCGGAACCAGTCCGGCTACCGCCGCGGTGAGTGTCACCGCAACCCCTTCGTTCGCCGGGTTGAGGCTGGTGGCTACCGTCGTCGCGGTCCCGACCTTGTTCACCACCTGAGCGACCGGCGCGGACTCGCTCGGGCCGAATCCACCCTGTGCGGCGAACTTGGCCGTGATCGTGTGCGACCCCTCGCTCAGCGGCCCGGTGAACGTCGCCACCTGCTGGCCGCCGACCGTCGTCACCGTGGCAGACCCGATCTGCACGCCGCCATCCCAGAACGTCACCGTGCCCGTGGCCGCGCCGAGTTGCGCTGCAACCAGGGCCGTGAACGTGACCGGCTGGGTCACGAACGACGGGCTGCCGCCGGAGGTAACTGTGATCGTCGTGCCGATCGGGTTCACCAGTTGGGAAACTGGTGCCGAATCACTACCGGTGAAATCACCCGCTGCCGCGAATTTCGCCGTCACCGCATGAGTGCCGACCGTTAGACCCGACGTGGTGAACGTCGCCTGCCGCTGGCTCCCAACGGACACGAGCGACCCCTGCCCGATCATGACGCCGCCGTCCCAGAACGTCACCGTGCCCGCGGCCGCGCCGAACAGCGCTGTGACTGTCGCGGTAAACGTAACCGGCTGGGTCGCCAACGTGGACAGGGCCGACGAGGCTATCGCAACCTTCGTCCCGATCAGGTCCACCGTCTGGGTGACGCCGGCGGAGTTGCTCGCAGTGAAGTTCCCCTGGGCGGCGAACTTGGCTGTGATCGTGTGGCTGCCAAGCGCCAGATTTGTCGTGGTGAACTCCGCCTGTTGTTTACCGCCCGCCGCCGCCAACGGAGCGGACCCGATCTGAACACCGCCGTCCCAGAACGTAACCATGCCCGCAGCCGCGCCGAACTGCGCCCCGACTGTGGCGGTAAGCGTCACCGGCTGAGTGACCAGCGAAGTCGGGTTCGACGAGACGACCGTGATCGTGGTCCCGATCACGTCCACGACCTGGGTAAACGGCGTCGATGCCGACGGGTCGAAGATCCCGGCCTGCCCCGGGAATTTCGCGACAATCGTGTGGCTGCCGAGGGCGAGCGCCGAGGTGGTGAACCTGGCGATCTTGTTCGGCCCGAACGGGTCGAATACCTCCAGCGGTGCAGTGCCGAGGAGCGTCGTCCCCTCCCAGAACTCGACCGGCCCGTTCACGGCGAGGACGTCGTCCGGCTGCGCCCGGACGAGGACCGAAATCGTCACACCCTGTGTCACGAACGACGGGCTGCCGCTGGAGCCGAGTTGGTAGGTGAGCGTAGGGATCACGTTCACTGTCTGGGGGATGGCGGCGGAATCGCTCCCCTTGAAGTTCCCCTGAGCAGCGAACTTGGCACTGATCGAGTAGTTGCCGACCGCAAGGTTCGTGGTGCTGAACGTCGCCTGCTGTAGTCCACCGACAGTCGTGATCGTCCCCTGCCCGATCTGCACCCCACCGTTCCAGAACGTAACCGTCCCGGTCGCCGCCGAGATCGCGGATCCCACCACCGCGGTGAACGTGACCGGCTGGGTGACATAGGACGGGTTGCTGCTGGCGGTGACTGTGACAGTGGTCCCGATCGGGTCCACCACCTGGCTGAATGCTGACGACTCGGACGGATTAAACGTCCCGGCCACTCCCACGTACTTGGCCACGACCTGGTGCGTCCCGATGCCCAGCGTCGAGGTAGCAAACGTCGCCTTCTGATCGGCCCCGACCGTCACCAGCGTACCGGAGCCAAGCAGGGTGGACCCCTCCCAGAACTCGACCGTCCCGGTCGGCACGCCGCTGGTTGCCGTGACCGTGACGGTAAACGTGACCGCTTGCGTGGCCAGTGACGGGCTGCCAGTGGAAATGATGGTAGTGGCCGTGCTGGAACCGGTCGCTGACGTGACCGTCAGCGTGACCGCCGCCGAATCGCTGGCGAGCCAGTTCGCCTGGGATGCGTACTTGGCAGTGATCAAGTAGTCGCCGGCCACCCAGCCGACGGTCGAGGCGACGAACTCCGCCTTCTGGACGCCGCCGATGGTGGTCAGGTTGCCGGACCCGATCTGGTCGGCCCCCTTCCAGAACGAGACCTGGCCGGTCGGGAGACCAGGCCCGGTCACGGTCGAGGTGAAGGTGACGCCGGCCCCCTGGGTAACAAACGGAGCGGAGGACACGAGTGTGTTGGTCGTCGCGGCCTTGTTGACCGTCAGGCTGAACGCCGAGGACGTACTCGTGGCAAAGCCGGCGGCCCCCTCGAACCGAGCGCTCAGTGACAGCGTCTGGGCCGGCAGTTGCGTGGCGGCCGTGTTGAACGTGGCCACCCCGGAACCGTCAAGCGTGCCAGTCCCGAGAACGGACGCCCCGTTCAGGAATGTGACCGTCCCAGTCGGTGTGCCACCCCCGGACGTCACTGTGGCCGTCAAAGTGACTCCCGTTCCGTATGTGGCCGGACTGGGAGCGGCGACGAGTGCCGTGGTCGTCCCGGCCGCCGGGGTGGTTGTGTTCAGCAACGAAACAACATAGTTCCCGATCCAGTGGACGATCGCCACGTCCGGCGACGAGAGGTTATTGAAGTTATCGATCACCATCGACTGGGCGCCGACCTTGCCGGTCGAGTACGGGGAGTTGACCTCGCCAGCGAACTTGCCCACGATCGTCGGGTCCTGCAAGTAGACGACCGCGGCGCCGGGCGACCCGAAGATGTTGCTCGTACTCGGCGGCTTCCCGAAGTCGCACGCCACGATGTCCTGCCGCCCGTCGAGATTCATGTCGGCGACCGCGACCATGAACGCGGACGTTAGCCCGGTCTTCATCGAGACGGCCGGCCCGAACGCCCCGCCGCCGTCGTTGCGGAACAGATCGACGGACGCCCCCGCTCCGAAGTTGGCGTACCCGTTGGGCTGGTCCGGGTTGCCGGCGTTGGCCACCACGATGTCGATCCCGGGCAGGCCGTCCACCTCGGCGGCGATCACGACGCCCGGGAACTTGCCAACGGTGTCGTACCGGGCGGACGTGCCAAAACTACCATCCCCGTTGCCGGGGAAGATGCGAAGGACGCCGAGGTCCTCGGTGGCCTCGCCCTCGTTGATGAACGTCACGCTGGCGTACGTCACCGCGAGGTCGTAAGTGGCGTCCCCGTCGATCTTGGCCACCGCCAGGCCCAACGGCACCCCGTCCTCGTTCGCCGCGTCCAATGTGCTATGAGTGGTCAGTATGCCAGTCCCGTCGTTCTTGAGGACGGCGATGTTCCGTCCGACGGCAGTGTCCGTGTGGCCGATGTTGGTCACGACCACGTCCTGCTTGCCGTCCCCGGTCATGTCGGCGATCTGGACCGCCCAGGGGCGGTTCCCCGCTGATGACACTGCCGTCCCGACCTGAGTGAACGACCCGACGGCCGACCCCTTGAAGACCGAGACAGTCCCGGCCTGAGTGTTCTGGTTGGTCTGAATAGTTACGATGTCTTCATACGGGTCGTCGTTGATGAACCCGATGGCCAGGTAGGACACGCTGTCCGCGGTTCCGCCGACCGGCTTCGTACTCGCGCTGCCGAATGTCCCATCCCCGTTCCCGTAAAGGAACGTGATGTTCTTCCCGGCCCCGGCTACTGTCCCGTCGCCGTAATTGGTCAGCACAAGGTCGCGGTTCCCGTCATCGTTCCAGTCGCCGGACGTGAGGAAGCCACTGTTATTGAGGGCACCGAACGTCTGTGATCCGCCCATGGCGAGTAGTGCGGGGGCGTTGCGGTCTTCGAGTTGCTCAACGGCCGACCGGACCATCGGGGTACGGGCCGCACGGACAGTGTTGCTGGCAAAACGACGAGTCAACCGATAAAAGCTGCGAGTCATGTGCGTAGAGCCTCCGACGAAGGACCGCGACGAAGGGAACCACACCGTAATGAAAGACGGTGTGCCGGGCATGGGCGGATTTGACAATAACGCTGCGAGCCGGTCGTTACGATCGGGCGATGCGGAACAGGTTCGCAGTTAGAACTGCGAATGTCAACGGCCGACACCACCTTACGACCATCTTCACATTGCTGGACCGAGTGGATTACACGGTCTGAACCGGCCAGATCAGGGTTGCCCGGAATATTGCGGCCTTGCGCGAGAATACAGGCCGCTACCTTCGCTTCAGCGCCTTGTCTGCGATGTCGGTCCGGTAATGTACTCCGTGGAACTGAATCAGCTTAACCGCATCGTAGGCGCGGGCCTTGGCCGTTGCCAAATCGTTGCCCAGGGCCGTGACTCCCAGGACCCGACCGCCGTCGGTCACGACCCGGTCGCCCTGTAAGCGCGTGCCAGCATGGAATACCTTCACGTCGGGGAGTTTCGCCGCCTCGTCCAGTCCTGTGATGACCTTGCCGGTATCGTATTTTCCCGGGTAGCCGCCAGAGCAAAGGACCACGCACACCGCAGGACGGGGGTCCCACTCGATACGACCGTCCTCGAACTCACTGAGCCGCTCGTCGGCGACCGCCTCCAGCAGGTCGAGCAGGTCAGTCTTCAGACGCATCAATACGACCTGCGTCTCCGGGTCGCCGAAGCGGGCGTTGAACTCCAGCACCCGCGTCCCCTGGTTGGTCAACATCAACCCGGCGAAGAGTACGCCATTGAACGGGAACCGTCCTCGCTTCATGGCGTGGACGGTCGGCACGAACACGCTGCCCTCGGTCTCCTTGAGGAGTTCCAGGGTGCCGGCCGGGGCCGGGCAGTACGCCCCCATCCCGCCGGTGTTCGGCCCCTTGTCCCCGTCGAGGGCCGGCTTGTGGTCCTGGCACGCCGGCAGCGGCAGGATGGTGCGTCCGCTGACCAGCGCCAGAACAGACAACTCCTCCCCGTCCAGTCGCTTCTCGACCACGATCTGTCGACCGGCCTTCTCGCCGAACTCCTCTCTGAC
>Ga0247822_10000138_pt1 | contig 32471 bp, 31 predicted proteins | sample 13C_Cellulose_Da_FD_192423 | JGI IMG/M metagenome (GOLD analysis project Ga0247822, IMG submission 192423) | Soil microbial communities from agricultural site in Penn Yan, New York, United States - 13C_Cellulose_Day30 | ecosystem: Environmental > Terrestrial > Soil > Agricultural land | place...
GCTCGAGCTCGCGCGGCGGCCGCTCGGCGGGCGGGCTGGAGTCCGGCAGCGCCGCTTCCTCGGCGTGCGACGGCGTCGGCTTGGGGTCCTTCAAGGGTCCGGAAGGTACAACGAACGCCCGCGCCGCAATCTTCCACATGGGCAGGCCGCCGGGCCGGGAGCGACGGGGGTATGCGAGCAGCCTCCGCGATGGCCACGAAATCCTCTGTCTCACTCCCGCCGCCGCGCGAGCTCGAGCGCATCTGCAAGGGCCTTGCGGCCCTCGACGCTCGACGTCGACAAGCCTGACGTGCGGGGCGCCGCCACCCGCCTGAACCGTTGACGTTGACGTTGACGTTGACGGCGACGAACAAAGGCGCCGCGCACGGCTGCGCGCGGTTCCTCTACTCGTCCACGTCCACGTCCACGCCCGTGAAACCGGAATCTCACGCGATCGCGATCGGTTGCGCCGATCCGATCGGCGTCGTCGCTAACGGCCCTTGAAGCTCGGCTTGCGCTTCTCGGCGAACGCTCGAGGACCTTCCTTGGCGTCCTCGGAGTTGAACACCTTCCAGCCCAGCTCGAGCTCGACCTTGAGGCCCTCGGCCTCGCTGAGCCCCTCGGTGTCCTGGACCGACTTCTTGATCATCTGCACCGCGTACGGGCCGTTGGCCGCGATCGCGGCGGCGATCGTGCGGGCCTCGGTCAGGGCCTGGCCGTCCGGGACGACGCGGCCGATCAGGCCGTAGCTGCGGGCCTCCTCGGCGCCGATGTGGCGGCCGGTGAGCAGGAGGTCCATGGCCAGGGTGTACGGGATCTGGCGGCGCAGCCGCACGGTCGAGCCGCCCATCGGGAACAGGCCCCAGCGCACCTCCGACACGCCGAACTTCGCCGACGCGCCGGCGACCCGGATGTCGGTGGCCTGCACGATCTCGGTGCCGCCGGCGATCGCGTAGCCCTCGACGGCGGCGATCAGCGGCTTGGCCAGCCGGCGGTGGCGGAGGAACGCCTTCCAGTGCAGGTCGGGATCCGCCTTGAAGCGCGCCGACCACTCGTCGGCCGGCGGATTGTGCATCTGCTTGAGGTCGGACCCCGAGCAGAAGTGACCGCCGGCGCCGGTCAGGATCGCGACGCGGACGTCGTCGTCGCCGTCGATCATGTCCCAGGCGTCGGCGAGGCGGGCCAGGGTCTCGAGATCGAGCGCGTTGCGGGCCTCGGGGCGGTTGAGGATCACCGTCACCACGTGGCCGTCCCGCTCGACGAGCAGGTGCGGGGACTTGTCCATGGGGCGAGTAGAACACGTTCTATTCGAGCTTGTCACCCCGATTGAAACATGTTCTAGTCTGGGGCGATGAGGAGCCTCCCCGACATCTTCGATCCCGAGATCTATGTCGCCGGCGTGCCCCACGAGGCGTTCCGCGTCCTCCGCGCCGAGCGACCGGTGAGTTTCCATCCCGAGCCGGCCGATGGGCGCGGCTTCTGGGCCATCACCAAGTACCACGACGTGGTCCAGATCTCGAAGGACCCGGGGACCTTCTCGTCGTACAAGGGCGGCACCAACATCCCCGACTACCCGCCCGACAGCCTCGACGTGATCCGGATGTTGATGCTCAACATGGATCCGCCGCAGCACAACAAGTTCCGGCGGCTGACCTCGACCGGCTTCACGCCGCGGATGATCGCCCGCATGGAGGAGTACATCCGGCGGGCGGCGCGCACGATCGTCGACGAGGTCATCGAGAGCGGCCAGTGTGACTTCGTCACCAAGATCGCCGCCGAGCTGCCGCTGCAGGTGATCGCCGACATCATGGGCGTGCCCCAGGAGGACCGCCACCTGGTGTTCGACTGGTCGAACCGGCTGATCGGCTTCGACGACCCCGAGTTCCAGACCTCGCTCGAGGACGCCCAGGTCGCCGCCGCCGAGATCTGGGGCTACGCCAACACCCTGGCCGAGGGCCGCAAGGGCCAGCAGGGCAAGGACCTGGTCACGGTCCTGGTCAACGCCGTCATCGACGGCGAGCAGCTCACCGAGATGGAGTTCGACGCGTTCTTCCTCCTGCTGGCGGTCGCCGGCAACGAGACCACGCGCAACCTGATCTCGGGCGGCATGCTGGCGCTGTTCGACCACCCGCAGCAGCGGGCCCGGCTGATGGCCGACCCCACCCTGATCGACACCGCGGTCGAGGAGATGCTGCGCTGGGTCACCCCGGTCATCCACTTCCGCCGCACCGCGACCCGCGACGTCGAGCTGCGCGGCGAGCAGATCAAGGAGGGTGACAAGGTCGTCCTCTACTACACCTCGGCCAACCGGGACGAGGAGGTCTTCACCGACCCGCAGGTGTTCGACGTCGGCCGCACGCCCAACGACCACCTGGCGTTCGGCATCGGCCAGCACTCGTGCCTCGGCCTCAACCTGGCCCGGCTCGAGATCAAGGTGATGTTCGAGGAGATCCTTCGCCGGATGCCCGACCTCGAGCTCGACGGCAAGGTTCGCCGCCTGCGCTCGAACTTCATCAACGGCGTCAAGGAGATCCCGGTCCGCTTCACGCCCGGCCCGCGCCTGGGCGAGGGAGGCGGGTCGTGACCACGACCACCAACGGGCCATCGCCGTCGGAGCTGCGGGCCCGGGCGGTCGCGATGCAGGCGGCGCTGGCGGAGCGGGTCACGGAGGCGGACCGCCTCCGCCGCGTGCCCGACGCCACCATCGCGGCGTTCCGGGACGCCGGCTTCTTCCGCATGCTCCAGCCGGCACGCTGGGGCGGGCTGGAGGTCGACCCGCAGGTCTTCTTCGACGTCCAGGCCACGGTCGGCGCGGCGTGCGCGTCGAGCGCGTGGGTGCTCGGCGTGCTCGGCGTGCACGCCTGGCAGCTCGCGTTGTTCCCGCTCGAGGCCCAGCAGGACGTGTGGGGCCAGGACCCGAACACGCTGATCTCGTCGTCGTACGCGCCGACCGGCAAGGTCACGCGCGAGCCGGGCGGGTTCCAGCTGTCCGGCCGGTGGTCGTTCTCGAGCGGCTGCGATCACGGCCAGTGGGCGTTCCTCGGCGGCCTGGTGCCGCCGCCGGCCGGCGAGGCCGGCCCGCCCGAGATGCGCACCTTCCTGGTCCCGCGCAAGGACTGGCGCATCGAGGACAACTGGCACGTCATGGGCCTCAAGGGCACCGGCAGCAAGGACGTCGTCATCGACGGTTGCTTCGTGCCCGAGCACCGCACCCACCGGCTGATCGACGGCTTCAAGCGGAACAGCCCCGGCAACGAGGTCAACAAGGCCCCGCTGTACAAGCTGCCGTTCGGCCAGGTCTTCGTCCGCTCGGTGTCGACCACCGCGATCGGCATCGCCCAGAGCGCGCTCGACGCGTACCGCAAGAACACCGCGTCGCGCATCGCCGCGTCCGACGGCGCCAAGGTCGCGCTCGATCCGTCGGCCCAGGTGGTCGCCGCCCACGCCGCCGGCGTGATCGAGGACCTGCGCGGCACGCTGCACCGCAACTTCGACGAGATGATGGCGGCGGTGCGCGCCGGCGAGGACCTGCCGCTCGAGCGCCGGCTCAAGTTCCGCATGGACTCGTCGCTGGTCGCGGTCCGCTGCGCCGAGGTGGTCGACACGCTGTTCACCGAGAGCGGTGGCCGCGCGATCTTCGACGGCAGCCCGCTGCAGCGCGCGTTCCTCGACATCCACGCCGCGCGCGCCCACTACGCCAACAACCCCGAGAAGCCGTCGCGCAACTTCGGCGGCGTGCTGCTCGGCCAGAAGAACGCGGACTACTTCGTCTAGGCCGGGGGCGCGGCATGATCGAGCAGCTCGGATACCTGGCGTTCGAGGTCAGCGATCTGGCCGCGTGGGAGGCGTTCGCGGTCGGCGTGCTCGGGCTGGAGGTCGCGCGGCGGTGGGACGGTGGCCTGTCGCTCCGCATGGACGGCCACGCCCAGCGGTTCTTCCTCACCACCGGCCCGGCCGACGACCTGGCCGCGATGGGCTGGCAGGTCGCCGACGAGGCCGCGCTCGAGGCCAGCGCGGCGCGGCTGCGCGCGGCCGGCCACGAGGTCGTCGAGGGAACGAAGGACGAGGCGGCGGCGCGTCAGGTCGTGCGGCTCGTCCACACCCGCGATCCCGCCGGCACCCGGGTCGAGCTGGCGTTCGGGCCGGCGCTGGCCGATCGGCCGTTCGTGTCGCCGCTGGCGCGCTCGGGCTTCGTCGCCGACGAGCACGGCCTCGGCCACCTGGTGTGCAGCGCGCCCGATCCGGCGGCCACCGCCGCGTTCTACCAGGACCTGCTCGGGTTCCGCCTCAGCGACCGCATCGTGTGCGAGTTCTACGGCTACCCGGTCGACATCACGTTCCTGCACACCAACCCGCGCCACCACTCGCTGGCGTTCGGCGGCGCCCAGCCCAAGCGGCTGCACCACTTCCTGCTCGAGGTGCGGAGCCTCGACGACGTCGGCGCCGCGCTCGACCGCGCCGCCGGCACCGGGGTGCGCATCGCCCAGATGATCGGCCGCCATCCCAACGACAAGATGGTGTCGTTCTACGCGTTCACGCCGTCGGGCTTCCAGTTCGAGTACGGCTGGGGCGGGCGGCTGGTCGACGACGCGACCTGGCAGCCGGTCGTGCACGACCGGGTCAGCGAGTGGGGCCATCATCCGCCCGAGCGCTACGCGCCGCGGCGGAAGAAGCCGGAGGCACCGACGTGAGCGTCCCCGAGGGCAACTACCAGGACATCGGCGACGGCCTGCGCATGCACTACCACGACGTCGGGCGCGGCCCGGTGGTCGTGTTCCTGCACGGCTCGGGGCCCGGCGCGAGCGGGTACAGCAACTTCAAGCGCAACTACCCGTACTTCGCCGAGCGCGGCTTCCGGACGCTCGTCGTCGACAACCTCGGCTTCGGCTACTCGTCGAAGCCCGACGTCGACTACCCGCTCGACTTCGTCGCCGGCGGCGTGCGCCGGCTGCTCGACCGCCTCGGCGTCGAGCGCTGCGCGATCGTCGGCAACTCGCACGGCGGCGCCACCGCGATCCAGGTCGCGCTCGACCAGCCCGAGCGGGTGACCAAGCTGGTGCTGATGGCGCCGGGCGGCCTCGAGGTCCGCGAGACCTACATGCAGATGGCCGGCATCCGCACCATGATGAAGGTCTTCCTCGGCCCGGGCGGGATCTCGCGCGACACCATGCGCCAGGTCTTCGCGCTCCAGCTGTTCGATCCCAACCAGCTCGACGACGAGACCCTCGACGAGCGGGTGGCGATCGCCAAGGACCAGCCCAAGCGGGTCATGTCCAGCCTCGGCGTGCCGCACCTGGCGCCGCGGCTGGGCGAGCTGCGCTGCCCGGTGCTCGGCTGGTGGGGCATCGACGATCAGTTCTGCCCGCCCAGCGGGGCCACCACGATCGCCCGCGAGTGCAAGCAGGCGCGGGTGACCCTGCTGTCGCGCTGCGGCCACTGGGTGATGGTCGAGCACCCCGAGCTGTTCAACCGCCACACCGTCGAGTTCCTCGCGGAGCCGTCGTGACGCTGTCCGACGCCCAGATCGTCGGCCACGGCGATCACCTCTACGAGGCGCTGCGCGGCCGCACCACGGTCGCGCCGCTGACCCAGCGCGCGCCGGGCATCACCACCCTCGACGCCTACCGGGTGTCGCGCCGCATGCTCGAGCGCCGGCTCGCCGACGGCGAGCGCGTGATCGGCAAGAAGATCGGCGTCACCAGCCGCGCGGTCCAGACCATGCTCGACGTCCACACCCCGGACTTCGGCTGGCTGACCGACCGCATGCGCTTCGTCGAGGGCGAGGACGTGCCGATCGGCGCCCAGCTCATCCAGCCGCGCGCCGAGGCCGAGGTCGCGTTCGTGCTCGGCCGCGACCTCAAGGGCCCCGGCATCACGCCCGGCGACGTCCTGGCCGCCACCGATCACGTCCTGCCGTGCTTCGAGATCGTCGACTCGCGCATCGAGGCCTGGAAGATCCGCTACCAGGACACCGTGGCCGACAACGCGTCGTCGGGGCTGTTCCTGATCGGCGCGCCGGCGTCGCCGCACGGCGTCGACTTCGCCGCGTGCGAGGTCACGGTCGAGAAGAACGGCAAGTTCCTGTCGCGCGGCACCGGTGCCGAGGCGATGGGCTCGCCGCTGGTGTGCGTGGCCTGGCTGGCCAACCAGCTCGGCTCGCTCGGCCACGCCCTGCTCGCCGGCGAGGTCGTGCTCAGCGGCTCGCTGGTCCCCCTCGAGCCGGTGGTCCCCGGCGACACCCTGCGCATGGCCGTCCCCGGCATCGGCGCCACGACGGTGCGGTTCACATGAAGCTCAACGCCGCCATCATCGGCTCCGGCAACATCGGGACCGATCTGCTCTACAAGCTGCGCCGCAGCGCGGTGCTCGACCCGCTGTGGATGGTCGGCATCGACGCCGCCTCCGACGGGCTGGCCCGCGCCCGCGCGCTCGACGTCAAGACCACCGCCGACGGCATCGACGGGCTGATCCCGCACCTCGCCGCCGATCGCGTGCGGGTGGTGTTCGACGCCACCAGCGCCTATGCCCACCTGCAGAACTGGCGGCGGCTGGCCGAGCACGACGTCCTCGTCGTCGATCTGACCCCGGCCGCGGTCGGCCCGTACTGCATCCCGCCGGTCAACCTGACCGAGCACCTCGGCGCCGGGGTCAAGAACGTCAACATGGTCACCTGCGGTGGCCAGGCGACGGTGCCGATGGTCGCCGCGGTGTCGCGGGTGCAGCCGGTCGACTACGCCGAGATCGTCGCCACCGTGGCGTCGAAGTCGGCCGGACCGGGCACCCGCAACAACATCGACGAGTTCACCCGCACCACCGCCGGCGCGGTCGAGAAGCTCGGCGGCGCGCGCCGCGGCAAGGCGATCATCATCCTCAACCCGGCCGAGCCGCCGCTGATCATGCGCGACACCATCCACTGCCTGACCGCCGGCGACCCCGACGTCGAGGCGATCACCGCCAGCGTCCGCGCCATGGTCGCCGAGGTCCAGCGCTACGTCCCCGGCTACCGGCTCAAGAACGGGCCGATCTTCGACGGCCGGCGGGTCACCACCTACGTCGAGGTCGAGGGCCTGGGCGACTACCTGCCGCCCTACGCCGGCAACCTCGACATCATGACCGCCGCCGCGCTGCGCACCGGCGAGGTGTGGGCCGAGCGCGCGCTGGGGAGGGCGGCGTCGTGACCGCCATCAGCCTCCGCGGCCGCAAGGTCGTCCTCCACGACATGTGCCTGCGCGACGGCATGCACCCGAAGCGCCACCAGATCTCGCTCGCGCAGATGGTCGCGGTGGCGACCGGGCTCGACGAGGCCGGCGTGCCGCTGATCGAGGTCACCCACGGCGACGGCCTGGGCGGCGCGTCGATCAACTACGGCTTCCCGCTCCACACCGACGAGGAGTACCTGCGCGCGGTGGTCCCGCGGATGAAGCGGGCCAAGATCTCGGCGCTGCTCCTGCCCGGCATCGGCACGGTCGACGACCTGCGCATGGCCGCCGACTGCGGCGTCGCCACCGTGCGGGTCGCCACCCACTGCACCGAGGCCGACGTCGCCATCCAGCACCTCGGCCTGTCGCGCAAGCTCGGCCTCGACACGGTCGGCTTCCTGATGATGGCCCACATGATCGAGCCCGAGGCGCTGGTCGCCCAGGCCAAGATCATGGAGGCGGCCGGCGCCAACATCGTCTACTGCACCGACTCGGCCGGCTACATGCTGCCCGCCGACGTCACCGCGCGCATCGGCGCGCTGCGCGCCGCGCTGCGGCCCGAGACCGAGGTCGGCTTCCACGGCCACCACAACCTCGGCATGGGCATCGCCAACTCGATCGCCGCGATCGAGGCCGGCGCCGCCCGCGTCGACGGCTCGGCCGCCGGCCTGGGCGCCGGCGCCGGCAACACCCCGCTCGAGGTGTTCGTCGCCGTGCTCGATCGCATGGGCGCCGACCACGGCATCGACCTGTACAAGCTCATGGACGTCGCCGAGGAGCTGGTGGTGCCGATGATGGACGTGCCGGTCCGCATCGATCGCGACGCGCTGATCCTCGGCTACGCCGGCGTGTACTCGTCGTTCCTGCTGTTCGCCCAGCGCGCCGGCGCGAAGTACGGCATCCCGCCGCGCGACCTGCTGGTCGAGCTCGGCCGGCGCAAGACCGTCGGCGGCCAGGAAGATCTGATCGAGGACCTCGCCCTCGACATGGCGCGCAGCAGGGGCCGGGCGGAGCGATCGTGAGCGGGGGCGGCTTCCGCGTCGAGATCCGCGCCTGGCTCGAGGCGAACTGTCCGCCGTCGATGCGGACGCCGCCGCGGCCGGGCGAGGAGTTCTGGGGTGGCCGCAAGCCCAAGTTCCCGTCCGACGACGCCCGGGTGTGGTTCGAGCGCTGCGTCGAGCGCGGGCTGACCGCGCCGGCGTGGCCGCGGGCCTACGGCGGCGCCGGGCTGTCGCCCGACGACGCCCGCATCTTCGAGGAGGAGCGGCGCGCGCTCGGCGCCCGGCCGCCGCTGTACAGCTTCGGCCTGTGGATGCTCGGCCCGGTCCTGCTCGAGCTCGCCTCCGAGGAGCAGCGGCGCGAGCACCTGCCGGCGATCGCCCGCGGCGAGACCCGCTGGTGCCAGGGCTACAGCGAGCCGGGCGCCGGCTCCGACCTGGCCAGCCTGGCCACCCGCGCGGTCCGCGATGGCGACCACTTCGTCGTCGACGGCGCCAAGGTGTGGACGTCGCACGCCGACCACGCCGACGCGATGTTCTGCCTGGTCCGCACCGATCCCGACGCGCCCAAGCACGACGGCATCAGCTTCCTGCTCATCGACATGACCTCGCCGGGCATCACGGTGCGGCCGATCCCGCTGATCAGCGGCAGCTCGCCGTTCTGCGAGACCCGGTTCGACGGCGTGCGCGTGCCCGCCCGCAACCTGGTCGGCCGCGAGGGCGGCGGCTGGGCCATCGCCAAGCGGCTGCTCGAGCACGAGCGCACGATCATCTCGATCATGCGCGACCAGGCGGTCGAGGAGACCGAGACCCTGCCGGCGATGCTGCGCCGGCTCGGCGGCGACGCCGCGGTCCGCGACCGCGTCATCCAGGCCGAGCTCGACTTCCTGTGCAACCGGCTGACCATCGAGCGCACCCGCGAGGCCACCGCCGCCGGCCGCGGCCCCGGCCCGGCCAGCTCGCTGTTCAAGCTGTACGGCACCGAGCTCAACCAGCGCCGCAAGGAGCTGCGGGTCGAGCTGGCCGGCTACCAGGGCGTCGGCTGGGAGGCGCCCGGCTTCGCCGCCGACGAGCTGCAGCTCACCCGCGAGTGGCTGCGGTCGCGCGCCAACACCATCGAGGGCGGCTCCAGCGAGATCCAGCTCAACATCATCGCCAAGCGCGTGCTCGGCCTCCCCGATTGACATGGCCCGCTTCGAGCTGACCCCCGAACAGGACGAGCTGCGGCGCGCCGCCCGCGGCGTCGTCGAGCGCAAGCTGCCGGTCGCCCACCTGCGCGCGCTGCGCGACGGCCACGACCCGGCCCACCTGTCGCGCCCGCTGTGGCGCGAGCTGGCCGACCTCGGCTGGGCCGGCATCGCCATCCCCGAGGCCCACGGCGGCGCCGGCCTCGGCCTGGTCGAGGCCGGGCTGGTCATGGAGGAGCTCGGCCGCACCCTGGCGCCGACCCCGATGCTGGCCACCGCGGTGATCGGCGCCGCCGCGGTCGCCGCCGGCCCCGACGCGATCCAGCTCGAGGTCCTGCCGGCGATCGCCGCCGGCGACCGCCTGCTCGCCCTCGCCTTCGAGGAGGACCGCCGGTTCGCCCCGTACACCTGCCGCACCACCGCGCGCCACACCGGCAGCGGCTGGCAGCTCGTCGGCGAGAAGACCTTCGTCCTCGATGCCCCGGCCGCCGACGCCATCATCGTCCTGGCCCGGGTCGGCGGTGAGCCCGACGACCGCGCCGGCCTGGCCCTGTTCCTGGTCGACCGCCGCACCGCCGGCCTCGGCGTCCTGCCCCTGTCGCTGGTCGACAGCCGCGGCGCCGCCCGCGTCCGCCTGGCCGGCGTCGTCGTCCCCGATCGCGCGCTGCTCGGCGAGCCCGGCCAGGGCGCCGACCTGCTCGATCGCCTGCTCGCCCGCGCCACCGCCGCCCTGTGCGCCGAGATGCTCGGCGCCGCCGACGCCGTGTTCGCGACGACGATCCAGTACCTGAAGGATCGCCGCCAGTTCGGGGTACCGATCGGCTCGTTCCAGGCCCTCAAGCACCGCGCCGCGCGCATGTTCGGCGAGCTCGAGCTGACCCGCTCGGTCGTCCGCGCCGCCCTCCACGCCGTCGACCACGCCGAGGCCGACGCCGACCTCCTGGTCAGCGCCGCCAAGGCCCGCGCCTCCGACACCTTCGTCCACGTCGCCGCCGAGGCCATGCAGATGCACGGCGGCATCGGCGTCACCGACGACCTCGACGTCGGCCTGTACTACAAGCGGGCCAAGGTCGCCTCGCTCACCTTCGGCTCGGCCGCCTACCACCGCGACCGGTTCGCCCGCCTGCAGGGCTACTGAGCGCTCACCGGTATTGCTGGTGCTGGGCCGGATCCAGCTCGGCGATCAGCAGGGTCGGCGCTGCGCCGGCGCGGACCACCGCGTCGCCCGATGGGGCCCACACGCCGCTGCCGCCGATGGCGGGGCCGCTGCTGCTGTCCCCGACCATGCCGGCCATGGCCGAGAACATCCGGTGGTCCATGGCGCGGGCGCCGAAGTGGAGATCGAGCCGGCGCTCATCGCCGGGCGAGTAGAACGCCGACACCAGGTACAGGTCGGCCCCGCGCGCGGCCGCCTCGGCGGCGTGCGACGGCCTGGCGGCGTCGAAGCAGATCCCGAGCGCGACCTGCCAGCCGGCGACGGCGAGCGGCGCGTCGGCGTCACCGGCGCGGAAGAGCTCGCGCTCGGCGCCGTGGAGGTGCTGCTTGCACCACCGCACGGTCCGCCGATCGGGCGTGACGATCAGCGACCCGAGTCGCGGCGTGTCGTCCGGATCTCGGACCGGCGCGCCGAGCACCGCGGTGATGCCAGCGCCGGCGCACGCGTCGCGGACCGGCTCGAGCCGCAAATCGTCGACGGTGAGCCACAGGTCGGGGCGCGCGGCGATGGCGGCGAGCTCGTAGCCGGTGAGCGACAGCTCGGGGAACGCGATCAGCGCGGCCCCGCGCTCGGCGGCCTGGCGGATGGCGTCGACCGCGGCGGCGAGGTTGGCCGGCAGGTCGGCGGCAACCGGGGCGGTCTGTGCGAGGGCGAGGCGGAGCGGCGACGACGGCATGGCGGAGCCTAGTACGACTCGATCACCTCCGGGAGGGATTGACCGGCCCACCAGCGGGTCACCGCAGCCCCGCCGCCCGCGACGGGATCGACCGCAGCACCGCGGTGCCGTCCCACACCCGCAGCAGATCGTCGCCGGCGCGGCCGGTGAGGATGCGGCCGCTGCGGCCGAGCTCGAGCCACGACAGGCCGAGCGGGCGGGCGTCGCCGGTCAGGCGTACCTCGATGACCTCGGCGGTGGGGTCGACGAGGTCGACCACCATCAGCCGGCCGCCCAGGGTGTCGAGCAGGGCGCGGTCGTCGTCGATGACCCGGCCGTGCAGCCCGAGCTGATCGACGAACAGGTCGGCGAGCCGCTCGGTCGCGACCGTGCGCAGGACGGTGTCGCCCGGCCAGCGGTGGACGGTGAGCCGGCCGTCGAACGTGGCGGCCAGGAACGACCGGCCGTCGGGCAGCCAGTCGATGAACACGTCGAGCGCGAGCGGCCGCACCTCGAGCGCGCCGTCGGGGCGATGCTCGATGGCGACGTGGCGGTCGACGCTCTTCGCGATCACCGCGTTGATCAGCGGGTGCTCGCTGACGAGCGACCACGCACCCAGCGTCGGATCGGCCTCGGGCAGCGCCGCCTCGGCGGCGATCTTGCCGTCCTCGACCCGGCGGAGGCGGGCGACCCAGCGCCGCCGCCGGGCCAGCTCCCACAGCCACACGCCGTTGCTGGTGAAGCGGTAGGCGCGCTGGCGGCCGCGGCCGCTGGTGCGCAGCTTCTCGGCGCCGGCGCGGGTGCGCAGCCGCAGCTCGCCGCCGATCGAGGTCGCGACCCGATCGACGCCGACGTGGATCGCGGCGACCGCGCGGCTGTCGCCGCCGACCGGCTCGGCGACCGCGAACGACGGGTCGAGCAGCCGGCTCTCGGCCAGCTCGTGCCCGGTCACCAGCACGTGGCCCGAGGCGAGGCGCTCGCACCGGAACTGGTGTCCGACCGCGACCGCGCCGACCTGCGGCAGGGTGATCGAGCGCAGCAACCGCGCGATGGTACTCCCACCGACGGAGCGGCGGCGGTCAGATCGCGGACCGTTCGATGGCCAGGATGTGGAAGCGCGGGTCGTCGTCGTCGGTTGGCCGCTGCAGGACGAAGCCCTCCGACTCGTACAGGCTGCGGGCGCGGGTGTTGCCGTGCTTGACGTCGAGCCACAGCCGGACCGCGCCGCGCTGCTCGAACGCGATCCGCTTGGCCTCGCGCACGCCGGCCCGCCCGAGCCCGCGGCCCTTGTCGGCGATGACGAGGCGAAGGAGCTGGACCACCCGCGCTGGATGGAGCAGATCGACCAGGATCATGAACCCGGCCGGCGAGCCGCCGGGACCGTCGAAGACGAGGTGGAGCGCGTCGGGATCGGTGAGGGTGTCGAGGTGCTCGTCGTGGCGCCACGGTTTGATGAACGGCGCGTTGGCCGGGTCCGCCTCGAGCGCAACGACGAACGCGAGGTCGGCCTTGGTGGTCGGACGCCAGGTCACCTCGACAGCATACTTGACGCACCCTCATCGTACGGTCGACCATCGCCGCCATGCGTACCTCCGGCTGGGCGATTCTCCTGTGGGCGTGCGTCGCCGCCTGTGCGAGCGAGCCGGGCGACGGCGGTGACGGCGACGGCGACGGCCCGGTCGAGCACGGCCACGACCCGCGCTTCGTCGGCCTGTGGGTGGTCGCCCAGCCGTTCCACGCCCTGTACGAGCAGACCTACTACCGGTTCGAGGCCGACGGCGCGCTGATCACCGGCGCGTCGATCCCGGCCGACTGCACCGGCCACCTCGATCCCCACTGCGTCACCGGCTCGGTCGCCAACTGCGTGCCGGCGCCCGAGACGTCGCGCTGCTCGGCCGACCTGACCTGCGTGTTCGGCGCGACCTGGCACAGCCTCGACGCGACCACCGTGGTCATCGCCGGCGACTGCTCCGACGAGCGCGCGCGCGACATCCAGCTGCGGCTCGCCGCCGACGCGGCGATCGAGACCGAGATCGGCGGCGACGCGACCGTGCTCGCGGTCGGCGGCGAGGCGGGCTGGTCGCACGACAACTGGGAGTGGACGTTCCGGAAGTGCCCCGCCGGCACCGACGAGTCGACCTGTTCGCCGGGCTTCTGATTCCCCGGGGAGCCCGCATGGCCCGCATCGCCCGCATCGCCCGCATCGATCGCTCGCTGCGCTGGGTGGTGGTCGCGACCCTGGCGGTGGCCGCCTGCGGCGGCGACGGCGGTGATGGCGGCGACGGCGACGGCGACGGCCTCGGCCCGGTCGTCGAGCCGGGCGACCCCGGCCCGTCGGACGTCCAGGTCGAGGTGCGCACCGACACCGCGCGGGTCGCCATCTCGCCGCTGATCTACGGCGTCAACTTCGGCGCCGACGTCGCGCGCGACCGGCCTCGGGTCCAGCGCGCGGGCGGCAACCGCCTGACCGCCTACAACTGGGAGAACAACGCGTCGAACGCCGGCAGTGACTACTGCTTCCAGAACGACGCCACCTTCGGCGGGCCCGGCTCGCCGCCGGCCGCCGCCTACCGCGGCCTGCTCGACGACGCGCGCGCCCGCAGCACCGCCGCGGTGATCACCGTCCCGATCGTCGACTTCGTCGCCGCCGATCACGACGATCGCGGCGACGGCGGCCAGGGCCCGCCGGCGTGCGTCGGCGACGTGCGCAACTCCGGCGCGAACTACCTCGACACTCGCTTCGTCGCCAACGTCGCCCGCAAGGGCGCGCCGTTCGCGACCACCCCCGACCTCGGCGACGGCCGGGTCGCCCAGGACGAGGCGATCGACTTCGTGCGCCGCACCTGGGGCGACGTCCAGGTCCTGGTCTCGCTCGACAACGAGCCCGACCTGTGGACCAGCACCCACGCGCGCGTCCACCCGCAGGCGCTGACCTACGCCGAGCTGGTCGAGCGCACTACCCGCTTCGCCGCGGCGGTCAAGGACGCCTGGCCCGCGGCCGAGACCCTCGGCTTCGTCAGCTACGGCTACGCCGGCTACACCACGCTGCAGAACGCGCCCGACGCCGGCGGCCGCCGCTTCATCCCGTTCTTCCTCGAACAGCTGCGCGCCGCCGATGCTACCGCCGGCCGTCGCCTGGTCGACTACCTCGATCTGCACTGGTACCCCGAGGCCCGCGGCGATGGTGTCCGGATCTCGGACGTCGACGGCGCGGCCGGCGCCGCCGCCCGGGTCCAGGCGCCGCGCTCGCTGTGGGATCCGAGCTACGCGGAGGACAGCTGGATCGTCAACGACGTCCTCCACCAGCCGATCGCGCTCATCCCGTCGCTGCGCGCCGACATCGCCGACCACCACCCCGGCACCAAGCTGTCGTTCACCGAGTGGAACTACGGCGGCGGCGACCACATCAGCGGCGCGCTCGCCACCGCCGACGTGCTCGGCGTGTTCGGCCGCGAGCAGGTCGGGCTGGCCACGATCTGGCTGCTGCGCCCGACGCCGCGCGAGCAGTTCACCCTCGCCGGCCTGCGCGTCTACACCAACTTCGATGGCGCCGGCGGCGGCTTCGGCGCGACCAGCGTGTCGGCCACCACCAGCGACGTCGAGCGGGTCACCGCCTACGCGTCCGACGACGCCGGCGCGCGCCAGGTGGTGGTCCTCATCAACAAGGCCGCCGCACCCGTGACGGCCGGCGTGCGCATCGCCGCGCCGCGCGCCTACACCACCGCCGACCGGTGGGTGCTCGACGGCGACGGCGCCACCATCGACGCCGCGGCGGCGGTCGCGCCGGTGGCCCAGAACGCGTTCTCGGTCGAGCTGCCGGCGTCGTCGGTCACGATCCTGGTGCCGCGGTAGCGCGCGCGGGCGGGCGGGGCGGATGCACTGAACGGATTGTCAGAGGGACGTGGCAGCCTGCTCGCTGTCATGACGGCCCAGGGTCCTCAGGTCGGTTTCCAGCTCGCGCAGGGCGACGCGGTCGCCTGGCTGCGCACGTTGCCTGCCGGATCGGTCGACCTCGTCGTCACCGATCCGCCCTACGAGTCCCTCGAGAAGCACCGCGCGATCGGCACGACCACGCGGCTCAAGCACAGCAAGGCGTCGAGCAACGACTGGTTCGAGATCTTCCCCAACGCCCGGTTCCCCGAGCTGTTCGTCGAGGTGTACCGGGTCCTCAAGAAGAACGCGCACTTCTACCTGTACTGCGACCCCGAGACGATGTTCGTGGCCAAGCCGCTCGCCGAGGCGGCCGGGTTCAGGTTCTGGAAGCCGCTCATCTGGGACAAGCAGCGCATCGGCATGGGCTACCACTACCGCGCCCGCTACGAGTGCATCCTCTTCTTCGAGAAGGGCAAGCGGAAGCTCAACGACCTCGGCATGGCCGACGTGATCTCGGCGCCGCGCGTCGTCGGCGGCTACCCGGCCGAGAAGCCGCCGGTGGTGAGCGAGGCGCTGGTCCGGCAGAGCACCGAGCCGGGCGAGCTGGTCATCGATCCGTTCATGGGCTCGGGCTCGGTCGGCGTGGCGTCGGCCGGGCTCGGCCGCGAGTTCGCCGGCAACGATCTGTGCGCCGAGGCGGTCGCGATCACCCGCGCGCGCCTCGTCGATCTGGGCGCGGTCGAGCGCTCGGCGCGCGCCGAGGTCGGCCCCGCGCCGCAGCTCGGGCTGGCCCTGTAGCCCCACGCCCGTCGCGAGGAATCCGCCGTGGCCATGACCGGCAACCAGTACCGCGACCTCGTCGCCAGCTACATCGACGAGGTCTACGGCCCCCACGGCCTGGTCGTCTACACCGAGGTCTCGCTCGGCAAGACCATCATCGGCAAGGACCGCCAGATCGACGTCTTCGTCGTGCGCCCGTCCGACCAGCGCGCCATCGCCATCGAGTGCAAGTACCAGGACAGCCAGGGCACCGCCGACGAGAAGATCCCGTACGCCCTCGCCGACCTCGAGGCCCTCTGGCTGCCCGGCTGCCTGGTCTACGCCGGCAGCGGCTGGTCGCGCGGCGTCCTCCACACCCTCGAAGGCTCGCGCCTCGCCGCCTACTGCCTCCCCGCCGCCGCCAACCTCGCCCCGACCAAGCTCACCCGCGAGCTCGATCACCTGCTCGCCGCCACCTTCGGCCTGTGGGAGCTGGTCCTGCCCGCCAGCCGCCGCTTCAAGCGGCGGTAGACTCGCGGCTCGTGCCCAGCTCGAAGCCGAAGCCGCGCCCCCGCCGTCCCGCATACCCGAGGGCGCGCCTGACCGACGTGGTCGCCGAACGCGAGTACTCGCTCGCGGCCGCGCTGGCTGCCCGCCTGCCGACGGCCACTGGGTTGGCGGCCGCGGCAACCCTCCCGTACCACGCTCGCGCCAAGAGCAAGGCTCGCTAAGCTTGCGGGGGCCGGTGTGCGAAGGAGGCGAGCGTGCGACGTCCCGATCGAGACACGTTGTCCCGACGAGGGTTCCTGGCGGCGAGCGCCGCGAGCGCGGGGCTGTCGGCGTGTGCCAGCAAGGGTGGCGAGACCACGCCGCACCGCGAGGGCGGCGGCGCGGCCGACGCCGAGGTCACGCCTGCCGAGGACCTCATGCGCGAGCACGGCGTCCTCCGCCGCGTCCTGTTCGTCTACGACGACGCCGCGCAGCGCCTCGACACTGGCGCCGCTCTCCCCCTCGATCAGCTCGCGGCCGCGGCCGGCCTCATCCGCCGCGTCATCGAGGACTATCACGAGCACCTCGAGGAGCAGCACCTGTTCCCGCGCTTCGAGCAGGCGGGCACGCTCGTCGACCTCGTCACCGTGCTGCGCACCCAGCACCAGGCCGGTCGCCGCGTCACCGCGCAGATCCTCGCGCTGACCGCCGCCACGCTCGGCGACCCCGAGCGCCGCCAGCTGGCGACGGCGCTGCGCGCGTTCAACCGCATGTACCGACCTCACGCCGCCCGCGAGGACACCGTCCTCTTCCCGGCGCTCCACGCCCTCGTGGGCGGCAGGGCATACACCGAGCTCGGCGAGCAGTTCGAGGCCATCGAGCACCAGACCCTCGGCGAGCACGGGTTCGAGCACGCCGTCGCCGACGTGGCCCGCATCGAGCAGGCCTTCGCCCTCGACGACCTCGCCCAGTTCACGCCCTGACGACCGCCGGCGGTGCCCACGCGCTCGCCGAGCGCGTGGGTGAGACGCCACGGCACGCCATATCGACCGCGAACCCCGAGATCATCCGCATCCCGCGACAGGCCCGGTGCGCGCTGGCCTGCTGGGCCTACGTACTCAACAACGGACGCCGCCACCGCGAGGATCTCGCCGGCCAGGCGCAGGCGGAGACCGCTGAAGCGGTCTCTGGTTCTGGTTCTGAGAAAGATCAAAATCTGGGAACTGGCGCGCCTGTGGGTGGTGTGGAGAACTCCGCCCTGACACCACCGTCGCCTGATCGGACCAGGCCTCGAAGGCGGAGTTATCCAAGCGGCGGTGGTCAGGCGCGCCCCGATCACCGTCACGCACGGCCCCGGCCGCCCCGGAGGGCGCGGCTGTCCATCCGCCGCGGCACCATCCACAGGCTCTGGGAGCCTCGCGTTGCTGTGCAAGCCCAGACATCGCCGACACTACGGTCCACGGGCATCGCTGCAGTCAGCCCAGGGACACGCCCTGCCGCCTGTTGTCCGGACGCCGGACATTGCCAGCCGTCATCGTGGACGACCGGGCCTACTGTCAGGGGGCTCGATGCAACAACCTGTCAGGGGCAATCCAGTCCGTACCTGGCCGGGCTGACCTTCGGGCTTGACCCCGGAAGCCTCTTCGCATATGTCGGAAGAATCAAACATGGCGGCGGCGAAGACGAAGACGAAGGCGCGGGCGGCGCAGATGGACCTCGAGCTGCGGCGCGACAAGAACGGCCAGCGGCGGGGCGGCAAGCGCAAGGGCGCCGGGCGGAAGCGCATCCACTTCCTGCCGTCGGGCAAGCCGCTGCACCGGCGGGTGCGCCGGCGGCCGAAGGTCTCGACCCGGACGCCGGTCCACGTCGTCCTGCGGGTCTCCGAGGCGGTGGGGCGGCTGCGGCGCCGCAAGGCGTATCACGCGATCCGGCTGGCGATCCTCACGGCGGCGGTGCTCGGCGCGATCCGCGTCGTGCACGTGAGCATCCAGGGCAACCACATCCACCTGCTGGTCGAGGCGGCCAGCGAGCAGGCGCTCGCGCGCGGCATGAAGGGCCTGCAGGTCTCGGCGGCGCGCCGGCTCAACGCGGCTGTGACGGTCGAGCGGCGGCTACCGATCCCGCGCCGCGGCCAGGTCTTCCTCACCCGCTACCACGCCGAGATCATCCGCACCCCGCGTCAGGCGCGCCATTGCCTCGCCTACGTGCTGAACAACTGGCGCCGCCACCGCGAGGATCTCGCCAGTGCTGCGCAGCGCCGCGCCCAGGTCGATCCGTACGCGAGCGGCATCGCCTTCGACGGCTGGGACGGCCAGGCGGCACCGTTCACGCGCCCGCCGGGTTACCAGCCGCTGCCTGTCGAGGCCGCCCGGTCCTGGCTGCTCACGGATGGCTGGCGTCGGCACGGCGCCATCGGGCTGCGCGAGGTACCCGGACCCGGCGCGTGACCCGAACCAGCGAACGGCCGGAGCCTGCCGGAGCGCGCCCAGGACGCTCAACAGGATCCGCTCCGACCTCCGCTGTCCATGCGGCCGGCCGTACGCCGCGCTGGTGATCGCCACGACCATCCGTCGCGACGGCACCACGTAGATCTTGTTGCCGCCGTTGCCCGACGCGAAGTGCACCAGCACGTCCTCGCCGTCCATGAAGTACGTCTTGCGGTACCACATGTAGCCGTAGTGGTCGGCGTAGCGGTCGACGTCGCCAATCGCGACCTGGGGCGCGAGGCTGGCCGCGATCCACGCCTCGCTGATCACGCGGCGCCCGTGATACACGCCCCCGCCACGCACCATCTCGCCGATCGCGGCCAGGTCGCGCAGGCGCAACGACAGGTTGCCCTGACCGGCGCCCTCACCGCGCGGGCCTCGTCGCCAGCGATGGGCGCGGATGCCGAGTGGGGCGAACAGCTCGCGCGCGGCGAAGTCCGCCAGCGGCTCCCCGATCGCGCGCTCGACCACCGCGCCGGCGAGGAACGCGGTGAGGGAGTTGTACACATACGTCTGGCCGGGCGCCGTCCGCGCCGGCACCGCCAGCGCGAACGCGAGCCAGTCGTCGCTGGCGTCGAGCCGGTCCTCGTTGCCGGGCGACGCCGCGTCGGTGTCGTCGGCGGCAAGGCCCGAGCGCATGGTCAGGACGTCGGCGAGCGAGAGCCGCGCGTGCGGCTCGGCCGCCGCGCCGAGCAACGCCGGCAGCCGCGCGTCGACGCCGGGGATGCGCCCGCGCTCGATGGCGAGGCCGACCAGCAGTGACGTGATGCTCTTGCCGGCCGAGCGGATGTCGTGCAGCTCCTCGGCGCTGGACCCGTTGAAGTACTCTTCGCGCACGACGTTGCCGTCGACGACCACGACCAGCCCGCGCAGGTCGCACTCGGGGTCGGCGCGCAGCTCGGCGACCAGCGGATCCAGCGACGACTGCGAGCCACCGGTGCCGGCGGGCGAGCGACACCCAGCGAGCGCAGCGGAAGCCAACGCCATGAGCGATGCCAGTCGCACGCCCGACAGGGTAGCCCGCCTGGCTGCTGCCGCGGCTACAGCCGCTCGATGATCGTCACGTTGGCCTGCCCGCCGCCCTCGCACATCGTCTGCAGCCCGTAGCGGCCGCCGCGGCGCTCGAGCTCGTGGAGCAGCGTCGTCATCAGGCGAGCGCCGGTGGCGCCGAGCGGGTGGCCGAGCGCGATCGCGCCGCCGTTGACGTTGACCCGGGCGAGGTCGGCGCCCAGCTCGCGCTGCCAGGCCAGGACCACCGAGGCGAACGCCTCGTTGATCTCGACCAGGTCGATGTCGGCCAGCGACAGCCCGGTCTTGGCCAGCGCGTGACGGGTGGCCGGGATCGGCGCGGTCAGCATCCAGATCGGGTCGTCGCCGCGCACGCTCAGGTGGTGGATGCGGGCGCGCGGCCTCAGCTTGTGCTCCTTGAGCGCCTTCTCGGAGACGATCAGGAGCGCGGACGCACCGTCGGAGATCTGGCTCGACACCGCCGCAGTGATCCGTCCGCCCGGGGCCAGCGGCTGCAGGGTCGCCATCTTCTCGCGGCTGGTGTCGCGGCGCGGCCCCTCGTCGGTGGAGACCTCGCCGAGCGGCGCGATCTCGCGCTTGAAGTAGCCGGCGTCGATCGCGGCGATCGCGCGGCGGTGGCTCTCGAACGCGAACGCCTCCATGTCGTCGCGGGTGATCTGCCACTTCTCGGCGATCATCTCGGCGGCGTGGAACTGCGACACCATGCGGTCGCCGTAGCGGGTCTTCCACCCCTTCGAGCCGCTGAACGGATCGGTGAAGCCGAGCGCCTGGGCCGAGGTCATGGCCGAGGCGATCGGGATCATGGTCATGTTCTGCACGCCGCCGGCGACGATGACGTCGGCGGTGCCGCTCATGACGGCCTGGGCGGCGAAGTGGACCGCCTGCTGCGACGAGCCGCACTGGCGATCGACGGTGACGCCGGGGACGTGGTCGGGCAGGCCGGCGGCCAGCCAGCAGGTGCGGGCGATGTCGCCGGCCTGCGGGCCGATGGTGTCGACGCAGCCGAACACGACGTCCTCGACCACGGCCGGGTCGATCGACGAGCGCTCGACCACCGCGCGCAGGGCATGGGCGCCGAGATCGGCGGGGTGGACGGCGGCCAGGCCGCCCTTCCGGCGGCCGACCGGCGAGCGGACGGCTTCGACGATGAACGCGTCAGGCATGGGGGGCTCCAGGCTGCAGGTCGGGGTCGAGGATGGCGGTGGCGACGCGGTCGCGGTGCCAGGAGGCGTCGCCCCAGGCCGCGGCGACCGTCCACGCCCGCTTCATCCACAGGTGGAGGTCGTACTCGAACGAGTAGCCGATGGCGCCGTGGCACTGCAGGGCGGTGCGCGCGGCGAGGGCCGCCGCCTCCGACGCGTAGGCCTTGGCCATCGACACGTGGACGGCGCGATCGGCCTCGCCGCGGGCCAGCGCGTACGCCGCGCGGTGCACGCACGGGCGGGCCAGCTCGACCGCGACGTGGGCCTCGGCGAGCAGGTGCTTGACCGCCTGGAAGCTGCCGATGGCGCGGCCGAACTGGGTGCGCAGGGTCGCGTACTCGACGGTCATGTCGATCAGCCGGCGGGCGACGCCGATCAGCACCGCGGCCGAGGCGAACGCGCCGCGATCGAACGCGCGCGCCAGCGCGGCGCGGGCGCCCGGGCCGGCGGCGATGCAGGTCGCGCGCGATGGGTGCCAGTCGACCCGGGCCAGCTTGCGCGCGCCGTCGATCGACGGCTCGGCGGTGAGCTTGACCGCGCCGGGCTCGACGGCGTGGAGCTCGCCGCGGTGCTCGAGCAGGAGCAGGCGGGCGCGAGCGGCGTCGAGGACGAACGGCGCGCCGGCCAGGCCGACGGTCAGGATCGCGCGACCGGCGGCGGCGGCGCCCAGCCAGCGATCGGCGAACGCGTCGTCGCCGAGCTCGGCGACCAGCGGGATGGCGACCGCGGTGTGCTCGACCAGCGGATCGGGGAGGGCGGCACGACCGGCCTCCTCGAGGATCAGGGCGAGGTCGAGCTCGTCGAGGCCGAGGCCGCCGAACCGCTCGGGCGCGGTCATGCCGACCACGCCGAGCTCGGCCAGATGCGGCCAGGTGGTGAGCGGCGCGGCGTCGGGCGCGTCCCACGCGGCGCGGACCCGCGACGGCGGGCACTCGCGCGCGAGCAGGTCGCGCACCACGCGCTGGAGCTCGAGCTGCTCGTCGGTGAACGCGAACCGCAACGTCACTCACTCCTTGGGCAGCCCGAGCAGGCGCTCGGCGACCACGTTCTTCTGGATCTCGTTGGTGCCGGCGTAGATCGGCCCGGCCAGCGCGAACTGGAAGCCCTTCTGCCACGCGCCGCCGTCGACCGCGTCGGGCGCGCCCGCGGCCAGCTCGGCATGCCCGCCGAGCAGGCCGAGCGCGGTCTCGTGCAGGCGCAGGTCGAGCTCGGACCACGCCAGCTTGGACACCGACGACTCGGCGCCCAGCGCGTGGCCGTCGATCAACCGCGACACCGTCTGCAGGGTGAGCAGCTGGTACGCGTGCGCGTCCATCCATGCTCGCACCACCTGGTCGCGCAGCAGCGGCCCCGGACGGGTGCGGCGGTACAGTCCGACCAGCCGCTCGGCGGCGGCCAGGAACCGGCCCGGGCTGCGCAGGGTCAGGCCGCGCTCCGAGCCGGTGGTCGCCATCGCGACCTTCCAGCCGCCGTTGACCGGGCCGAGCACATCCTGGTCGGCGACGAAGACGTCGTCGAAGAAGATCTCGGCGAAGTCCTCGTCGCCGTCGAGCCGGCGGAAGCCGTTGACCCGCACGCCGGGCGCGTCGAGCGGCACCAGGAAGTAGGTCAGCCCCTTGTGGCGCGGCGCCGCCGGATCGGTGCGGAACAGGCCGTGCATCGCGTGGCAGAACGACGCCCGCGTGCTCCACGTCTTCTGGCCGCGCAGCCGCCAGCCGCCGTCGACGCGGACCGCGGTGCTCGACACCGCGGCGAGATCCGAGCCGGCGCCCGGCTCCGACCAGCCCTGGGCCCACAGCACCTCGGCGGCGGCCATCGGCGGCAGGATCCGCGCCCGCTGCTCGTCGGTGCCGTACTCGAACAGCGCCGGCGCGAGCAGGAAGATGCCGTTCTGGGTCACCCGCGGTGGCGCGCCGGCGAGGTAGTACTCCTCCTCGAAGATCAGCCACTCGACGATCGACGCGTCGCGGCCGCCGTACGCCTTGGGCCACGCCACCACCGACCAGCCGGCGGCGTGGAGCTGCTGCTCCCATGCGACGTGGGCGGCGAACCCGTCCTTGCTGCCCGACGGCGGCAGATCGCGCGGCACGTGGGCGCGCAGCCAGGCCCGCGCCTCGGCGCGGAACGCCTCCTCGGCCGGCGAGAACGCGAGGTCCATTAGCGGCGGCTCCCTGGCATGGCGTCCGGATGGACGCGGGCGACGGCGCATCGCCGGAACGAGTGGGGGTATGGGGGATGGCGATCCATCCCCCATCTGAGGACGCCGAAGGCGTCCGGATGATGGCTGACGCGATGCGCGTCCGAGCTCCGATACCAGCACGGATTGCGACGCGGAACGCGTCGCAAGGTCGGGGGTGGAAGCAGTTCGGGGCGGCGCATGGCGTCAGCGCAGCCCCTTGGCCATCGACTTGGCGTCCTGGCCGGCGAGGTGATCCTCGGAGGTGAGGGAGTTGTGGGCGTGGGCGAGGTGGTGGAGCGCGTAGGTCGCGTCCATGACGTCGCGCAGGCCCATGCGGTCCTCGGCCTGGTTGACCGCCTTCTTGGCCAGCGCCAGCCCGAACCGCGGCATGGCGGCGATCTTGTCGGCGATGGCCAGGGTGTCCTCGACCAGGCGCGCCCGCGGCACCACCCGGTTGATCATCCCGATCTCGGCGGCGCGCGCCGCCGGCATCCGCTCGCCGAGGAACAAGAACTCCTTGGCCAGGCGCGGGTTCATCACGAACGGGTGGGCGAAGTACTCGACGCCGGGGATGCCCATGCGCAGCACCGGATCGGCGAAGAACGCGTCGTCGGCGGCGATGATCAGGTCGCACACCCACGCCAGCATCAAGCCGCCGGCGACGCACGCGCCCTGGACCATCGCGACGACCGGCTTGGGCAGCTCGCGCCAGCGCCGGCACATGCCGAGGTACAGCTCGGCCTCGCGCACGTACATCGCCTCGGCGCCGGCCTTGTCCTCGTGCGGCCAGTACTGGGTGGCGATGCGGGCGAAGTCCTTGTGGATGTCGCGCCCGGGCGTGCCGATGTCGTGGCCGGCCGAGAAGTGGTCACCGGCGCCGGCGAGGACGATGACCTTGACGTCGTCGTCGGCGGCGGCCGCGCCGAACGCGGCGTCGAGCGCGTGGGTCATGGCCGCGTTCTGCGCGTTGCGGTAGCGCGGCCGGTTCATGGTCACGATCGCCACCGCGCCGCGGCGCTCGGTGACCACCAGCGCGCCCTCGTCGGGGCTCGCCGCCGCGTCGCTCACACACTCCTCAGGGCGACCGGCACCGACGCCGGCGGCTGCAGGCGGGCCAGGGTGACCTCGGCGTCGGCGATCATGCGCTCGATCAGCTCGGCGACGGTGGGCAGCTCGTCGATGACGCCGACCACCTGGCCGGTGGGCAGGATGCCGACGTCGGGCCGCCCCTCGACCATGCTGGCCCGGGTCATCATCGGCGCGTTGGCTGCCATCAGGAGCTGCGACAGCGGCAGCTCCTGGTTCTTCTGCATGGCGCGCGCCTCGCGCAGCAGGCCGAGCCGGGTCGCCCCGGTGGCGCGGCGGAAGCGGAACGCGTTGGCCAGCGCCCGCCAGAACCGGCGCAGCGGGCCGGCCTTCTCGAGCCCGTCGATGACCGCGGTGCGGATCACCCGCTGGGGCGCGCCGTCGATGTGGCGGGTGACCACGGTGCCGCCGACCGGCGTCTCGACGTAGATGCCCTTCACCGTGTCGGGCACCGTGCTCTCGCGGGTGAGCAGGAACCGGGTGCCCATGGCGATGCCGCTGGCGCCGTAGGCCAGGGCGGCGACGAGGCCGCGGCCGTCGTGGAAGCCGCCGGCGCCGATCACCGGGATCTTGACCGCGTCGCACACCGACGGCAGCAGCAGCGAGGTCGGGACGTCGCCGGTGTGGCCGCCGCCCTCGCCACCCTGGGCGATCAGCGCGTCGACGCCGATCGACGCCATCTTCTCGGCGTGGCGGCGGGCGCCGACCGTCGGCATGGTCAGGATGCCGGCGCCGCGCAGGCGGGCGACCACGTCCTTGCTGGGCGGGCCGGCGAAGCTGGCGACCTTGATCTTCTCGCGCACCAGGATGGCGACGCGGGCGTCGAGGTCGGCCTGATCGGGGCGCAGGTTGACGCCGAACGGCCGGTCGGTCTTGGCCTTCACCGACGCGATCGCCGCCTCGAGCTCGGGGATGGTCATGGTGACCGCGCCGAGGATGCCGAGGCCCCCGGCGGCGCTGGTGGCGGCGGTGAGGCGGGCGCCCGACACCCAGCCCATGCCGGTCTGGATGATCGGGTAGCGCACGCCGAACAGGTCGCAGATGCGGGTGTGCAGCGCCGACGCCATCAGGACGCCACCTCCTTGGCACCGAGCCCACGCGGGTCGATCACCCGCCGGAGCAGGTCGAGCTCGTCGGCGGTCGGGATCCGCGTGGTCGGGACCGGCTCGACGAAGCTGAGCGGGAAGCCGGTCTTCTCGACCACCTCGGCCACGGTCACGCCCGGGTGCACCGAGACCAGCCGCATCGACCGGTCGTCGGTCGCGAAGTCGAGGACCGCGAGGTCGCTGACCACGCGGCGCAGCTCGTGGAAGCGCGCTGCCCGCGGGCCGAGCGCGGCGGCGCGGTCGTAGCCGACGCCGGTGACCACGTCGACCTTGGCGACGAACACCCGCCGCGAGTGCGACGGGATCCAGTAGCTGGTGGTGTGGTTGATCGTGTTGCCGGGCGCGCCGCGCATGCCGAGCAGCTGGGCCTTGGGCTTGCGCGGATCGCCGATGCAGGCCAGGTTCTGGTTGCCGTGGCGATCGATCTGGGCGGCGCCCATGATCACGTGGCGCCGGCCCGACCACACGGTGTCGAACACGGTGCGGTAGGGCAGCCAGCCCTCGACCGCGCCGCCGGCGTCGACCAGCGACGCCACGCCGTCGGACATCAGCAGGTCGGGCGCGAAGGTCGCGCGGGCGAACCGCGCCGCGATGCCGGGCAGGATCCCCATCGGGCTGGCCAGGATCTCGCCGTCACCGCGGAACGCCTCGGCCAGCGCGACCGCGCACACCTCGTGGCGGGCGGCGGCGGTCACGCCACGTACTCCTGGTAGAACGCGTTCCACGCCGCCGGATCGGCCGCGGCGGCCGCGTAGCGGGCCTGCAGCTCCTCGTCGCGGCCGTAGTCGGGCGGACACTCGGTGAAGTGGGCGCCGCGCGGGGCCTCGACCACGCCGTCGACCATGCCGCGGTGGATGCGCAGGGTGTGGACCGAGCCGGCCGCGAGCAGCTCCTCGGTGGCGACCACCCGCTCGACCGAGATGAAGCGGCGGCGCGCCGCGCCGAGGAACAGGTCGTCGAAGTACAGATCGGGGCCGAGGAACTGGGCGTTGCCGCGGGCGTCGGCGCGGTTGAGATGGCAGATCGCCGCGTCGAGCTCGAGCGCGGGGACCGCGACCAGCTCCTCGCCGTCGTCGTACGGCGACCTCACCGTGCGCAGCTCGGGGCACAGCGTCATCACGTCGCTGCCGAGGCCGGCGCGGGTCGGCAGGAACGGCAGCCGCAGCGTGGCCGCGTACAGCGCCCACTGCAGCATGCCCTCGTCGTACTCGACGACCTCGATGTCCCCACGCTGGCGGGCGGCGCGGTAGCACGGATCGAGCGGGATCGAGTCGAGCGACACGAACCCGGTGATCAGCTTGCGGATCTTGCCGGCCGCGCACAGCAGGCCGACGTCGGGGCCGCCGTAGGCGACCACGGTCAGGTCCTGCAGCGGCGAGCGCAGGATGGCGCGGACCAGCGCCATCGGCTTGCGCCGCGAGCCCCAGCCACCGATGCCGAGCGTCATCCCCGAGCGCAGCTCGGCGACCACGTCGTCGGCGGTGATCCGCTTGTCGCTCATGATCAACCGTTCGTCCTGAGCGTAGGCTCGAGCGCAGCGAGAGCCGGAGTCGAAGGAGACCGCTTGTCGACGAACGCGGCCCGCTGCTGATCGCCGACGCCGGCCAGCGTCAGCTCGAAGGTGAAGCCCTGCTCGTAGCGATAGCTGCGGCGGACGTCGACCGGGTCGATGCCGTTGAGCGACTGCTTGGCGGCGCGGATCGCGATCGGCGGCTTGGCGGCGATCTCGGCGGCCACGGCGCGCGCGGCGGCGCGGAGCTGATCGCGCGGCACGACCTCCAGGATCGAGCCGAAGCGGTGCAGCTCGGTCGCCGGCACCCGGCGGCCGGTGTAGACCATCGCGCGCATCAGGTGCTGCGGCACCAGGCGGGCGAGGTGGGTGGCGGCGCCGAGCGCGCCGCGGTCGACCTCGGGCAAGCCGAAGCTGGCGTCGTCGGAGGCGAGCACCACGTCGGCGTTGCCGACCAGGCCGATGCCGCCGCCGAGGCAGTAGCCGTGGACCGCGGCGACCACCGGGACCTCGCACTCGTAGACCGCGGCGAACGCGTTGGCGCAGGCGCGGTTGACGGCGATCAGCGCGGCGTGGCCGTCGCCGGCGGCGTGGATCTCCTTGATGTCGACGCCGGCGTTGTAGCCGCGACCCTCGGCGGCGAGGACGACGACGCGCACCTTGGGATCCTCGCCGAGGCGGCGGACGAGGTCGGCGAGGCCCTGCCAGTCGGCGATGCGCAGCGCGTTGACCGGCGGACGCGCCACGACCACCTCGGCAACCCCGGCGTCGTCGACGGCATGGCGGATGGCTTGATCCGTGCTCATCGCTTGCAGGCAGGAATAGAACATGTTCTACATGGAGTGTCCAGCGCCAAGGAGTCGCGATGTCCGACGACCTCGACCTAGGTGGCAAGGTGGTGGTGATCACCGGTGGTAGCCGCGGCATCGGGCGCGGTCTCGCCACCCGTTTCCTCGGCGCCGGCGCCGAGGTCGTCGTGTGCGGCCGCTCCGCGCCGCCCGATCCGGCCGACCTGCCGCAGGCCGGCGGCCGCCGCGCCAGCTTCGTCGCCGCCGACGTGCGCGACGTCGAGCAGCTCGATCGCGTCATCGCCGCCGCGGTCGAGCGCCACGGCCGGCTCGACGTGCTGATCAACAACGCCGGCGGCTCGCCGCCCGCCGACGCGGCGACCGCGTCGCCACGGTTCTCGGCGTCGATCGTCCAGCTCAACCTGATCGCGCCGCTGTGGCTGGCCCAGCGCGCCAACGCGGTCATGCAGGGCCAGCCGGGTGGCGGCGCGATCATCAACATCGCCAGCGTCAGCGGCCTGCGGCCGTCGCCGGGCACGGCGGCCTACGGCGCGGCCAAGGCCGGGCTGATCAACCTGACCCAGTCGCTCGCCGTCGAGTGGGCGCCGAAGGTGCGGGTCAACGCGGTGGTCGCCGGACCGATCCGCACCGAGCTGGCCCACCTCCACTACGGCAGCGAGGCCGGCATCGCCGCGGTCGACGCGACCATCCCGCTCGGACGCATGGGCACGCCCGACGACGTCGCCGGTGCGTGTCTGTTCCTGGCCTCGCCGCTGGCGGGGTGGGTCAGCGGCGCCGCGCTCGTCGTCCACGGCGGCGGCGAGCGGCCGGCGTTCCTCGCCGCGGCGAAGGCGGGCGCGTCGTGACCGACCTCGACGTGCGCGGCCTGCTCACCCAGCCGACCGCCGCGCTGGTCGCCGCGGCCGCGGTGTGTCGCGACGCGCGCTGGGGTCGGCGGGTCACCTACTCGCCCAAGGTGTTCCTGCCGCTGACCAACCTGTGCCGCGACGCGTGCGACTACTGCGAGTTCCGCCGCTCGCCCAAGGATCCCGGCGCCAGCACCATGGCGCCCGACGAGGTCCTGGCCACGCTGGCGCGCGCGCGCGCCGTCGGCTGCAGCGAGGCGCTGTTCTGCCTGGGCGATCGCCCCGAGGCGGTGTTCCCATCGTACCGGGCGCTGCTCGCCGGCTGGGGCTTCGCGTCGACCGTCGACTACCTGGTGTGGGCGTGTCGGGCCGCGCTCGACGCCGGCCTGGTCCCGCACACCAACGCCGGCGTGCTCACCCGCGACGAGATGGCGGCGCTGCGCCCGGTCAACGCCAGCCTCGGCCTCATGCTCGAGTCGGTCAGCGAGCGGCTGTGCGGGCGCGGCCAGCCGCACCATCGCGCGCCCGACAAGCGGCCGGCGGTGCGCCTGACCATGATCGACGAGGCCGGCGAGCTGCGCATCCCGTTCACGTCGGGGATCCTGGTCGGCATCGGCGAGACCGAGGCCGAGCGGCTCGACGCCCTGGTCGCGCTGCGCGACCTCCACCGCCGCCACGGCCACCTGCAGGAGGTCATCGTCCAGCGCTTCCGCGCCCACGCCGGCACGCCGATGGCCGGCGCGCCCGAGCCCGACGACGACGTCCACACCCGCGCCATCGCCCTGGCCCGCCTGGTCCTCGACGACGATGTCACCGTGCAGGCGCCGCCCAACCTGTCGTCCGAGGTGGCGCCGCTGCTCGCCGCCGGGGTCAACGATCTCGGCGGCATCTCGCCGCTGACCCCGGACTTCATCAACCGCGGCTACGCCTGGCCGCACCTCGATCAGCTGGCCGCCGACTGTCGCGCCGCCGGGTTCACGCTGGCGCCGCGCCTGCCCATCCACGACGGCTGGTGCCTGCCCGAGTTCGTCGCGCCCGAGCTGGCCCCGTTCCTCCTCGACGCCAGCGCGCCGCGCGCGGCGCGGGCCGGTGCGCCGTGAGCTCGCGCTGGGTCCTGGATGCGACCCTGGCCGGGCGGCGGCCGTCGTGGCGCGACCTGCTGCCGCTCGCCGACGCCACCGGCGCCGATCTCCACGCCCTGTGCGCGACCGCCGACGCGCTGCGCGCGCGCCAGGCCGGCGAGCTGGTCACCTACGTCGTCAACCGCAACATCAACTTCACCAACGTCTGCATCAAGAAGTGCAAGTTCTGCGCGTTCTCGCGCGGCGTGCGCTCCGACGAGGGCTACGTCCTCGACGACGCCGAGATCGTCCGCCGCGCCGTCGAGGCGCAGGCGTTCGGCGCCACCGAGGTCTGCCTGCAGGCCGGCCTGATCCCCGGGCTCGACGGCCTGCGCTACGTCGAGCTGGTGCGCGCGGTGAAGCGGGCCGCGCCCGAGCTGCACGTCCACGCCTTCTCGCCCGAGGAGGTCAAGTACGGCGCCCACCGGGCGCGGCTGTCGATCCGCGAGTACCTGCAGGCGCTGCGCGAGGCCGGGCTCGGCTCCTTGCCCGGCACCTCGGCCGAGATCCTCGACGACGCCATCCGCGACCGCATCGCGCCCGGCCGCATCACCACCGCCGAGTGGCTCGACGTGATCCGCACCGCCCACGAGGTCGGCCTGCGCACCACGGCGACCATGATGTACGGCCACCTCGAGTCGGCCGCCGACCGGCTGCGCCACATGGAGCTGCTGCGCGACCTCCAGCGCGACACCGGCGGGTTCACCGAGTTCGTGCCGCTGTCGTTCGTCCACACCGAGGCGCCGCTGTTCGCCGCCGAGCCGGGCGTGCGCCCGGGCCCGGGCGGCCTCGACGTGGTGCGCACCCACGCCCTGGCCCGGGTGATGCTCGGCGCCGACATCCCCAACCTGCAGGTGTCGTGGGTGAAGGAGGGGCTGCGCGCGTCGGAGCACCTGCTGGCGTGCGGGGTCAACGACCTCGGCGGCACGCTGATGAACGAGAGCATCTCGACGTCGGCGGGCGCGGCCCACGGCCAGGCCGCGACGCCGGCCGCGCTACGCGGGGTCGCCGGCGCGGCGGGGCGGGTCGCCGCCGAGCGCACGACGCTGTACCGCATCGTCCGCGTCGCGGACGGCGACGGCCCCGGCGACGATCGCGGCGATCCGCTCGACGCTGTCGACGACGCGGCGGCGACCTTCGGCACCTACCGGGCGCTGACCCGCGACCCGCGCTTTCGCTTCCAGCGCCGGCGCGGTGGCGAGCAGCTCGTCGAGGTCGGCGGGCAGGTCGAGGTCGAAGGCGAGGCCGTGGGCGCGGACCACCGCGGTGCGCAGGCCGGCGGCGCCGGCGGTGGCGAGGTGGCGCGCGAAGCTGTCGCGGTGGCCGAAGCGGGTGGCGAGCGGCGCGGGCAGGCGCACGGCGAGGGCGTTGGTCCCGAGCTCGTCGCGATCCGGCGCAAGCACGAGGTCGGCGCCGGCCAGGGCCGCGCCGAGCGCGTCGACGTGGTGGGCCGCCAGTAGCGGCAGATCGGCCATCACGACCACGGCGGCGGGGACCCCGCGGCTGGCCAGCGCGGCCAGGCCGCGATCGACGATCGCGGCCAGCGGGGCCGGGCCGTCGTCGAGGAGCACGTCGGCGCCGTGGCGGCGCGCGGCGGCGGCGACGTCGGGGCCGTCGGTGGCGACGAGGACGCCGGCGATCGCGTCGGACCGGCTCAGCACGCCGGCGACGCGGTCGAACAGCGCGCGCGCGATCGCCGCGCGACCGGGCTGCAGCGCGAGCCGCGACTTGCCGGTGCGGAACGTGCGGGCCGGGACCAGGGCCCACGGACCGCCGGCGCTCACGCGAACCGCTCCGCGAACGCCAGCACCGCGCGGGCCAGGCGGGCGCGATCGTCGGGCGTGGTCATCACCGTGGCCTCGGCGAGGACCGGCACGCCGTCGGGGACCGGGTCGCCGCGCTCGATCACCAGGCCGTGGAGCAGGTCGGCGTAATGGGCGGCGATCGCCTCGGGCGAGGGCGCGCAGCCGGCGAGCTGGCCGATCATCGCGGCGAGCGGGCCCTTGACCGCGCGGCCGCCGACGATCGGGCTGACCGCGATCACCGGCCGGCGGGCCAGCGCCGCGCGCACGCCGTCGAGGGCGAGGATGGGATCGATCGACACGTACGGGTTGGACGGGCCGATGACGACCACGTCGGCGGCGGCGATCGCCGCCAGCACCGCCGGCGACGGCGCCGACGGGCCGGTCGAGCGGACCGCGGTCACCACCGGCGCGCCGCGCCGGCGCACCAGCCAGTCCTGGAAGTCGAGCGTGCCGTCGACGGTGTCGATCAGCGTCGGCCGCGGCGTGTCGCACATCGGCAGCACGCGCGGGCCGACCCCGAGGCTGCGGCACAGCCCGGCGGTGACCTCGGTCAGCGACTGGCCGGCGGCGAGCCGCTCGGTGCGGACGAGGTGGGTGCCGAGATCGCGATCGCCGAGCCGGAACCAGGCCGGCCCGCCCAGGCGCTCGACCATGCCGAAGCCGGCGAAGGTCTCGCCGGCCAGGCCCCAGCCCTGCACCGGGTGGGCGAGCCCGGCCAGTGTGTACATGACGGTGTCGAGATCGGGGCAGATGCGCAGGCCCCAGTGCACGAAGTCGTCGCCGGTGTTGACGATCACGGTGAGCGCCTCGGGCGGCAGCACCGCGGCCAGACCGTCGACGAGCTTGGCGCCGCCGACCCCGCCCGACAGCGCGACCACGCGGGCCAGGCGGCTCATGCGTAGATGTCCTCGGTGGCCGGACGGACCAGCCCGGCCGCG
>Ga0247822_10000142_pt1 | contig 32163 bp, 23 predicted proteins | sample 13C_Cellulose_Da_FD_192423 | JGI IMG/M metagenome (GOLD analysis project Ga0247822, IMG submission 192423) | Soil microbial communities from agricultural site in Penn Yan, New York, United States - 13C_Cellulose_Day30 | ecosystem: Environmental > Terrestrial > Soil > Agricultural land | place...
CTGCATCGCACCCAACTCCGCCGAAAGCGGGCTGAAGGTCTGCTTCCGGTGATCGAGCGAGTACCGCAGATAATCGGATAACTGGCAGACCATCTCGACGGCGGTCTCGGGCCGGGGTTCGATCTCGGAGGCAATGCCGTTCAGCGAGTTAAACAGGAAATGCGGATCGAGCTGCGCGCGCAGCATCTGGAGTTCCATCCGATGAGCGTCGTGCTCGGCCTCCTCGGCGTGGCGCAACTGCACGACCCAGGCGCGTTCGGCCTTGATCCAGAAATAACCGAGGCTCCATCCGAGCAGCGCCGTCCAGAGCAGGATGAAATGCAGCTCGGCGCTTTCCAGCAGCGTGAGGTTCGGCGTTCGCCAGCCGGTGTAGTTGCTGATCGAAAACCCGAGCACCGCCAGGATGAAGGCGCTGATCATGCTACTCACCACCACCCGCACGGCGGTGCGCAGGCGGAAGGTGATTTCGCTCTGCTGATAGATCCTGCGCAAAGTCAGGGCGAAGAAGAACGCCAGCCCTTCATTGAGGAATGTTAGGATGATCGCCTGGCTCCACGGGAGATTCAGCGACCAGCGGATGGCGAGATTGATCAGGGCAAAGGCGAGCCAGAAGACCGTGTTCATCCGCCAGAAGGACACGCTCGGTCCATGCAGACCGCCTTGACGGCCCAGTAAGCGAGCCAACCACGGGAAGGCGAGCAGCGTGTGCAGGGGGTCCGGCGGATTCTTTGGCTGATTCATCGAGTTTTCCTGGGTGCTCGTCGAGTCCGCGTTGTCCCTTCCCAACCGACGGAGGATAAGCACAACAACCCAAAAGCATGAAAACTCATTTCAAAGTCAAACTCTTACAGCTGGCGGCCGCAGCCGCCGCGCTGGTCTTCACGCAAGCGGCCACCCTCGCAGCTCCCACGGCGGAGTTGAATATTAGTAGTAAATGGGACGGCGGCTTCACAGGAAGTGTCACCATCAAGAACACGGCGACCACGCCGATCAACGGCTGGACGCTTTCCTTCGACCTCAATCGATCAATCGTGGGCTCCTGGAGCGCCCTGCAGAAGAGTCGATCAGGAAACGCGTACACCTTCGCCAACGAAAGCTGGAACGGGACCATCCCGGCGGGCGGGTCAGTGACTTTTGGAATGCAGGTCGACGGAGCGGCGCGGGACGCCGTCTTTACCAATGCCAAGCTGAACGGCGCAGCCATCGCCAGCACGACGGTGGGCAACACCAGCGGCAGCAATCCCGATGGCGGCAACACGGGCACCACCGACATCGTCTTCCTCGATGACGCGGCGGGCGAGCTTTTGCAATTCGTCCTCGCTGCGGGGGTGAGCACGCATGAGTTCAAAAACGCCGGGACGTATTCCGCCATCTCGAATAACCCCGCCGTGGCCGAGGCCTCCATCCAGGGCGGCAAGCTCGTGGTGAATGCCAAGAAGCCAGGTCGCGCCTCCATCCGCGTCACGGAGAGCGCCAGCCAGAAAAAGCGCATCATCGGCGTGCGGGTGAACAACCCGGACGGCACCGCGCCCGGCCTGCCGAACTATCTCGCGCTCGGCTCCGTCAGCGAAGACTCGCAGGCCGACCTCGACTTCTGGGCGGACTTCGGCACGGCTACCAAAAACAAGCGCACCGACATTCGCTATATCTATCTGAACGGCGGCGCCACCAATAGCATCGGCGACGGTTGGAACTGGCGCGTGCTGAACGACGGTGAACGCGCGACGCGCTTCGTGGAAGAAAGCCTCCGCCTCGGCATGATCCCGTTCTTCGTCTGGTACAACATCCCCGACAGCGGCGAGAGCTACTACACGGACAAGCAGCACATCGAGTCCGCGACCTACATGCAGGGTTACTTCGCCGATCTGAAGCACGCCCTCGAAATCACCACCGAAGCCGCCGGCGGCGAGACGGTCGGCTGGGTGCTCGAACCTGACTTCCTCGGCTACTTCGCGCAAAATGACACCCGCACTCCCGACACCGTGGTGGCTCGCACCGACGCAGCCTACACCAGCGGCGTGCTCCAGGCCGGCGTGGACCCGACTTTCCCGAACACCCTCAAGGGCCTCGTGGAAGCGATCAACTACACCATCCGCAAATACCAGCCCCAGGCTTACTTCGGCTGGCAGTTCAACCTCTGGGCCTCGCCTGCTGGCGGGTTCACAGGAGCAGGGATTACCGGAAAAGGTATTTCGCGCCTGACCGATACGCAGGGTCTCGCCAAGGGCCGCAACGCGATCTTCCGCGAAGCCACGGCCATCGCTAACTACTACGTCTCGGCAGGTATTCTAAGCTCGGACGCGGACTTCGTGAGCATCGACAAATACGGCCTCGACGCCGGATTTGAGAATAAGAACGCCGATCCGTCCCAGTCCACGTGGTTCTGGAACGCAACGCACTGGACGAACTACCTCGTCTTCGTCAACGCCCTGCACAAGACCACCGGCCTGCCCGTCACGCTCTGGCAGATCCCCGTGGGCCGCATCAACGACAGCACGGCGATCAGTCCATACACGAACCAGCGATTCCCCAGCCTGCCGAATACGACGCGCAAGTACGAGGACTCGGCGGCGACGTATTTCTTCGGCGATACCTTTAGCACCACGGCCACCCGCTCAGCCTACTTCGGCGCGACGGACGGTGGGCTTTCCAAAGTGACGGCCAGTGGCAATACGCTCACCTGGGGAGAGCATCTGACTCTCGCCCGTGACGCGGGTGTGAACATCGCGCTCTTCGGCCCCGGCGTGGGCGAAAGCACGGAAAACGTGGGCGCGGACGAAGACTACTACTGGATCAGCCGCGTGCAGAAATACTACACGAACCCTGTGCCACTCGTGGCGCAGCCAGTCGGCATTCCCCTACCCGCGGATGACTCGGGTAACAATGGGGGAAACAACGGCGGTAATAATGGTGGCAATAACGGAGGGAACAACGGTGGCAACAATGGGGGCAACAATGGGGGCAACAACACCTCCTCCATCTCGGCCGTCATGACGGTCGTCAGCGACTGGGGTTCCGGCTACACCGCTAATGTTAGCCTCACCAACACCGGCACGGCAGCGGTGAATGGTTGGACGATCAGCTTCGACCTCGACGATCCGATCACCGGCTTCTGGAGCGCCAAGGGCGGCACCCGTTCCGGCTCGACCGTGACGTTCTCCAACGAATCCTGGAACGGCACGATCGCTCCCGGGCAGACCATCACCTTCGGCCTGCAAACCTCCTCCAGCGCCGACAAAGTACCCTCGAACATCTCAATCAACGGCAGCGGCGCATCCACTGGTGGCAACACCGGGGGGAACACGGGCGGTAATACCGGAGGAAATACGGGAGGCAACACAGGCGGCGAGACCGGTGGGAACAACGGCGGCTCGAATGGGGGCGAAAATCCCACCACCCCCACCCTACCCGCCAACCGCGTGGTCGTGGGTTACTGGCAGAACTGGAATGATCCCGCCGCGCCCTACATCCCGCTCCGCGATGTGGATCCTCGTTACAGCCAGGTGAACGTCTCCTTCGCGGAGTCCGCCCACGGCAGCGGTTGGATGAACTTCAGCCCGCTCGAGCAAAGCAAGGTGCAGTTCAAACAGGAGGTCAAAGCCCTCCAGCAGCGCGGCACGAAGGTGGTCATCTCCATCGGCGGGGCCAATTCCCCGCTGGAACTCGACACCCTGGCGAAGAAGAACGACTTCATCACTTCGATGAAGTCCATCATCACCGAGTACGGATTTGACGGTCTGGACATCGACCTCGAAGGCCACTCCGTCATCCTCCAACCCAGCGATACGGACTTCAAAAATCCGACGACCCCGAAGATCATCAACCTGATCTCGGCCGTGCGGGAGTTGACGAATCACTACGGCACGAACTTCATCCTCACAGCAGCGCCCGAGACTCAGTACATCACCGGCGGCTACGGCAACTACGGCGGCGCCTTCGGAGGGTACCTGCCCGTCATCCACGCGCTGCGGGACAAGCTAACATTCGTCCACATCCAGTACTACAACACCGGATCGCAGTACGCCTACACGGGCGTCAATGATCCGAGCAAGGACCACATCCTGAGCCAAAGCACGAAAGACTTCATCGTCGCCCAGACCGAGATGCTCATCGAGGGCTTCCCCGTCGGCCGCAATGGGTCGAATGTATTCCCCGGCCTCGGGGCGTCGAAAGTCGCCATCGGTCTGCCTGCCACGCCAGCCGCCGCGCCAGCCGGTGGATACCTGGCTCCGGCAGAAGTGAAGAAGGCGTTGGATTACCTCACGACGGGAGTTTCCAGCTACGCGAACACCTACAAACTCCGCCGCACGGGAGGCCACCCCGGGTTGCGCGGCATGATGACCTGGTCCGTCAACTGGGACAAAACCACCAATGGCGGCACGGCCGTGAATGAGTTCGTGAGCAACTACAGCGACTACTTCAGCAAGCTTCCGAGCGGAAACTAAATCCGCAGCTGACCGCGCGCGCCCGCCTTCCTTCGGGGAGGCGGGCGTTTCTTTTTGCGCGCGGCCCTGTTCCCGCGTATGTAGAGGCGCACATGATCACGCGCTTTTTCGCCCTTGCGGCGTGTACCGCCACGCTGACCCTGACTCCGGCCTTCGCCCAGGACGGCCAGCCCCCGCGTGACAATCCCTACGACGTCATCGGCAAAGTCTTCGCGCCGTTTTGGGGCGTGCTGCTCGACGGATCGCGGAGCTCGAATAAAGCCTGCACGATGACCATCGTGATGACGCAGGTCACCGGCCGCCTGCCCAAGCAAATGGAAGGAGCCACGTTGAAAGCCGCCGTGCAGTATCCTGACAAAGTCCGCCTGACCGCTCCCGTGCTCGGCGAAGACATCACGGTCTGCCGCAATGGCGATGAAGTGTGGGCCGTGCCCGGGCAGAAGGTGGAATATTTGCTCAGCCAGTTCAAAGTGAAGCCCGGCAAGACGAAGAAGACGAACACGCCGCTCTTCCTGCCCTTCACCGCGCAGCAAGCGATCTTCCTGCCCGCGCTTTTCTCGATGGTCCGCCCCGAAGTCGCGGAGATCGACACCTTTAACGGCGAAGACTGCCGCCTGATCACCGCCGGGCTCATGCCCGACCTCGCCCGCGCCGTGCATGCCGAGGGCTTCCGCGCGCAGATCTGGGTCGCGCCCGGCTACCTGCCGCGCAAGATCGTCATCACGCAGCCTGACTTCAGCGCCGTCGTGGAAATCCGCGACCTAAAGTTCGGCGCCTCGCTCCAGCCTTCCACGTGGGAGGTGCCTGCCGGAATCACCGACGTGTATCGCACGAATGCCGACATGCTCGATTCCGTCCTCTTCGTCGTGATGAACTCGCTGAAGATGAACGAGGGCGACCAGCCCTGGCTCAACGCCAAGTAAGCACCGCCGCGAACCACTCCCTCACTCGCCGTGTCGAACCGCCCGCTCAATATCGTCCTCGTCGCCCTGCTCGTCATCATCGGGGGTTGCGCCATCTGGAATTCCTTCGTTTACGACGCGGAAGTCCGCGCCGCCATCGTGGAGTCGCAGGGGAAAAAGTGGAAAAAATCCGACGACTATAAATTCGTCGCCGCCGTGCGTAAGTACGGGGATTGGCCGCAGATCATGCTGGCAGCGGGGCTCGGGCTCTTCATCGCCTGGCGCATGCGGAACCGCGAGTGGCAGCGCATCATCGCCGCCGCCATGATCGCCTCGACGCTGGCCGGGATCGTCGCCAACGCCTCCCGCCTCACGACGGGACGCACGCGACCGAGGGAAAGCCCCAAGATCGAGCAGGGCTTTTACGGTCCTTGGACGAATGGCAAAATCACCATCGGCATGCCGGCGTATAACTCCTTCCCGTCCGGCCACACGGCGACGGCGTTTGGATTTGCCAGCGTCATTCTTTTCGCCAGCCCGTGGATCGGCGTGGCCGCGATGGTCATCGCCGGCGTGATCGGGTGGTCCAGCGTCGTGATCGGAGCGCACCATCTGTCCGACGTCGTCGTCTCCATCATCCTCTCACTCGTCGTCGGATGGTTCGTCTGGAGATGGGTCCGCCGCCATGGCGATGATACATGGCGCAAGCTCAAGATCCTCGTCCGCCGCACGGTGAGCGAGTACCGCAAAAAGAAAGCTTCCTAAGAAAATCATGCAAGTCCTGCCTGCCATCCCGCTGTGGAACGAAGCCGCGCCCGGCGCGTTGGGTTCCGCGGAACACGACGTCCCCACCCTCACGGCCTATCTGCCCAATCCAAAAAAAGCGACCGGTGCCGCCGTCGTCGTCTGTCCGGGGGGAGGCTACGGCCACCTCGCCGCGCATGAGGGCGAGGGCTATGCCAAGTGGCTCGCGAGTCACGGCATCGCGGGACTGGTCTTGAAATATCGCCTGGGTTCCCACGGGTATCGCCATCCGGTCATGCTGAACGACGCCGAGCGCGCCCTGCGCCTCGCCCGTCACCACGCTGGCGAGTGGAAGCTCGATCCCACGCGCATCGGCGTCATCGGATCGAGCGCCGGAGGGCATCTCGCCTCCACGCTCGTCACGCACTTCGACGAAGGCAACGCCGCGAGCACCGACCCGGTGGAACGCCACAGTTCCCGCCCCGATCTCGGCATCCTGTGTTACGGAGTGCTCAGCATGGGCGAGCACACGCACGAGGGATCGAAGAAAAACCTTCTCGGCGAGAATCCCGATGCGGAACTGCTCCAACACCTCTCCAACGAAAAGCAGGTGACGGAAAACACCCCGCCCTGCTTCGTCTGGCATACGTGGGAAGACATGGCGGTGAAGGTGGAGAATTCCCTGGAGTTCGCCCAAGCTCTTCGCGTGGCCGGAGTGCGCTTCGAGTTGCATGTGTATGAACTCGGCGGGCACGGCATCGGCCTCGGACCCGAGGGCACGCCGCACCGCTGGGCCGACGACTGCATCGCGTGGCTACGCGAGCGGGGATTCGCTCACAGCTAGGCCGCTCTCCGGGCTTCCCGTCCGGCAGGTATTCCGCCATACTGCGGAGACTCTTATGAGAACCCTCCTCGCCTCCCTCATTTTGTTGAGCAGCCTTGGTTTCGCGCAGGCCGCCGATCCGAACGGCGCCCTCGCCGCGATCGGAGCGCTGCCGCCGAAGTACCAGAACGGCATCCTCAAGGTCTCCGCCGACAACGGTACGCCCAATCCCGACACCTGGTACATCCTGGCGAAGAACTCCGCGCAGGATGGCGCCATGTATCAGATCGGCGTCACGCAGGGCCAGATCGTCAGCGAAAAAATCTCCCTCGACCTCCGCGCCGCGATCAGCGACTCCCCGCTCAACATGAGCAAGGTCCTTATCGACTCCGATGGAGCCTGGGCCGCCGGGGCGAAGTACTCCGCGAGCAAGGGCAAGAAGCTCGGCAACGCCAGCTACGCCCTCCAGCAGCAGGGCCGCGACGCCGCGCCGATCTGGTCCATCTGGTGCTACGATGCCAAGGTGCGCTACATCGGACTGGTCAAGATCCTCGCCACCACGGGAGCCGTCGTTTCCAGCGAATAGACTGCTCCGCGGATGCGCACGAGCGAGCCATTAGTCATCGGGGGGTTGATTTTCTCCGACATCGATCAGGCGGATTTTACCGGCCCATTCGAAGTGCTCTCGCGCGTGCCGGACTCGCGCTTTCTCGTCATCGGGCGGACGGCTGAGCCGATCAAAGACGTGCGCGGGTTGATCCTCACGCCTGAGATCACCATGGCGGAAACGCCTGCGCTCGATGTGCTCCTCATCCCCGGAGGCACAGGCGTTAACGCCCTGATGGAAGACGCGGAGACGCTCGCCTTCGTCCGTAAACAAGCCGCCGGAGCGAAGCTCATCCTGTCCGTTTGCACCGGGGCGCTTATTTGCGGAGCGGCCGGACTGCTAAAAGGCCGCCGCGCCACCACGCACTGGGCCTCGCATCATTTACTCGCCCCTTTCGGAGCCACGCCGGTCGACGAACGCGTCGTCATCGACGAGCCATTTATCTTCGCCGCCGGGGTGACTTCCGGCATCGACGGAGCTTTGCAAGCCGCCGCCCAACTACGCGGGATCGAGGCCGCCCAAGGCATCCAGCTTTACCTCGAATACGCGCCGAATCCTCCCTTCACCAGCGGCTCGCCGCACACCGCGCCCGCCGCCGTACTCGCCGCCACGCAGGAGCTCCTGCGCCCGGTCATCGACGCGCGGGCCGTCCTCGTTCACCGAATCACTTCCCATGCCTAAACGCACCGTCTCCCAGCCCGACACCACCACCCCTGCCCTCACGCAGGAGACCATCGACTCCCAGCCGTCCTGGCTCATCCGGAGCAACACGGTGGAACTCGCCATCACCGAGTTGGGCGGACACATGGCTCCCGTCACCTTCGGCCTCGATCACGCACCCGTGCAGCCCTACTACACTAGTCCCTGGCAGAATGAGGAAGCTGGCGAGGTGCCCGCGCCCGTGCTGGCTCCGCTGCGTGGTGATTTCTTCTGCCTACCCTTCGGAGCCAACGAAGAGCCCTATCGCGGCGAGCAACATCCTCCGCACGGCGAGACCGCCGGCAATAAGTGGACCCTGGTCGGGGCGCAGCGTGACGACGACTCCACCTCCCTGCACATCAGTCTCGACACCAAAGTCCGTCGCGGCACGGTGCACCGGCAATTCACCCTCATCAATGGGCATAACGCCGTTTACAGCCGCACGCTGATCGAGGGCTTCGCCGGACGTTCGCCCTTTGCCCATCACGCGATCCTGCGTCTGCCCAAGGAGGAGCGCGCCCTGCACATCTCGACGAGCCGCTTTGATGTAGGCCGCACCTATCCGGCTCCGATCGGCAGCCCCGCCGCCGGGGACTACCAGTTCATCGCTCGCGATGCTTCGTTCAAGTCGCTCTCGAAGATTCCTTCCACCTTCAAGGACGAGGCGCCCGGTGACTACTCCGCCTTCCCGGCGCGAACAGGCTTCTGCGACTTGCTCCAGCAGTTCGAAAAACCCAGCAAAAAGCCCACGATCTCGTGGGTCACGGCGGTAAATACCGAAGAGGGCTACCTGTGGTTCGCCCTAAAAAACCCCGTGGACATGCCCGGCCGGATGTTCTGGGCGGAAAATCGCGGGCGGCACAGCCATCCGTGGAACGGGCGCAATACCTGCCTCGGCATCGAGGACGGGTGCATGTACTTCGACCGCGGCGCGGCGGCTTCCAGCAAGCCGAATCCGATCAGCAAGCTCGGCATCCCGACGCACGTGAACTTTAAGGCGAACCAGCCTTTCGAGGTGCGCTACATCCAAGGCGCGATCAAGGTGCCGGCAAAGTTCGGCAAGGTCGAGATCGTGGATTTCACCGAAGAGGGATTGATTTTCCACTCAGCCACTGGCAAGAAAGTGGCTACAGCGGTGGACACCTCGTTTTTGCTCTAAAAAAGCGTTTCCGGGATGAGACGCTTTTCCTCGGGGAAAGCGTACAAACTCATTGCCAGAACACGTACGGGGCAGCTATCGAGAGACTCCCCCCGCTGCACCACTCTCCCACATGAAACCCAACTCCTATTCCGTCATCCTCGGGAATCTCGGCAACACCTGCGATCGATTCCTCTCCACTGGTTACAAAGAAAACCTCCCGAAAGCTGAGATGATCCGGCAGGCCGCCGCGATCCCCGGCATCAAGGGCATCGAACTCGTCGGCTCCTGGGACATCACCGAGGACAATGTCGAGGAAGTCGCCGCTTTGCTCAAAGAGAACAATCTTGAGTGCGTGTCGATCATTCCCGACCTCTTCTCGCAAAAGCGTTGGGGCAATGGCTCCTTCAGCGCGAAGGATGCTAACATTCGCCAGCAGGCGCTCGAAGAAACGCGCATGGTCAGCCGCATCGCGCGCCGCCTGGGCTGTCCTCTGATCAATCTCTGGCTCGGCCAGGATGGCTTTGACTATCCGCTGACCGCCGACTATCGCACGCAGCGCCGTGATCTCACGGAAGGAATCCGCACGATCGCGACGGAGTTTCCTGATCTGCGCTTCGCCTTGGAATACAAAATGAAGGAGCCGCGCACGCATTCCTTCCACGCCCGCGCGGCCGACACGCTGCTCATGGCGCAGGAGACGGGCCTCGATAACGTCGGCGTGTGTATTGACGTGGGCCATTCATTGCTTGCGTCGGAGAACGTCGCGGAGGCGGCGGTGATGCTCCAGCACTACGGCAATCGTCTATTCCACATGCACTTCAACGATAACTACCGCTCGTGGGATGACGACATGATCGTCGGCTCGCTGCATTTCGTGGAGTACGTGGAGTTGCTCTTCTGGCTCTCGGAGATCGGCTATGATGGCTGGTACTCGATGGATCAGTATCCCTACCGTGAAGACGGCGCGGCGGCAGTGTCCGAGAGCGTGGCGTTCCTTTATGAAATCGAGAAGCTGCTCACGCCGGCCCGCCGCCAGGAGCTTCGCGACATCATCGCCACCGGCGACGCGACGAAATCGACGCGCTGGATCCGTCAGTTGATTTTTAATCGCTAAGGATTTTATTAGTTAGGCGATTTTTTGAGAGAGCGGTTGTCGAAGTTTTCGGCAGCCGCTTTTTCGGTTTTTGGAGAGAAAGGTTTCATGTAAAGGGGCTTTGCTTACTAACGACCCGCTCATGGTGTGGGTCGCGACGGCGGGTTCGGCGAACCCGCCCTACCAATTGATTTCGCTGGTAGACGTTGGCGCGGCGTGTGGGCGGCTTTTTTTGGCCGCGAGTGCGCTTGTGCTGGCGGGGGAAGATTGCACCTCGCGAAGGGTTCGCCATCCTTGGTTAATAGTTTTTAGCGGCTGTCTATGACTGCCGCATTTACCGGTGCCCGTACTAATAGTCCGACAGGAACTAATTCTCTGGCGAGCTTGGGATTTTTAGATCTCTTTTCGGCGATTTGCCTGCTGTGGCTTCCTGACGATTAGCTAAATGGTTTCGATCTTTTGAGAGCGATCGTTTCGGGGCACAAAAAAGGCCGGGCAATGACGCCCGGCCTCTTTTTGGTAAAGGGTGATTTATTTTTCCACGGGCACCACGATGCCTCGCATAATGATGTTCTGACAGAACACGAAGACAAGGAGCGTCGGCAGGGCCGCGATGATGAGAGCGGCGAAGACGATGGGCTGCGCGTAGCTTTGCTGGAGCTGGTAGATGTACACCATGAGCGTCCACATGGACTCGTCCTGACAGACAAGGAGGGCGAACATGAACGCGCCGTAGGCGGCGGTGAAGGCTCCGAGAGCGATGACCGCGAGGATCGGCTTCGAGAGAGGCAGGGCGATCGTGAAGAAGGCCCGGATCTCACTACAACCGTCGATGTTGGCGGCTTCGTAGAGTTCCTTCGGCAGGGAGTCGAAGAAGCCCTTGAGCAGGAAGATGGAGTAGCCATTCGCCGCGGCCGGGATGACGAGGGCGGCGAAGGTATTCAGCCAGCCCAGATCGCGCAGCAGGAGGAACGACGGGATTTGCGTCACCTCTGCCGGGAAGGCCATGGTGGCCATCATGATAAAGAGAGCCTGCTGACCCCAGCTCGGCTGGAAGCGCGAAAGCGCGTAGGCGGCGAGAGGGTTGATGATGAGCGCGGTGAGGATATTCAGCAGACAGAAGATGACCGTGTTGCGCAGGCCGTTGCCCGAGGTGACGACCTGATCCCAGGCGACGCGGTAGTTACGCGTGGCGAACTCCCAGCGGACGGCGGTTTTGTTCCGCTGGAGCTGGATGTAGTCATACAGCAACGTAGGCATGGGCACGTCTTCGAAGGTCTGATACTGCGGGCCGAGGGCGCCCTGGAGGCGCGCGATGTCGCCGCCGAACTCCGTCTTCAAGAACTCACCCCAGCTGATCTCGGCGGAGGCGAGGCGCAAGCCATCGGGACTGCTCAACGTCTTCACGAACGACTCGATGTCGCTGTAGCTGAGCGAGGTTTTCTGCGCAGGAGCGGCGACGGCGGCCGCGAAGTCGGCGAACTCCGTCGAGTGCAGCTTGTTGTAGTTCGCGATGTCGCCATACTTCGTCTGGAGGAAGGTGGCGTAACTCGCATGCAGGGCTGGCTCGATCTCGATGAAGCGGGCGGAAACCAGGTCGCGGGTAAACGTCCACCAGGCATCACGCGCCGGGCCGGCGGCGGGAGCCGTGGCGGGGAGCGGCACGTCGGAGAAGGTCTCGTAGTTCGTTCCCCAGGCGGTGTTCAGCTCCTTCAGGCCTTCGGCATTCGGAGGGTAGAGCTGCGGCAGGACGTAGTTATGATAGTACCCGCGCAGGGAGATCGGGTAAAAGTAGCGATCTGCCAGAGTGTCACGCATTTCCTGGTAAACACCGGCGAAACGTCCCTGCATACCCTGGAAGGTACGGCTGCCCCACTCTTCGTTCGGCATCATGCCAGAGAGGTCCTTGCGAGGAGTGTCGGGGAACTTGTCCTGGACGGCGTGCTGGAAGCGGTATTGATTCTCCGCGACGATGCGCGAGCCGGAAAAGTGGCCCACGGCATAGTAGTAGCGGGGAGCGTCTTTCTTGCCCTCGAGGAACTTCTCCCAAAGCGGGATCACCGGGTCGTTCGTATTCGTCGGAACGGGGATCTGATCGAAGGAGAAGAGCTTGTTACCATTCTCGTCGCGGTAGAGGGTCGCGATGTTGAACACGTCGAGGCGCGCGTAACGCTGCTCCTCGTAGCGCTGGAAGAGAGCCGCGTCGTCGTAGAGGAAACGCGGCACCACGTCGAGGTGCTGCATGTCGAGCTCGCTCTTCATGGATCCGCTCACCATCAGGAGGAACGGATAAACCATGGTCACGGCGCCGACACAGAGGATGGCATAGATGGCGGTCAGCAGGAGGCGACCGCCGAGGGAACGTTGTTGAATGCGGTTAAGAATCGGCATGGCAGTTTACTTGGCGGTGCGGAATTCCACCTTGGAGAGGATGCGCATCTGATATGCGGTGAAGGCCATGAGGATGAGCCCGAGGATCCAGGCCATGGCGGTGGCTTCGCCAAATTTCAGGTAGAGGAAGCTTCGTTGCCAGATTTCATATCCCACGACCTGGGTGGCGAGGTTCGGACCGCCACCGGTCATGGCGAGCACGGCGTCACCGGACTTGAATCCGAAGATGGTCGCGCCCACGGCATTGATGATGATGAGAGGACGGAGGTAAGGAATGACGATGCTGCGGATCTTCGAGAAGAAACCAGCGCCGTCGATGTCGGCGGCCTCGTAGAGGTCGTCGGGGATGCCCTTGAGCGCGGCGAGGTAGATCAGCGAGCCCGGCCCGAGGTGGGCCCACGCCAGCGGGAAGACCACGCAGAGCATGGCGATGGCGGGATCCTGCAACCAGGTCTGCGCCGGGATGCCGATGAAGCCGAGAATACTGTTCAACGCGCCATCCGGTGACGGGTCGTAAATGGCGCGCCACATGAAGAGGATGACGACGCCAGAGACCACAGCGGGGATGTAGAAAATCACGCGGAAGGTGATCTTACCCATAGGGATCTCCTGCACCATGATGGCGAGGATGACCGGCGGAATGAAACCGAGGAGCATCCATAGGAAGCAGAAGTAGAAGGCGTTTTTCAGCGACAGCCAGAAGCGGCCATCGAAAATCGCGTCCGCAAAGTTGCGAATACCGACCCACTCGGACGGGAGCAGCAGGCGGTAATCCTGGAAGGCCATTAACGAACCACGCAGCAACGGATAATAGTGCCACAGCAGAATGAGGAGCAGCGCGGGCGCGATGAAGAAGAAAGCCAGCCTGGTCCGATAGGCATCGGAGCCGGACGTGGACGGAGCGACCGCCATCCAGCGGAAAACGAGGCGGATGAAAAACACAAACGCGCCGAGAGCGACGACGGCGACGACCCAGCCGAGAGCATTGCGCATGGAGCGCTCTTCGGGAGAGAGCTTGCCGAGCATCTTTTGATTAGTCTCGGCGACGGCATCACGCAGGAACTGCTTAATGATCGCGCGAACTTCCTCGCGGGATTTGCCTTCGAAGTTTGTGTAATAGATCTGATCGAGCGGCTTAGTTACGTAACTATATATAAACTGACAGTTCTTACCGTAAGGCTCGGGCACACCGGAGTTCAGAGCCTGGAGGAAGAGCTCCTTCAGACCGGGAGGCGTGAGCTTGGCGAGTTCGGGATAGCCGAATTCGATCAAGTCGTTCGGATCGAGGAGCTGGGCGGCGCCGAGCTCGACCATGGTATCGGTGCGGATCTTGCGGGCTTCGTTGCTGCCGAGGAAGCTAATATACTCCCAAGCGGCGTCGCGGACGCGCTTATCACGAACACCAGCGAAAATGCCGAACATCGGGGCGTTCACCTCGGCGCGGGAAATGCCAGTCGGACCACTCGGTACGGCGGCCACACCGGTCGTGTCGGGATTGAACGCGCTCAGGTCCGTGTCCGAGAGCGAGCCAAACATCATGGCGAGCTGGCCGTTGCCCCAGCGATTGGCCAGATCTACGCCGCGGTAGGCCATAGGACCAGTACGGCCGTTTTTGGTGATCTTGGCCTTCTGGTAATTATCGACGAACTCAAAGCCGGTGACGGCTTCGTCGGTGTCAAAGGTGGCGACCCACTCGCCGTTCTGCTCCTGCACGACGTCGGCACCTGCACTGCTCAGGAAGGGCAGCATGCGCCAGGAGGCGTTCGGGTCGGTGCCGAAGCCGATGGCGTAGCGGCCCTTCGATGGATCGGCGAGCTTTTCCGAATACTCCATCATCTCGTCCCAGTTGCGCGGCGGCTTCATCGGGTCGAGCCCGGCTGCGGCGAAGAGATCCTTACGATAAAAGAGCACGGTCGCGAGGACGCGCTCGGGGATGGCCCAGTAGTGCTTTTGCCCGCCAGGGCCGGGGCGATAGACGACCGGGGTGATGACGGAAGGGATGAGGCGCTGGCGCTCCTCGGGGTTCATCTTCTCGATGTACTCGTCGAGAGGATAGAGGAAGCCCTGCTGGATGTAGGTGTCGGACTGGCGGAAATTGACGTAGATGATGTCCGGCGAGGTACCACCGGCGATCGCCATGAGCGGCGCGGCGTCCATGGATGCACCCTCGATCTGGAGAGGAGTGGAGCTTTGGAGCCGGATGTTCGGGTGAGTCTCGAGGAATCGCTCGGTAACGCGGTAGGCGGCGATTTCCGAGGCGGAGGTCGCTTGCTTCCGAGGAAGCTGGAAGACGCGTACGGTGACGGGGTCTTCGGCCTGTGCCGTGCCGGTGCTCTGTGTGAAAAGCAGTCCGGCGGCTATCGCGGCTAGGTGGGATGCGCGGACGAATCGGTGTCCTATCTTGGGGAGAAGTCTATTAAGATGGAGTCGAAATATTGGTCTATGCATTGGGGAGTTCTCGGGGAATCTTCCAGTTAGAAAATTCGGCCAAAAACTCGATAACGGATTGGGAGATGAGTTGGAAGAGTTGATTTCCTTTTTCTCGTGTTGCCCTCTCTGGATGGCCCATCGCGCCAGTGTTAGTCATCTGTCCAAATGTTTCGCAGACTGAAACTTTTGAAGGCGAATATCCTAACGGGTCGTAAAATTTTGACCGACGCTCGGTACGGACGCCCTGAGCACGGTCCAAGTGTATCCACTCTGTGCGGAGCCCCATCATCATGGAGGTCTCGTACTCGCAGGCGTGGGTGAGATTTGGCGACTCCATGAAGGTCTGGGCGGCTAGTTCCTGAGCAGCCAGGCGCCAGTAGGTGGCGCAGGTGACCCAGGGGGCGTCGAGGCCCTGGTGCTCGAGGGAGATGCGGTAGAGGGCCTCATTGGCCGGGCCGACATTGCCGCCGTGGCCGTTCAGCAGGACGATGCGGCGAAAACCGCTGGCGATGAGGCTGTCCACGAGGTCTTTCAACACCAGGATATAGGTCTCGCTACGGATGCTGACGGTACCAGGAAAGCCGAAGTGGTGGTGCGAGCTCCCCGCCCAGAGCGTCGGCAGCAGGGCGACGGTGTCCGGCAGGGCGGCCTCGGCGCGCTGGGCGATCTCGGTGACGAGAGCGGTGTCGGTCACGACCGGCAGATGGTTGCCGTGCTGCTCGACGGCAGCGAGGGGCAGGAGGGCGACGGTGTCAGGGGCGATGCGACCGAGGTCGGGTGAAGTTAGGTCTCCGTAGATCATGGCAGGCGAATGATGCAGTCGATTTCGACGTCGATGTTGAGTAGTTGGCAGCCGACCGTGGTGCGGGCGGGTTGGTTCGGGCAGAAGAATTCCGCATAGACGGCGTTCATTTCAGCGAAGGTCTTTTCCGTGATCTGCTGGAGGAAGACGCGACAGCTCACCACGTCCTCCAGGCTAGCCCCGGCAGCTTCGGCAACGCGGCGGATGCATTCCAGAGTGAGGCGGGTCTGCTCGGCGACGGAGCCTTGGACGAACTTGCCCACCAGGGGATCATAAGGCCCCTGTCCGGAGACGAAGAGGAACTTCCCCTCGGCGACAACACCGGAGGAAAAGGGCAGACCGAAAGACGGCATGTCTGGAACATTGGTGATGCACTGTTTCATATAGAATCGTAAGTCGCTGTATTAGTTAGTCCAGCCGTACTGGATCTGGCCGGAGGTCGGCCACTCGCAACGCCAGAGAGCGTTGTTGCTATGTTCGGTAATGAGTAGCGTGGTGGAGCCAGGGCCGGTGAAGTGGAGGTTCGACAGGCCGTCGAACGGCAGGGCCGCACGCTGAATGAGAACGCCGTCGGCGGAGAAAATCTCAAGATGTCCCCCACCCCAGTTCGTCGCGATGAGGTGACCGTCCACGTCGAAGTCGATGCCGTCGGGGCCGCCCTTGTGATCGCCGGGCAATGTCCCAAAAAGAAACTTTTCCCCGACCACGCCGGGAGCGGACAGACGATAGCCGTGAAGTTGCTTGGTGAAGGTTTCTGCTACGATGACGAGGCGGTCGTCTGCGGAGACAGCTATGCCATTGCAGAACCGAAAACCTCCGTCCAGGCGGCGCACGGTGCCATCGTTCAGGCGACAGAAAAACTCGCCGCAAGCCACATCGCCATTCGATCCGGCGGGCGCGGTGAAGTAGAGATTTCCTTGGGAGTCGAAGGAACAGTCATTGCACCCGCGAATAGGCTGGCCCTCATACGTGGTCACGATGGGCTCGATGCGGCCGTCCTCGATCGACACGCGCAGGATGCCGAGTTTCATGTCCGCGACCCAGATGGAGCCGTCGGCGTGGAGTTGCAGACCGGCGGGGATGCCGCCAGTGTTGGCGAGGAGGGACTTCGTACCGTCCTTCGCGTCGATCTCGAAAATCGAGCCGCTGCGTGGCTCCACCATAAAAATGCGACCGTCACGCGTGACGAGAGGACCCTCGGCACCGGGGATGTCCGAGGCGATTTTCTCAATGGATCGTGGAGTGAACACAGCGACGTCAGCCATGCGTCTTGGGATAAGACAGCACGGGTGTTGCGTCGATGGAATTTGGCTAGCCAGTGTGGGGGCATGCGTGATTATGCTAGGCAGCAGAAGCGCATGAACCGGCAAACCGACTACTATCCGCCACCGGGCCGACCGGGGTGGAGCGGCCCGAAGGCCGAGCAACTCGAGCTCCTCTACCTCGCCTGGGGCTGGCGGAAATATCGCGAGACGCCGCAGGGCATCACGACGCGCGACGGCTGGCTGTACTTCACCACGCGCCGGGGCACGCCACACCTGCTCGTAGGCCCGCGCAAGGTCGCGGTGCAGGCGGGGGAGCTCGTCATCCTGCATCCCGACTGCGCGTGCGGATTTGACGATGAGGCCGGGTCTGTGACCGAAATCTGCACGTGGGTGTGGCGTAGCCCCTCACGATGGAGCAGCCTGCATCCCGCTGCCGGGAGCTTCGCCAAGCTCAGCCTGTCTCCCGACCACGCCCAGAAAATCCGCATCCTCCACGACCAGACGCGGCGCGAGATTCAGACCTCGGATGAGAACACCCGCATCGCCCTCGACCTCCTGCGTCAGCAGCTCGACCTGACACTCGTACGCAGCCAGTCCGACCGCCCCCAGCCAGCCACCGACCATCAGCGACTGGAACTCGCCTGCCGCTGGATCGACCAGCATCTGCACGACCACAACTCCGTGGCCGGGCTTTGCGACTACCTGCAACTCTCCCCCTCCACGCTGAACCGCATCTTCCAACGATGCCTGCTGGTAAACGTGCGCGCCTATGCCAAACAGGCCCGCCTGCGTCGCGCCCAGCACCTGATCATGAAAGACGGGATGAGCGTGAAAGAGGCCGCCTATACGCTCGGCTACCGCTTTCCTAATGATCTCAGCCGGGCCTTCGCCGGAGAGAGGGCCGCGAAAGCCCAAGCTCTCAACGCGAAAGAAGACTAAGTCCCCGCGCGCTCGCGCAGGATGGACTGGAGCGCCTGGGCGACGAGCGTGCCGATGAGACGCGCGCCAAGGGCGGTGAAGTGCGTGTTGTCGCCTTTGTCCGTGGCCGTGATCCACGCCACGCGATCCGGCCCCAGCCCTTTGATCACGCCGCCGGACAGCGCGTGCAGGTCGATAAGGGGCAGGCCGTCTTCCTCGGCCACGATCTTCATCGCATTAACATAAGGGAGAAGTTCCTCGGTCGGCACACCGGACTCATCAAAAGACAAGCGGTGCGGAGAAGTCACGAGAATCGGCTGCGCACCTAGCGCGCGAGCGGCGGCGATCATGGTGCGGAGATTCTCCGGGTAGGTCGTGGCTGGCTCGGTGAAGCGCGCCGGGTCGTGGTCCTTCATGTCATTATGACCGAACTGGATCAGCCAATAGTCGGAGGGAGCCGCACAGGCCTCCTGATAGGAATCGAGGGTGAGGAAGGACTTCGTGCTCGCGCCGCTGACGGCGAAATTGCTGATCGCAGCCTCTGGGAAAAGCTCCCCGAAAAACTGGCCCCAGCCATAAATCCCCCGCTCCAGCCCCAGGTCGGCCACCGTGGAATCTCCCAACAGCGAAATGCGCCCGGGTGAAGGCGGCGCGTGATTAGGTTCGGTCGTCGTCATTAGTTTTGCAGCAGGCGCTCCATCTGGCCGGTGAGGTAGGCGGCCTGGATCTGGCGCACCTGGTCGGTGTAATGGACGTGGTCCATGTAAAGCTCGCCCTCCAGCCGCGCAGTGAAGTCGTGCAGGCCGAAGATGGGGACACCCTGCTCCACCATGATATCGCGCGCGAGAGCATTGTAAGTGTCCACGTCTCGCTGGAACCTCGACACCTCAGGGCAGTGCTCGTGATGCCGCGCGTCGTCGACTGGCGTAGTGGTGATCCAGACGGGTGTCTTCTGATGCGAGCGGATGAGGCTAATAATTTTCCCGAGATTGCTCACGTAGTCGACCGTATCCACCTGGCGCTGGCCGGTGGCGGGGTCGGTCTTGATATCGTGTAGGCCACAGTTGAAAACGATCCATGTCGGCTCAAAGTCCGGGTGGGCCAGCAGAGACTCTAAAAAGGCGAGTACCATGGAGGAGTCGCCGCAGTTCGAACCGCGGGGATGATTGATATTCTCAACCGCCTCTCGGTAGCCGCTGCGTACTTCCAGACAGGCGACGCCTTCCAGATACCTAGCCAGATACGGGTAATAATGAACGGAAATGCTATCTCCCAGCCAGAAGAGGCTCGGCAAACTTTCATTTTTCATGGGGTCGGAAACAAATACGCTAAAGCCCGCGCGAGGCAAAGATTGATCACCATACTCGATGAAGGTGCGAGGCTAATAGCTAATGGAGAGTTGAGGAGTGGCGACCCACTGGCCCTCGCTCTTCAAGGCTTTTTGCACGGCCTCGAGGGTGCCGGTGGCGAGGTGGGTGCGCTCGACGGGGGTGGGTGCTTTTCCCGTAAGGAAGAACTCCTCGACGAGGGAATTCAGGATGGCGAAGTTCTTATGAAAGTCCGGGCACGAGCCCATGAACGAGCGACAGGAGGCGATCTCGCCGGAGGACTTGCGCAGGGCGACGACCCACTCGGTGACCCACTTTTGCAGGCGAAGGTGCGTCACCCGCAGGCCGTCCGTGTGCTCGATCTGGTAGGCGAGGAGTTCCTCGGCGCGCTCCAGCACGAAGGAGACGATGCTTTCGTCATTAGGATAGCCGTGCTGAACGAGGGCGCGATGCACGAGATCGCGCGGAATCTCTCCCTGCTCGATAGCCTGGATGACGGCGGGGCCGGCATAAGACCGCACGGCGCGCACCCCGGTCTCGCCGCCGGGTCTCCGCTCCAGCAGGGACTCGGCGAACTCGATGGTGTGGAACCCATAGTTATCCTGATCCCCATGGAAGAGCGCTAACGCCTCGGTCACTCCCTCGCCCGGCGCCAGCGGCGGCGCGGGATCGAGCGGGCACTGCGGCACGGAGGAGCCTCCATAAAGGGGAAAGCCCAATTCGCGCGCGGTGGCGAACATTTCGCAGGAGTGAGAGAAGTCCCAGCTAAAGTGCTTGTCATTGAAGATCGGCACGGCGCGACCGAGACGACGAAACTCCGTCGTGATCACGTCGAAGAGGCGCTTGCGCGGGTACAGCTTCTGGCCGTATTCATTGCGCGGATAGTCGCCGTGCTCTCCGATGAGGAGCACCGCGTCCACGGCGAGGGCGTCCGTGCCGAGTGTCAGCGCGTCGGCGATGGTCTCAAAGCGAGGCAGCGCGTGGCGCTCGCAAAAGGCGACGCCCATGTCGTTCTCGGGGAACTGCTCGATGAAGATCGACGCAATACGGGAGCGTGAAGCCGTCCAGCCAAAGGAAGCGTCGCCGGGATAGGGCCGCACCCAGCGCGACACGATGACGTCGGTGTGAGAAAGCGGGAACCAGACGGTGGAAATGACGGCAATATTCATGAAAGGATGGGCGTGATGGAGCCGTCGGCATGGCAGAATTCACCAGGCTGCCAGCCGATCTCGCGGCCCTTGGACGTGTCGATGAGATCGCCCTCTGTGGCGGAGACGACGGAGTAGCAACCGTACCGAGGCTCCTCCGCGACCAGTGCACAGCGGACCGCACCGATAATGTCGGGATAAGTCACGAATGCCGCGCGGGCGAACGGGTCCTGAAGCCAGCCCTCGTATTTATAATGATGCGGCTGGGGATGCGGAGCCCCGAAGCGCAGGGAATAAAAAAGCAGCCCGTGGCGGCGGGAGAAGTACTCTCCGAGCTCCTCGCCCCAGAGTTTGGAGACGGCGTAGAAATTGATCGGCCTCGGCGGAAGATCGTCGCGAAGGGGCTCGGGAAAGTGATCGAGGAGCACGGTGAGGCTGCTGCCGTACACGATGCGCTTCGTGCCTGCGGCGCGGGCGGCCTCCACGAGATTGTAGGTCCCACGGATGTTCACGTCGATCGTCGCTTGGTTAAACCTCAAATATTCGTCGCCCTCGTCGGCCTCGAATTTTTCGACATCGGTAACGAAAGCGCGATTTGACGCGATGGCGAGGTGGACGACCGAGGTCACGCCCTCCATCACCTGCCGCACGGCAGCGTAGTCCGTGATGTCCGTCGCGAGCACCTCGCGGCCCTCCAGCGTCGCGGCCTCCCGGTCGATGAGACGGAGGTCGTAGTCTTCGGCCAGGGCGGGGATCACCTTTTGAGCGATGCGACCCATCGCACCTGTCACCAGTACCAAAGGTTTTGATATCACGTGTTAAAAGCTAGGTCTCTCTAGACGGAAGCGCAAGCCAGACCGGATAGCCGAGCGGGATATGCGCTTGAATCTGCTACTTCGCATGAAAACCGACTTATTTTTTCCGCGCGCAGATTAGCCTTTCAAGTAACCCGTTGGACCATTGTATTCTACCGTCTTTTGGATCCGAAGAAATGAATCGTAAACCACTCAAAGTCGCCATCGCCGGTCTCGGCGGCTACGCCCGCGCCCATCACACCGTCTTTCAAGCACTCGAGGAACGTGGTGAGACCCTGCTGATCGCGACCTGCGATCCGGCGCTGCCTAAGCTGGACCAGGCTTGCCAGGAGCTGAACTTTGCCGCGCGCGGAGTCAGCGCCTACCCCGACTTCACCGAAATGATGCAGCGCCACGGCGCGGACCTCGATCTCATGGTCATCGCCACGCCCGTGCATCTGCACGCGCCCATGCACGCGGCCTGCGTGGAGGCCGGCATCGCCTGCTATCTGGAAAAGCCCCCGACGCTGAACCCCGCCGAACTCGCGCAGATGCTCGCGACCGAGCAGCAGGCCCGGTACGCCACGCATGTCGGCTTTCACTTCATCCACCAGGAAGAGCGGCGCAAGCTGAAGCAGCGCATGCTCGACGGGGAGTTCGGCGCCTTCCGCGGAGCCTCCTACCGCGGGTTCACGCGGAGATCGCGGCATTACTTCACGCGCAACGGCTGGGCAGGTCGGCTCCTGATGCATGGCAACCTGCTGCTCGACTCCTGCTGTGGCAATGCCATGGCGCACCAGATCAACAACATCCTCTTCTTCGCCGGGCAGGAAGGCCTCGACGCGTGGGCGCAGCCTCGCGAAGTCCAGGCAGAGCTTTACCGCGTCAACGCCATCGAGGGCACGGACACGGTCTTCGCGCGCTGCACGCTGGAGAGCGGATTCGACATCCGTATCGCGGCCTCTCACGCGAGCCACGTGGATGCCGAAGTGAGCGAAGAGCGCCTGGAATTCGAGAAAGCCAGCATCGAGGTCCACGCGAACCACCCCAGCCGCATCCGGTACCGCGATGGCCGGGAAGAGGAAATACCCACCTCATCCGCCTCGCTCGACGACAACGTCCAGGACTATCTCGACTACCTGAACGGCCGCAAAGACCGGCCCACCGTCCGCCTCGTGGATACGCGTCCCTTTGTCGAACTCGACGCGCTGCTTTACGTCGCCGCGCCTGCGATCACCCAGATCCCGAAAGAGGACATCGACGAGGCATTCTTCCACAAGGACACCCTGCCCACCCTGCTCCTGCGTGATCTCAAAGCCGCCGCCGACCGGTGGCTGAACGAAGGAAAGCTTCCTTCCGAGGCTGGATTTCCCTGGGCCGGAGCGAATGGCCACGCGACGACCGCAGACCTGCCGCGCCTTTTTGAGGCCGTGCAGAAGCTCGCCGCGCCCAAAAGCTAAGGTCCTGTATCTCGCTAATCGCGAACGTCAGACCAGCCCGACGGGCTTGAACTCGTGATTGGGCAGGACTTTCTTAAGCATCGGATTCCCCAGATGCTCGGTGACGACCTCGCCGAGCACATCGCGAAAATCCGTGGTGTGCAGCAGATCGCGCCCCTGATGGAGTTGCTCCTTCGCCAGACCCGGCCAGTGGCTAATAACGGGCGCGGGCACTTTGTTCACCGCACCACCCATGGCGAGCATGCAGTTTGCCCAGCCGTGGTCGGTGCCGCCGGTGCCGTTCTCCGCCGCCGTGCGGCCAAAGTCGCTGATCGTCAAGACGAGCGTGTCTTTCATGAGCTCGCCCATGTCCTGATGAAAAGCGGCGAGGCCGTCGGATAAAGTCTGCACGAGTTTGCTATAGCTGCCGATCACGCCGCCCTGGTTCTGGTGTGTGTCCCAGCCGCCGTAGTCGATCTCGATGACCTCCACGCCGATGCGGGTCTTGATGAGACGCGCGGCCTCTTGAAGACGGCGACCGAATTCGCCCTTGGGATACGTCGCGTTTGGCTGGTAGTTCCCCGCCGTCGCGCCCTTGATCACGTCCACGCCCTCGATGGTGGACTGCGCGGTCTCCGAGAGCAGATCGTGCGCGGCCATCTTATGCTCGGGCATCGGCGTGCAGTAGGCATGCTCCAGCGCGGCGCGCATGGCGACGTCGTCGTTCTTAGCCACGCTGGGCAGCTTCAGATCCTCGATGCCGTGCAGGGCGAAAGCCGGAGCGCGACCTCGCAGGATGCGCGGGAGATTGTCGCCGATGGAGACGGCGCGCACGGGGCCGTGGCCGTTCGACGTGAGCAAGTGGCGATTCAGCCAGCCGTCGGAGTTCACCGTATTGCCTATCACCCCGGTCTCCCAGGTATCCTGCTCCTCGAAATGCGAGCGGGTGTTCAAATCATAACCCACAGCGTGCAGCGCGCGGGCCTGGCCATTAGCAAAGAACGGCTGCAACGCCGCCGCCTTCGGGTGCAAGCCGAAGAAGCCGTCGAGGTCCACGATACCATCAGGCTGGCCCGGCTCGGGGAGCAGGATGGACTTGCGCAGATCCTTATACGACGGGTCGCCGTAGGGCACGATGAAGTTCAGCCCGTCCATGCCTCCGCGCAGGAAGACAACGACGAAGGTCTTCCCCTTATGCACGCTCGGCAGCGCGGAGGATTTTCCGGCATCGGCCAGCAGGCGGCCGGGGGCGAATCCGCAATAAAGCGCGAGGGCGCCGGAGGACTGGAGAAAATAGCGGCGGGTGATATCCATGATATGAGGTCAGCGCAGGCTGGCGGGTGGAAGTTGCGAGACGAACGCGGCGACGAGCTTTACGCGGTCGGGGTCTTGGGCGGCGGAAAGGTACTGAGCGGCCGCCTGCCGGGAGGCCACGGGCAGCGGCTGGCCGAAGAGGCGCGAGGCATAAAAATCCACCGCGCGCTCCTGCGCGGCGACGGGCCAGGGTTCATCCCCGGTGGGCAGCATGGTCGGCGGCAGCAGGCGGCGAAGTTGCCCCGTGAGGCTTTGGGTGAAGCGCCAGCGCTGGAGCAGGGCATTCGAGCTGGCGTAGGAGCCATCGTCCTCGGGATAGCCGTCGGGCGTGGCGCGATCAAACAAGCCGGTGCCGCTCTTGCGCAGGAAATCATTCACCGCACCAGCATTCGTCGCGCCTGCGATGCGCGAGAGGCGCAGGCTGAAGTCGAGCGGTGTCGCGATCTTGGGCTGGCCGAGGGCGGCCCAGAACTCCGGGCTGTCCGCCAATGTTAGCAACACCTCGTCCATCGCCCCACCCGTTTCACGGAATCGTGTGGCAAGCCGCTTCACCAAGGACTCCGGCGCGGGCACGGCCACGTAATGCTCGGCGAGCTTTCGGCTAATATAGAGCGCCGTGCTCGGGTGACCGGCCAGCATTTCCAGCGACGACCGCGTGCGATCATAGCGGGACTTAGGATCGTCGGCCTTGGGGAATTCCATGCCAAAGACGCGCTTGCCCTCGGGGGCGCTCAGGCTGGGGTCGTAGCGGAAATTCCGCGCCAGATCGCGACCGCCTAATCTAATAGGCGCGTCCGAGGAAAGCGACCAGCCGGTGAGAATGGAGGCGAGATTCGTCACATCCTCCTGTCGGTAACCACCGTGCACGCCGACGGTGTGGAGTTCCATCACCTCGCGGGCGTAGTTTTCATTCAGCTTCTTCGCAAAGCTGCGAGCTTGGTCGAGATAAAGCAGCATCGCCGGGCTGGTGGCCGAGGCGATGAGGAGGTCGCCGAAGGGAGCGACGCCAAGTTGGAGGAAGCGCTCGTGCTCGCCCCATTTGCTAAGCTCCGCCTTCTCCAGCCAGGTGGAAAAGTGATTCTCCGTCCAGAGAACGAAGCGGCAGCGCACGGGATTCGGCGAGCGCAGGAGATAGCTAAGCGTGCGCGTGACGACTTGTCCCTTATTCAGCGGATCGCGATTTTCGTTCCAGGATCGCTGGAAAGCCGCCTGCTCGCCGGGCGTATCCCACGACTGTGCGAGGCGGTCGGAAAGCCATTTCTTCTCCCCCATGAGCAGCACATCGGCGAGTTCCTCCGGCTCAGGGCCGAAGCCGAAACGATTCAAGAGGAACACCGCGCGCGCATAGGTATTATCAGCGCGGACGGGTTGATCGACCACGCGGAGCGTCAGGCTTTCCGAGGTGGTTTCCTTGCCATTCTTGCTGCGCACGACGACGCGCACGGGATGATCGCCGGGCTTCAGCGAACTCGCCACGATGGGCAACACCACGCGACCGAGGCCATCCTCGCTGGACAGGCGCAGATTCTGCGGCACACCGTCGATCTGGAGATCGCACCACTCAATGCCATCGGGCGAAAAGACCTTCGCCACGATCACGGTGGCTCCATAGACATCCAGCGGCGCGGTGAGCAGGCGCGGATAGACGATCTGCAGGGACGGGGCGGTGTCGGTGTTTTTTACCTTTTCCTCGAGGATCAGAGAGCGCAGCCACCAGTTCCGATCGCCTTTCCCCTCCTCCGCGAGATCATTAGCATAACGCAGGACGATCTGCTTCGGACCGAGCTTGAACTTCGCCGTACCGAGGTGGAAGCCCTTGAATCCTCCGACGACGGGAGCTTCGCCGATCTTTTGCGAAGGCTCGTCCCCGACCTTCACCGAAGCCTCCACGACGGGCGGGCCCTGGAAGTCCTGCCCCTTCGCGTCGATGCGGATATTAAACTCGCCCTCCAACTCCGGCGGCAGGCTTAGGATGGCCTCGCCATTGGCAAAGAACGTCGCCTTCATCGGCTTGTCCTTTTCCAGACGCTGAGCGAGGCCGGGATCCCAGGCACGGCTTTCCACCGTGTGGCGGAAGTAACGCGGAGCCGGGCGCGTCGGCGTGTCGCGGGATTCCTGCACGATCGTCTCCACCGGAGAGATCGCGATCTCGCCCCGCGCACTGCGAGCACGCAAGCGCACGGAATTCTCCCCCGCCCGCAGGGCCTCGGTCGGCACACGAAACGCCACCTCGCTCCCCTGCTGCGAGGCGAAGACCGCGCCGTTCAGCACCAGGTCGACATCGGGCGCGGGCGTCTTCTCCGTGCGCCAGGTCGTCGCGCGCAGGGTTAGCGGCCCTTGGGCGAGCCGACCATCGATGACACGGTCGAAAGACACCCGCAGGTCGCCGCTGTCCGGCGCGTCCCCCATCGCCATCATGGCATCGCCGCTCATCATCGGAGCGCCGGCCGGCATCATGACATCGCCGGGAGTGGCGGACATCGCGGTATTGCCTGACACCATAGTGGCTTCGCTTGACACCATCATCGCCGCACCGCCCTCACTCATCATGGAGGCGTCGCTCTCCGCCGGCTCGGCGCCCTCGGCATTCCCGACGCGGAGGAACTCATAGCGGTCGAGGAAGAGATTGCGGTCGGCGAGTTTTCCCTGGCCGAAGTCATTCAGAAACCGCGCCGTGACGAACTGCTCGCCCGCCGCGAGCTTCACCGGCTTGCCCACCGGGATACGGTGCCAGTCCTTATCCACCAGCCGCGCCGAGACGGTGGAGCGGTCATCTTCATTCAAAATCACGCCGATGGAGGGATAGCTCCCCTGCGCCGCATCGCCGCGCACGCGCATGGTGAGTTGATACCAGCCGGGTTTCTCGATAGTCTCCCGCAGGCACCATGCGGGATCGGCACCGTAGTTCGTCACGAAGGGGGCCACGCCTTCCTTGGGCTTGCTCACGGCGGGAGTCTTTTCGCCGAAGCGCAGCGGGCGCGGATCGGTCACGCGGTCGGCGCAGGCGCCCGAGATCATGAGCGAGGCGTCGGGACGGACGACCGTGACCTTCACGCCCTCGGCCATCACGCGGCGGCCCTGCGCGTCCTTAAAATACGCCTGCAACTCCGCCGGGCCGGGCGGGAGTTCGTCGGCATTCACCTCGTAAACAAAAACCCGCGTCGAGCCGGCCACGTCCACCGTCTGCGCGCGCGGGGTGAGTTCCTGGCCACCGGGCAGAATGAGGCGGGGTTCGTCAGGCTCCTTGCGCAGGTCCGGCAGAGTCAGCTCCACGCCCGCCGTGATCGTGCCATAAATGCACGCGCCGGGGACCGGGCTGATGATGTCGGGCCGGGGAGCAAGCACCTCCGCCGCAGGATCGGGCACGATGTCCACGGGCAACACCGCGTCACCCGCGTGCAGGACGGCTTTGCCTTTCTGCAAACTCCGCACCCTCACAAAGCCGATCTTTTCGCCCTTCAGCACGGTGGCAGGCTGGAGGATTTCGGCGGCGGTGGCCGGTTCGATCCGAGTCGGGAGAACGAGCTTTTCCTTCACCGGGGCGGGCAGCGAAAAAGCCACAACCTGGCTCTGGGCCAGCCACAGGCGGCTTTGCGCCATGCCAAAGGACGGAGCAGGCGCGGGCGTGGATGGGATTTCCGCCCAGGCGGTGATAGTCAGCGCGATCAGCGCCGTGAACAACAGGATGCGTAAATCCCGATGAGGGGAGAGAGGTGCGAACAGGCGCGAAGTGGGGTAGTTCGTTTCAGGCAAAATCAACCTCCCGTCTGCCTGCAACGCTACGTGGCTTCGAGGGAGAGTCAACCGGAGTTTGCCCGGAAAAACGCCTTCTTTGCGCTCGTCACGGAAGCCGGGTTTTCGGATGATCGGCCCCTTGCGTTTCACCGACGCTCCGCGACTCTTGTGTTATGGACGGCCTGCTACTTCCTCTGAATATCCCGGACCTCTGGCAGCAGGAAGCCGTGCGGGCGCTGCGGGAAGGCCGCGATGTCGTGGTGGACGCGCCGACGGGAGCAGGCAAGACGCGGATCTTTGAACTCTTCGTCGAAAGCCGCCACGCCGCCCGCCTCGGGCAGGCCGTGTACACCGTACCGACGCGCGCTCTGGCCAATGACAAGTGGACCGAGTGGAAAAATCGCGGGTGGAATGTCGGCATCGCGACCGGCGACATCGCGCACAACCTCCACGCCGCGGTCGTCGTGGCCACGCTGGAGACGCAACGCGAGCGCATCCTCGCGGACCGCGCGCCGGGATTGCTCGTGATCGACGAGTACCAGATGATCGCCGACACGAAACGCGGACTGAACTACGAACTCGCCATCGCCCTGCCGCCCGCCGCCAACACGCAGCTCCTGCTCCTGAGCGGCAGCGTGCGCAATCCCGCCGAGATCGTCACCTGGCTGCAAAAACTCGGACGCGATCCGGTGTTGATCCAAGTGAAGGAACGCCCGGTGCCGCTGGATGAATTCCCCATGGAGCGACTGCCGCGCGTGCCGCACCAGATCGAGGGCTTCTGGGCGCGATTGGGCGCCGGCGTGGTCATCGCCGGGCTGTCGCCATTGCTGATCTTCGCCCCGCGCCGGGCCGATGCCGAGCGGATCGCGCGCAAGGTCGCCGAGGCCCTGCCGCAGGACAGCTCCATCCCCATCGATCCCGCCCATGAAAAGCACCTCCCGCGCGACCTCGTGCGGCTGCTACGCCAGCGCGTCGCCTATCACCACAGCGGCCTCTCGTACGCGGCGCGCGCGGGATTCATCGAGCCGCTGGCCAAGAACGGCCACCTGCACGTGATCGTCGCCACGACGGGGCTGGCGGCGGGTATCAACTTTTCCGTGCGTTCCGTGCTCGTGTCCGACACGACGTACCAGGACGGCCCCTTCACGCGCGAACTCCGCTCCGATGAGTTGCTCCAGATGTTCGGCCGGGCCGGGCGGCGCGGACTGGACGATGCGGGGTATGTATTGACGGCGCAGAACAGCCCGCGCCTGCATGACGGCTCGCCACGCCAGATCCGGCGGATCAACCAAATCGACTGGCCCACGCTCCTGCGCATCATGGAGGGAGAGTTCTCGCGCGGCGGCGATGTCTTCGCGCGGGCGGCGGAGGTTTGCGAAAGGCTCTTCAGCCGCCAGACGATCCGGCTGGGTTTTGAATCCCATAGCGAGGAGACTCACGAACCCAGCCGCTACGGCCCGACGCGGGCGGAGTTTCTTAATAGCAAGGGCGAATGGGAACCATCGCGCAACGTGACAGCCGCAAGCAAGCCGGTCGCCCAGTGTCTCGCGCAGAGACAGGAGCGCTGGGTCGAGGCGCGGCGCGCACCGCTATTAGTAGATTCCCTCGGGCCGGGACGGCTTTGCAAAATCCGCGACGAACGTTCCACGCACTACGGCAAAGAGATAACGGTAGGCAACTACCTGCCCTCCGGCGAGATCAAGCCGGCAGGCTGGGTGCGTCATCAACTGCACCTGCGCAAGGACGAAGTGTTTGCGGAAGGGGAATTTCTCCACGCCGTCGCGCCGCTGCTGGCCACCACCTGGGCCGGCGCGCAGCCGCACGCCATCGTCCGGCGGCGCCATGCGGCGGCGCTCATTCTCGACGTCGGCGGCATGCCGGTGCAGGCGCAACCCGACTCCCACGGGAAATGGCTCATCGCCCCGCCGAAGCGTCGTATTGCCGTGTCCGCCGAGATCGGCTATGCGAGCGCGGAGGGGCGCATGATGAACCCCGCTCCCGGCTCGGCGGCTCGGGCGTGGCGTTCCCTCGGGCTCGTCGATGACAAGGGCATCCCCACCGCGCGCGGGCGGGTGTTTTGTCGATTCCAGGCCGGTGAAGGCCTCGTGATCGCCGCCGCGCTGGAGGATGCGAAGTACCCGCTGGAGGACCTCGTCTGCCACCTCGCCAACCTGCGCGGCGGGCCGCGTTTCTCGGAACTCGACAGTCGCGGCAGCGAGCGCCTCGCCGTGGCCAGCCGCGATATCTACGGCCACGTGGATTACGAAGGTTATCTGAATGCGGGGCTCAGCGAAGGCTATGGCGAAGCGACCTGGGAGGCCATCGAGACCTTCCTCAGTGCGGGTATGCGCGGGTTTCCCGATCACACTATTAGCGTCGGCGACATCGAGCGCGCCATCCTGGAGTGGCAGAGCCTGCTCCGCCACATCATCCACGCGCCACCCGCCGACGCGCCGCGCTGGGAGGATCTCCAGCAGGCTGCCCACGCCGCCCTCCGCGAGCCACGCGGCACGCACACCGTGGACTGGGCGAATCATTTGCCAATACAGTTCCGCCAACCGCGCCGCGTGGAGAAGATGACGCGCTTGGAAAAGCGGTAGCTTAGCTAAGCGCACGCCTTGGCCTGATGGCGATATCAGGCCCCTGACTAGAAGCAGGCGCCCTGGGAGATGCGATCTAGTGTGTGATCATCACGCGCGCATCTCTCGTTTTTAGTCTCCTCCGGCTGCTCCTCGGTGCGTTGGGCGGCCTCGTCGCCACCGGGCCGATGAGCGTGGCGATGGTCTTGCTGCACCGGCAGTTGCCCCGGAAGGACCGCCACCCGCTGCCGCCGCGTGAGATCAGTGTGAAAGCCGCGCATAAAGTCACGCACGACCTCGACGGGCAGACCAAATCGCTCCTGACGGTGGCGAATCACTTCGCCTACGGGGCGGCGGCGGGGACGGTGTATTCGCTCACGACCGGGGCCGCTCCCGGACGCGCGGTGCGCAAGGGCGTGTTCTTCGGGCTCGCGGTGTGGGCGGTGAGTTATCTCGGCATCCTGCCCGGGCTCGGCGTGCTGAAGCCTGCCACGCAAATCTCCGCTCCGCGCAATGCCCTCATGATCGCCGTCCATCTCGTGTGGGGGCTGTGCCTGAGCTTCTTCGTCGATGTGCTCCTGCGGGATTCCGCCCAGCGCGAGGGAGCCTTGGCGGGACAGACGGACGTCAAACATCCCGACGCTGCCTAATTCTTTTTACCTCATGAAAGCCCGCACCTCTCTTCTCCTCGCCAGCCTCGCTGTGGCCGGACTCGCCTACTGGCTGCGCCCGCGCCGCGAATCCCTGCGCGGCAAGGTCGCCGTGATCACCGGCGGCTCGCGCGGACTCGGTCTCGCCATGGCGGAGGAGCTCGCCCGCCAGGGGGCCCGCCTGGAGATCATCGCGCGCGACGCCGAGGAACTCCAGCGCGCCGCGACGCATCTGCGGGCCTTCGGGGCATCCGTCAATACACGTCCCTGCGATGTGACCGACGACGAGCAGGTCCGCCACGTCCTGCGCGACATCGCCACCGCGCGCGGCAGCATCGACCTTCTCATCAACAACGCCGGCGTCATCCTCGTCGCGCCGCTGGAGAATATGGAGGCGGCGGATTTCGAAGAGGCGCTGCGGCTGCACTTCTGGGCGCCCTATCACACCACCCACGCCGCGCTGCCGTACTTGAAGGAAAGCAAAGGCCGCGTGGTCAATATCGCCTCCATTGGCGGCCGCCTCGCGGTGCCGCATCTCGCGCCGTACTCTGTCAGTAAATTCGCCCTCGTAGGCTTGTCCGACGCCCTCCGCGCGGAACTGCGCAAGGACGGCGTGAGTGTCACCACGGCATCGCCCGGACTCATGCGCACGGGGTCGCACATTCATGCGAAATTCAAGGGCGACCATGATAAGGAATTCACGTGGTTCTCCCTCGGAGCCACCCTCCCCTTCATCTCCATCGACGCGCATCGCGCCGCGCGGCAGATCATCGCCGCCACACAAAGACGCCAGCCGGAATTGACGATCACCCTCCAGGCGCGACTCGCGGTCATCGGTCAGGCGATCTTCCCCAATCTCTTCGCCCGCATCATGGATCTCGTCACGCGGCTGCTGCCCGGCGACCGCCCCGGCGCG
>Ga0247822_10000149_pt1 | contig 31522 bp, 29 predicted proteins | sample 13C_Cellulose_Da_FD_192423 | JGI IMG/M metagenome (GOLD analysis project Ga0247822, IMG submission 192423) | Soil microbial communities from agricultural site in Penn Yan, New York, United States - 13C_Cellulose_Day30 | ecosystem: Environmental > Terrestrial > Soil > Agricultural land | place...
TCCTTGCGCATCAGGAGCGTTGGAACATCGGTGGCAAGCCTGATCGGCATCTGGGTGCTCCTCGTCCTGTGTTGCTGTTCTTGGTCGATGGGCCTGCTGATGTTCCCTTAGATTAGGCGGATGAGCGCGCGCGCGCAGGATTCCTTCGACGTGATCGTGATCGGAGGCGGCCACGCGGGCACCGAAGCCGCTGTCGCCGCCGCACGGCGCGGCGCCCGCGTGGGCCTGCTCACCAGCGCCCTCGAGACCATCGGCCAGCTCTCCTGCAATCCGGCCATGGGCGGCATCGCCAAGGGCACCGTGATCCGCGAGATCGACGCGCTCGGCGGCGTCATGGCTCGCGCCACGGACCTGGCGACGATCCAGTTCCGGATGCTGAACCGCGGGAAGGGACCCGCCGTCTGGGCACCTCGCGCCCAAGCTGACCGCGGACTGTATCGCCGCGCGGTACGCGCCATCGTCGAGGAACGTCCGGAGATCACCGCGCTCCAGGCCACCGTCGCGCGGTTGCTCCTCGACGGGGAAGTCCTCGCGGGGGTCGAGACGACGGACGGACGCCGGTTCCGCGCACGCGCGGTCGTCATCACCACCGGCACGTTCCTCCACGGGCGGATCCACGTGGGCACCACGTCGAGCATGACGGGCGGCCGCGCCGGCGACGCTGCGACGACGCATCTCGCCGAACAGTTCGGCGAACTCGGCCTCACGACGGCGCGCTTCAAGACCGGGACGCCGCCGCGCATCGACGGTCGCAGCGTGGACTTAGCGCGACTCCAGCGGCAAGACAGCGAGATCGAGGACTTCGACTTCTCGTGGTCCGCTTTCTGGCAAGAGCCGAGGCGCGACGAGTCCGGCACGCGGCATCCGGCGCAGATGCCCTGTTGGATCACGTACGTGGAAGAGGCGGCCAAGGAGGTGGTGCGGAACCGGCTGCACGAATCCGCGATGTATGGCGGCGCCATCGGCGCACGAGGTCCCCGTTACTGCCCAAGCATCGAGGACAAGATCGTTCGGTTCCCCGATGCCGTGCGTCACCAGCTCTTCCTCGAGCCGGAAGGCCACGACACGCACGAGCTGTACGTGAACGGCCTGTCCACCTCGCTTCCCGTTGACGCACAGCTTGAGCTGCTGCAGCGCGTCCCCGGACTCGAGCACGCCAGCATGACGCGTCCCGGATACGCCATCGAGTATGACTTCGTCCCACCGACGCAGCTGCGCGCGACGCTGGAGCTGCGCGTGCTCCCGGGACTCTTCCTCGCCGGCCAGATCAATGGCTCGACCGGCTACGAGGAGGCCGGCGCGCAAGGCGTGCTCGCCGGCCTCAACGCCGCCGCCGTGGCGCTGGAGATCACCCCGATCCTGCTGGGCCGCGAACAGTCGTACATCGGCGTGCTGGCTGACGACCTCGTGACACGGGGAGTGGACGAGCCGTATCGGCTCTTCACATCGCGCTCCGAGTTCCGCCTCACGATCAGGCAGGACAACGCGCTGGCGCGACTGTTCGCCATCGGCGACTCGCTCGGACTCTACACCGAGCCGGAGCGCCGGATGGCCGAGCGCCGTCTCGCCCAGACCGACGAGGCGATGTCGCTCGCCCGGAACACCAGTCTGGCTCCCGCCGACGCCGCGGACCTACTCGCGTCAGCAGGCGAGCGGGGACTCGCGCATGCGGTGCCGATCGTGGAGATCGCGAAGCGACAGAAGGTCGCGCTGCTCGACCTCCTCGTCGCGGCGAAGGTGGGCGGTGGGTTGTCGCGCGAGTCGGTGATTACGGCGGATCTCGAGATCAAGTACGCCGGCTACTTCGCGCGCGAGCGCGAGGCCGCGGCGCGCCTGCAACGGCTTGGCGATTACGCGCTGCCGGCGGAGGCCCCGTACGCGACGATGCTGAGCGTGAGCGCAGAGGCGCGGCAGAAGCTCGCGATGCGTCGCCCGGAGACGCTCGCGCAGGCGGCGAGCATTCCGGGTGTGAGCCCTGCGGACCTGCAGAACGTCGTGCTCGAGGTGGATCGATGGCGCCGCGCCTGATCGCGCTGCTCGTCCTCGCCCTGTCATTGCTGCCCGTGGCGAACATGCTGCCCGGCGGGGAATCCGACCCCGATTACGCCGCGCGAATGCTGGACTGGTTGAACGGACTGGCGCTCTGCGCCGGCGTCGGGGTGCTGGCAGCGTTCGGGGCGCGCGCGCGCGGCGCTTCGCGCGCGACGAACACAACGACGGCGCGTTCCGGGGCGCGCTCCGAAGCCGCGTCGGGAGTTGAGCGCTCCTCCGCGCACGAGGGATCACGACGCGGCGATGGAGCGTTCCTGACAATCGTCGTCGCAGGCTCGTTCGCCCTCTATGGCCTAATCGCGCAGTTCGTGTATTCCGGCCGCCCACTGCACATCGATGAGATCGTCCAGGTGATCCAGGCGCGCTGGTACGCCGGCGGAGCGCTGTCCGTCGCGCTTCCCGCTGCCAGCGAGTTCTTCTCTATCCTGCACATGGTCGACTTTGGCGGGCGGGTGTACAGCCAGTTTCCCGCCGGGGGACCGGCCATGCTCGCCCTCGGTTCGCTCGGCGGCGCGGAGTGGCTCGTCGGTCCCGTCTGCGGCGCGGTCAGCGTCGGGCTTTTCTGGGCGTTGTTGCCGGCGATTGAGCCCCAGGGGTCGCGGCGCTGGCGGCGCTGTGCGACGCTCCTGTTCGCGCTCGCTCCGTTCGGTGCGTTCATGTTCGGTTCGCACATGAACCACGCGACGTCGCTGATGTGGATCCTCGTCGCCGTCGTGTCGCTCGTCCACGCCTCGCGTCCGGAAGGAAATCCGTGGTGGGGGCTCCTGGTTGGGTTGGCGCTCGGGACTGCCGCGACGATCCGCCCCGTCGACGCGGTGGCGTTCGCACTGCCGGCGGCGGCGTGGCTGCTCTGGCGCGCACGAACGGGGGGTCGACCACTGCTGACCCTTCTGCTCTCGGGCCTCGGCGTCGCGATCCCGCTCGTGGCACTCCTCTGGGTCAACGCGCGTACCACGGGATCGCCGCTGCTCTTCGGCTACGAAGTGCTTTGGGGCTCGGATCATTCACTTGGGTTCCACCAACCGCCGTGGGGGCCTGCGCATACGCCCGCGCGCGGCCTCGAGCTCGTGAGCCTATATCTCACTAGACTCGCGGTCTACCTCCTCGAGACGCCGTATCCAGCCCTGCTGCTGGTAGCGGGAGCGCTTTGGCTCACGCCGAAGCTTCGCCCGGTCGACAAGTACCTGCTCTGGTCGAGCGCCCTGTTGTTGATCGGTTACTGGGCGTACTGGCACGACGGGTTCTTCCGCGGTCCCCGGTTCGTGTTCGCGCTCCTGCCGATGTCGATCGCCTGGACCGCGCGATTCCCGCTTCGCGCCGCCGAGTTCGCGGGGCGGGGGAGCGCCGCATGGGTGGGGATCCGTGCGGCGCTTGCAGCGAGCGTCGCGATGGCGACGATCACGCTCGTGGTGGTGCGCATCCCGGCCAACCGCAACGACATGACTTCGAGCCGATTCGCCGTCGAGCGCGAATCGGCTCGCGCCGGCGTTCGGGACGCGCTGGTGCTCGTGAAGGAGAGCTGGGGCGCGCGCCTGGTCGCGCGCATGTGGGCGCTTGGCATCTCACGTCCGGAGACCGAGCGTCTCTACCGCAACACGGATGCATGCTTGCTGGAGCTGACGATCACCGAGCTTGAGCGGCAGGGGACGGATCCCGCCGGCGCACTCGATCGACTTCGAACGCTCCTTGCGGATTCCGCGCGCGTGGTGCCCTCGACTCGTTCGCCGGAGAGCAGCGAACGCATGCTCCCCGGTCTCGTTTACGCACCAATCTGTGAGGCTGAAGTGACATCGGACTGGGCCGGTTCCTGGCATCTCGCGCCGTTCCTCGCCGCGAAGGACGGGAATGTCTACGCGCGCTGGCTTCCCGGACGCGAAGCGGAGATCTCGGCGGCCTATCCAGGCCGGCCAGTGTATAGACTGAGCCGTTCGGGACCCGACGTGTCGGCGGCAGCTATCTGGGAGCCCCTGCCCCTGGTTCCGGCGCCGTAGGGCACGACCCAACGACCGTGTGCAAGTCGGATGTCCGCTGGCGTCTCCCAGAACGTCAGCGGATGATCATCCGACCACCCATCTTGTTAGTAGCGATTTGAAACTTAAAGGAGAACACCGATGCGCAGACTCAAGCTGGGCCGCACTCTGGGGCTGATGGTCGCAACCGTCGTGACCGCCATGGCGTGCGCGCCGATCGCCCACGCCCAGCCGCCGGCGGCGCCTACTCCAGTGCCGCCTCCGCAGATCCATACGAGCGCCATGGAAGAAGTCGACGTGACTCCTGATCGGGCGACGATCGTGCTCTCCGTGGAAACGCGCGGGAGGACGGCAGCGGCGGCAGGCGCGCAGAACGCCAGCATCCAGGCCTCGGTTCTGGACACGCTGCGCAAGCTGGGGATCGACCGAAAGCAGATTCGCACCCAAGGAATCCACCTGTCCCCCGAGTACGAGTACCCCAAGGATGGTGGGCGCCCGACCGTCGTCGGCTATCAGGCGCGCAACTCCGTGGAGGTCGAACTCCATCAGATCGCGCAGGTCGGCACCGCAATCGATGCGGGGCTAGCGAAGGGAGCAACCAGCGTCGGTGGCCTGCGCTTCACCGCCTCGAACATCGAGGAAGCTCGCCGCGAGGCGCTCGGAAAGGCCATCACGCGCGCGAGAGCGGATGCAGCCGCCATCGCCACCGCCGCCGGTGGTTCGCTCGGCTCGATCCTCGAGATCACTGCCAACGCCGGACTCGAATCACCGCAGCCGTTCGGCGAATCCGTCCTGATGATGCGTGCGGCCAAGGCTGACTCCGCCACGCCTGTCGAGGCAGGGCAGATCAAGGTGAGTGCGAACGTGACAATGAGGTTTGCCCTCATCACGCGGTAGCGGTAGCCTGAAGTGCGTGCGGCAGGCCGCGAAGCCAATGCGCTTCGCGGCCTGCTTCGTTTCACGTGGATCCCCAGATGATTCAGGCAAACGTTCCACGTGAAACACTTCCTCTCTGGTCGCCCTCGCGCATCGGAGGTATATTCGGACCTGGCTCGTACCTCCCCCATAATCCGCCCTGCCACGTGGCCCGAATCATCGCGATCGCGAACCAGAAGGGTGGAGTAGGAAAGACAACGACCGCCGTGAACCTCGCGGCTTCCTTAGCAGCTGCAGAGCGACGCACGCTGCTGGTGGACGGCGATCCTCAAGGAAACGCGACAAGCGGCATCGGAGTCGTGCGCGACGACGTGAGAGAAACGATCTACGACGTCCTCCTCAATCCAGACCGGATCGAGAACGTCATCATCAAAGGCGTGCAGTTCAAGCATCTGGACGTCCTTCCCGCGACCCCGGATCTCGCCGGCGCTGAGATAGAGCTCGTAGACCAGGACGAACGCGAGCTCGCGATGCGCCGTGCGCTCGAGCGGGTGCGTGGCAACTACGACTACATCCTGATCGATTGCCCTCCGTCGCTCGGGCTGATCACCGTGAACATGCTGGCCGCCGCCGATGCGCTGCTGATTCCCTTGCAGTGCGAGTACTACGCGCTCGAGGGCCTGTCCCAGCTACTGAATACCGTGCATCTCGTCCAGCAGGGCGTGAACCCAGCGCTCGCGATCGACGGTGTTCTGCTGACGATGTACGATGCCCGCCTGAACCTCTCGCGACAGGTTGCCACGGACGCACGGGAGTACTTTGGCGCCAAGGTCTTTCAGTCGGTGGTGCCCAGGAACATCAGGCTCGCTGAGGCGCCAAGCTTCGGAAAGCCGATCATTCTCTATGACGTGGCCTCCGTCGGAGCACAGGCCTACATGGGCGTCGCAAAGGAGTTGCTGGATCGTTAACCGCACGTAACCGCTTGTGCACCAAAGACTTAACGCGTTTTCTCGAGATGTCGTACGGCGCAATCGCAATAATTCCCGGACAGCTGACTATATGAATGCAGACAAGGGTCGCAGGCTCGGGAGGGGATTGGAGGCGCTGCTCGCCAGGACTCCCACGCGAATCGAGCCGATTGCAGACACGACGACTCGTGCCTCGGCAGTGGCCGCGGCGCCCGCGGAACCGACCTCCGCGCTGCGCTCCATAGCGCTCGGAAAGATCCGTCCAAACCCCCTCCAGCCGCGAAAGGAGTTCCGCCCGGAGGACCTCGCCGATCTGGAAGCGTCGCTGCGCGTGAGCGGGCTGCTGCAGCCGGTCACCGTGCGGCCGGCGCCTCGTGGCGATGGCTACGAACTGATCGCGGGCGAGCGACGCTTCCGTGCAGCGCAGCGCCTTGGGTGGACGGAGATTCCCGCCATCGTCAAGGACGTCGACGACAAGGTGCTGCTCTCGCTCGCCATGGTCGAGAACCTCCAGCGCGCCGACCTCAACCCGATCGAAGAGGCAGAAGGCTACGATCAACTGATCAAGGACTTCTCGCTCACGCAGCAGGAAGTCGCAGACATCGTCGGCAAGGATCGTTCGACGGTCGCGAACACGCTGCGCTTGTTGGCGCTGCCCGCCTCCGTTCGCCGTCTCGTGTGGGATGGTCACTTGAGCGTCGGGCATGCGAGAGCGCTGCTCGGCGTCGGCGACGAGATGCGCATCGCAACGCTCGCGAAGGAAGTCGTGGCAGAAGGTCTCTCGGTTCGCGAAGTCGAACGTCGCGTCCGCGAGCTCGGCGCGAACGGCACGAAGCCATCCGCGATCAAGAAGCCGCCCGTGGACACGCGCGGGGCTGAGGTTCGACGGCTCGAGGATCAGTTGCGCAAGCGACTCGGCACCGACGCGCGAATCGTGCAGGGCGGCAAGGACAAGGGCGAGCTGCGGATCCCGTTCTATAGTGCCGACGATTTCGAACGCGTGCTCGAGTTCATCCTCGGCAGCCAGGACGCCGAGTGAGTCGGAACATCACGCCGCGGCCGATCAAGGCATCCGGGGCACGGGATGCGCACGGCAAGATCCTCGAGCGCGGCGCCGGCTCCCTATATGTGCACATGCACCGTGAAGCGGGGCTCGCGCACCGGCACTACGTGCTGAACTCATGGCAGGTACGCGCGCTGGCCATCCTCACGTCGAGGCCGGCGCTCGTCTTGTACGTCGCGGCGATCGCGACGTGGGGAATGATGGCGGCGCAGGCCGCGCGCGTGCCGGTGCTCAAGCTGGAAGTAGCGGCGCTGACCGCGGATGCGCAGCGCCTCGACACGCTCACGGCGACGCTCGCGCAACTCCAGACGCGCTACGAGCAGGTGCAGCAGATGCTCAGCGTCGCGACCGGCGCGGCACCACGCGAGACCAGTGCCCGGCCGGCGTCGACGGTGCCGGATCCGACAAAGAACGCTGCGCCGGCCGCGCTTCCGCCGAGGGCGCGAAGCACGACGATCGACTCGGCGAAGGACTCGATCGTGACGACCAGGAGGGACACGACGAGCGACACGACGGACGCCCCAGCGATAGTTCGCGACTCGACCCTCCCTGACACCGGGCGGTGACGAGATGCGCATCTTTTCAGGCAAGGAGACTCAGTGGCAATCTTCGGCAAGGAAGAGCAATCCATGAAGTCAGGACGCGGAGCGAACGGTGAGACGACGCTCTCGATCGTGTCAGCCGGCACCAATGTGACCGGGGACATCGAGTGCGAGGGGATCCTGAAGGTCGAGGGTCGCATTGACGGCAACGTGAAGCGAGCGCGCCAGGTGATGGTGGCCAAGGAGGGCGCGATCCACGGCGACGTCACTGCGCAGGAGGTCGTGGTGGGTGGAGTGATCGATGGGAACGTGACAGCGTCGGACCGACTTGAGCTTCAGACGACGGCGGTGGTCAATGGCGAGATCTCGACCAAGTCGATCATCGTGATGGAAGGAGCCCGGATCAATGGTGGCGTGAAGGTGACGGAAGTCGCCGTTCGGGAGCCGTCGACGGCGCACGGAGGGATGGCGACAGTGTCAGCGAAGAAGTAGCGACGGCACCGCGCCACTGACCAGCCAGCATACATCGCAGCATCGGTCTTTCCCACAGTGAATGTGGGTAACACCCATATGTTTACTTTCTAACCCTAACTACATGATTCACATGAGGGATACGCCGATGGTAATGCGTCGGATCGTGCGAACTGTAATCTTTATCCACAGCGCGCTCCTCGGTGTGATGGCATGTGGTCGCCCACAGTCAGAAGTCGATGAATCACAGCGCTTTCGGGTCGCGCTTCTTACGCCGGGACCCATTTCAGACAAGAGCTGGAACGCCTCCGCCTACGAAGGACTGCTCCGCATCCGAGACTCACTCGGTGCCGAGATAAGCCATATCCAGACCAAGACACCGGCCGAGTTCGAGGAGAACTTCCGTCAGTACGGTGCCCAGGCCTACGACCTCGTGATTGGTCATGGATTCGAATTCCAGGACGCGGCCCAGCGTGTCGGGCCCGAATTCCCCAAGACCATCTATGTCACCACGGGCGGTACGGGCACCGGGCCGAACATCGCCGCACTGTCCTTCGCTTTCGATGAGCCTTCGTTCTTGGCAGGAATCGCCGCCGGGTCAGTGTCCAAGTCCGGCGTGCTTGGAGTCATCGGGGGTACGGAACTCCCTCCAGTGAAGTCGAGCTTCGAGGCGTTCACGGCCGGGGCGCGATCGGTGAATCCGGGCACACGGGTGCTGACCGCGTACATAGGCAGCTGGGACGACGCCGGAGCAGGGAAGGAGCAGGCGCTCGCGCACCTCTCGCGTGGCGCCGACGTGCTCTTCCAGAACGCCGACGCCGCGGGACTCGGCGTGATCCAGGCAGTCAGGGAAGCGAAGGGCGCGTGGGTGGTCGGATCCAACGCCGACCAGAACGGCGTCGCACCAAGCGTCACGCTCGGCTCGGTGGTGATCGACATCCCGCACGCACTGCTCCTCGTAGGTCGCGACGTGAAGGCCGGGACCTTCAAGCCGCGCATCCTTCGGTTCGACAGCGCGAGCGACGTCGCGCGCTGGGTCCCGAATCCCGCGATCTCGACGCTGCCTCCTGCCCGTGTCGCACTCATCGATTCGACACGGCGTCTCATGATCGCGGGCCAATTCCCCGCCAAGAGACTCAAGCCATGACCGGCGCGAATCTCGCCGATATCGCCCGTCACCTCGGCGAGCTGCTCGACACCGCATCGATCCCCGACTACCCGCCGGCGCTCAACGGCATTCAGGTAGGCCATCGCGGCCCCGTGCAGCGCGTCGCAGCGGCGGTGGACTGCTCGCAACGCACGATCGACCTGGCGGCAGCGGCCGGCGCGAACCTGCTGCTCGTGCATCACGGACTCTTCTGGAACGGGCTCCAGCCGGTGACTGGACCGCATGAGGCGCGGCTGCGAGCCCTGTTCGCGGCGGACATGGCCCTTTACTCGTCGCACTTGCCACTCGACGCGCATCCGACGTTCGGCAACTCGGCGCTCATGGCACGCGAGCTCGGACTGACGCCAACCGGCGGCTTCGCCCGGCACCATCACGTGTATTGTGGGGTGCGAGGCGACGACGTCATCTCGACCACGGAGTTGGTGGACCGCGTGCGAGAGTGGGCCGCACCGCTGGGCCACCACGTCGTCGCGTCGATGGTGCCCAATGGCCACCGCACGCGAAAGTGGGCGATCTGCAGCGGCGCCGGCGCACAGGTCGAGAATCTGCGCGAGGCCTATGAGACCGGCGTGGACACGCTCATCGTCGGCGAGGGACCGCATTGGTCGGCGATCGATGCGGAGGAACACGGCGTGGTGTTGGTGTACGCGGGCCACTATGCCACCGAGACCACGGGAATCCGCGCCCTCGCCCGACATGTGGGCGAGACGTTCCACCTGCCGTGGAGCTTCGTGCATGCGCCCACCGGGCTGTGAAGGATCCCCGGTGACAGTGGCTCCGTGACCGCCAGGCTCGCGCTGCGAGGTGTGCGCAAGCGCTTCGGCGCGACGGTCGCGCTCGACGACGCTCACTGCGAGATCCGCGCGGGAACGGTGCACGCGCTGCTCGGTGAGAACGGCGCGGGAAAGACGACGCTCATGCGGATCGCGTTCGGCATCATCACTCCGGAGAGCGGAGTGATCGAAGTCGACGGAGCGCCCGTGCGCTTTCGCTCGAGTGCGGACGCGATCGCGCAGGGGATCGGGATGGTGCACCAGCACTTCATGCTGGTGCCCGCGATGACGGTTGCGGAGAACGTGGCTCTCGGTGGCCGCGGCCGATTCGACCGCGCCGCGGCCGAGGAACGAACCCGCTCGATCGGACGCGAGACCGGCTTGCTGCTCGATCCGGGCGCGAAGGCGGGAGAGCTCGGTGTCGGTGCGCAGCAGCGGCTCGAGATCGTGAAGGCACTCGCCCACGACGCGCGCATCCTCATCCTGGACGAACCGACGGCGGTGCTCTCTCCGGGAGAGACCACGGAACTGTACTCTTGGTTGCGGCGATTCGCGGCGCAGGGCGGCACCGTGGTCCTCATCACGCACCGCCTCGAGGAAGCCCTCGAGATCGCGGACGACGTCACGATCCTGCGCGCGGGCCGGACGGTGCTCGAGTCCGCAGCGCCCGGTCTTGACTCACACACCGTGATCGCGGCACTGACAGGGGACCCAGCGAGCTCCAGCGACCTTGCCGTCGCGCCGCAGGAACGACCGACGGCGCCAACGGACTCGGCGATGCACGCGTCGCCTGCAGGCGGCGATGCCGTGTTCTCCCTCGAGGGGGTCGGGTACGTGGACGCGGCCGGCGTGCGGCGTCTCTCCGACGTGAACCTGTGGGTGGCGCCCGGCGAGATCCTCGGCGTGATCGGCGTCGAGGGCGCGGGACAGCGCGAGTTGCTTCGGATCCTCGCCGGACGGTTGCAGCCCACGAGCGGCACCGTGAAGCGGCCAGCGCAGGTGGGGTTCGTGCCCGAGGACCGCTCGCGCGACGCGCTGATCCCATCCATGTCACTCGTCGAGAACTTCGCCCTCGCCGGCGCGAGCTCGCGGCGAGGCCTGATGGATTGGTCCCGCCTCGATGCGGAAACCAACCAGGTGATCAACGAACTCGACGTGCGCACGAGCTCCGCCGATGCCCGGGTGGCGACGCTCTCCGGCGGGAATCAACAGAAGCTCGTCGTCGGCCGCGAGCGCGCGGTGGCGCGGGCGGCATTGGTCGCGGAGAACCCCACGCGCGGACTCGACATCCGGGCGAGCGAGCGCGTACGGAGGGAGATCAGCGCCCGGCGTGGCACTCCCGCGCCTGCCGTGATCTACCATTCGAGCGACCTCGACGAGGTGCTCGCGGTCGCCACGCGTGTGGTCGCGTGCTTTGCCGGACGCGTGACCGCAGTGGTTCCGCCAGCGACGGAGGGCGACCGCACGCCGTATGCCAAGGCGCTGATGGGAGTGGAATGAGGAGCACCGCCTGATGGAAGCGCTCATCGCGCTCTGGGACGGCGCGTTCGGATCCGCCTACGCGTTCTGGTCGGCGACTCTCGTGCGCGCGACGCCATTGCTGCTGGTGGGGCTCGCGGTCGCGCTTGCCTTCCGCGCCGGCGTGCTGAACATCGGCGCCGAGGGACAACTGCTGGCCGGTGCGACGGCGGCCACCGCCGTCGCGCTGGCGGCGGCATCCCTGCCCCGACCATTGGTGATCGGCGCGATGATCATCGCGGGCGTCGTCGCGGGTGCGCTCTGGGCCGGCATCGCGGCCGTGTTGCGACGGCGATTCGGCGTGATGGAGGTCATCAGCACGATCATGCTCAACTTCGTCGCGCTGAACCTCGTGAGCTGGGTGATCCGCGGACCATTGCAGGAACCGCTGCGGATCTACCCGCAGTCGGCGACGATCAGCGCGTCCGGTCGCTGGCCGCTGCTGATCGAGGGCCAGCGATTACATCTGGGATTCATCCTCGCGGTCGCCTGCGCGGCCGCGGCGTGGTGGGTGCTGGCGCGCACGGCGACGGGCTTTCGCGTGCGTGCCGTCGGCGCCGGGACGAGCGCCGCGGCGAGCGCGGGCGGGATCGACACGGAGCGCACGATCATGGGCGTGTTCCTGGCAAGCGGCGCACTGGCCGGCCTCGCCGGCGCGTCAGAAGTCGGTGGAATCACGTGGGCGCTCTACGAGGGGATCTCCCCGGGCTACGGCTACACCGCGATCGCCGTGGCCCTGCTCGCGCGACTCGACGCGCGGTGGGTGGCCGCGAGCGCGTTGTTCTTCGGCGCGCTCGAGGCGGGGGCCGCATCGATGCAGCGGAGGGCGGGCGTCCCGTCGGTCGTGGTGCAGGTGATCGTCGCCCTCGTCGTACTGTCCGTGCTCGCACTCGCACGCTGGCGCGCGGTGGCAGCGGAGCGCGCGCTCGTCGTGCGCGCCGAGGGGCTCTGATGGACCTGGTGCTCATGCCCTTCCTCGAGGCGATGGTGCGCACCGCCACGCCGCTCGCGTTCGCGGCGCTCGGCGAACTCGTCGCCGAGCGATCCGGCGTGATCAACATCGGTCTCGAGGGAGCGATCATCGCGGGGTGCCTCGGCGCCCTCGTCGCCTCCGGAGCGGACAGCGCCGGCGTCGGATTCGCCGGAGCCGCGGCGGCCGGGATGTTCATGACGGCGATCTTCGCGTTCTTCGTCGTCACGCTGCGCACGGACCAGATAATCACCGGCACGGCGCTGACACTGCTCGGCCTCGGGGCCACCGGCACGATCCATCGACTGCTCCATGAGACCGGCGCCACGCGAGGACTCCCAACCATGGCGTCGATCCCGGTGCCATGGCTCTCAGAGATCCCGGTGATCGGTCCGGCGTTGTTCGACCAGAAGCTGCCCACCTACGCGCTCTACGCGTTCGTTCCCCTGCTGGCGTGGTGGATGCAGCGCACGCACGCGGGACTGGCGTTGCGCGCCACTGGCGAGAACCCCGAGGCGGCGCGCGCGGCGGGCATCGCAACGCAGCGTGTCCGATGGTCCGCGATCCTGTTCAGTGGATTGATGGGAGGCCTCTGCGGAGGCACGCTCGTGCTGGCGCAGGTCGGCTCCTTCAACGAGGGGATGAGCGCCGGTCGCGGCTTCATCGCCATCTCGATCGTGGTGCTGGGGCGGTGGACGGCGCTCGGCACGGCCGGTGCTGCGCTCGTGTTCGGCGCGGCGTTCGCGCTGCAGTACACGTTCCAGGCACTCGCCTGGCCCGTGCCGTACCAGGCGTTCCTCGCGTTCCCGTATATCCTCACGCTCGTGTTGCTCGCGTCACTTCGGGGGCGTGCCGCCGCACCCGCCGCGCTGGGCGCCTGACTCAGCCGCAGGGATCGAGCGTGCCGATCCACTGACGTCGCCACCTGCCGTCGAGTCGCGCCAGCAGTTCCACGCGGGGAGTGCCGCCCGACTCGCGCACCATCACGAGGCGCACGACGCTGTCCGGGGAGGCGAATGCGAGCACCGGCTCGCGGGTCTCGAGAGAATCCTCGGCACCGGCGCTCCGCGCGAACCACGTGGCGACCAGCGCATCACCGGGCTCGGAGCCGGGCGCGGCGAGCAGCGTGAGCTGCTCCTCGAGTGGTGCCGACTCGATCGGGATCCGACGCGCCGCGAGGGCGATGAAAGTGGTGTCCTCCGGCGTCGGCAGCAGCAACCAGGCGTCGCGGATGACGACAGGCAAGCCGCGGAAATCAGCGATGGTGGTGTCGCCCGGCAAGCCGTCGGCGGTGCGCGAGAGACGCGCGGCGAGTCGTGCGGAATCCCGCGGTGCGAGCGTCACGAGTTGCTCGAGCGGCAACACCGCGAGCGTGTCGCCGATGCGGTCGACGGACCAGAGCTGGCCCTGCGCCGGGTCGCCTCGGAGACACATCCCCGCGAGCGCGGCGACCGTCACGTCCGCGGTTGGTGCGCTCGCGGAATCGTCGACGATGATCTCGAGCGACGATCCCGCGGGAGGGGCCGGCACAGACCGGTCATCCGACGACGAGCAAGCGAGGCAGGTCGCGGTGATGAGAAGCAGGGTCGTGCTCTTCCGCCGGTTCATGGTAGTTCCCTTGGAAGATATGGTCCGCCGAGATCCCAGTGCCACGCCGGCCGGCGAACGCCGTCTCGCGGATCCTTGAGCGGATGGTACTGCAAGTACTTCTCGTCGAGCCCGACGCGGGCGCCCCATCGAACGAGCCGTTCCCTGTCGGACGAGACGAGGTGCGCCAGGCGACGGCCGAGCCAGAGGTGACGGTGCAGCCAGAGGCCGCCGCTCATCGCGTGGATCATGCCCTCGCGGCGATCACGGAACTCCACCCACTCGAGAGTAAGTGCCGCGGGATCCGTTGGCGGGTCGTGCGGCTGGTGCGGCGGGGGGAGCCCGTCGCTCACTGACAGGCGATCACGCCCTCTGAAGTCGCCGGTGCCGGCGGAGCGATGTTTCCCGAATAGAGCGCGCACGTGAGCGGGTATGACTGCGGATGCGTGGCCGTCGCGGCCCATCCGCCGGCGGTCGCGCCCGTGATCGTCAACTGCACGCCGCGCGTGGAGGTGTGCTTGAGCGCGGCCGTGTCGGTGGCGTAGACGGCATTCTGGTAGAAGTACGATTCCTGCGCGCTCGCCAGGTTGCGCAGGTCGGTACGAAGCGCGGCCGCGTTGGCCTTGCCCTTCGTCGCGGCGAACTTCGGGATCGCGATGGCGGCAAGAATACCGATGATCACGACCACGATCAGCAGTTCGATCAGCGTGAAGCCGCGCCTGGGGTCCGACATGTGCTGTCCGGGAACGGGAAGAGGAACGGACCACGTCGTGATGCGTGTCACGCGAGTCGGTGACGGTGTCTGCGAACGTCACGGCGACTCATGGTTCGATAGAGCATTTGCGGGGCCGCGAAGTCAGCGTCCCACACAAGACATTGCACTACAATCGGTTGGAGCGCAATCGTGCGGAATCACATGAACTGCCGGAGCGACGCATCAGTCGACGAGTGCCGCAGTCTGCAAGTCCCACGCCCTCGTCCGGCCCGCGATCTACCGCAGCGTTACGCCTTGGCCTGTAACCAGTTGCTGCCGGTCCCGATGTCCACCACCAGCGGGACGTCCAGTTTCACGGCGGTCGTCATTTCACGCTCGATCAACTCGCGCAGCGCCCGCTCCTCTCCCGGCGGTGACTCGAAGACCAGTTCGTCGTGCACCTGGAGCAGCATCCGTGAATCCATGCCACCCGTCATGAGGGCGTGATGGATGCGGATCATCGCGATCTTGATCAGGTCGGCCGCGGATCCCTGGATCGGCGAGTTCTGCGCCAGCCGTTCGCCGAATGCTCGCGTGTTGAAGTTCCGGTCGTGGATCTCGGGGATATAGCGGCGCCGCCGGAAGATGGTCTCGACGTAGCCGCGCTCGCGCGCTTGCGCCACCGACCCATCGAGCCACTGGCGAACGCCGGCGAATCGCTCGAAATAGGTCTCGATGAACTGCTTCGCCTCCGCGAACTCGATCCGAAGCTGGCGAGAGAGCGCATGGGCGCCCTGTCCGTAGATGGTCGCGAAGTTGATGGTCTTCGCTCGCGCGCGCATCTCGCTGGTGACGCTATCGAGGGGCACGCCGAAGATGATGCTCGCTGTCTGGCGGTGGATGTCGCCGCCGGCGCGGAAGGCCTCGACGAACGCCGGATCGTGCGAGAGATGCGCGAGCAGGCGCAGTTCGACTTGTGAGTAGTCGGCCGCGACCATCTGCCACCCCGCGCGTGGAATGAAACCGCGCCGGATGTCCTTCCCGAGCTCGCGGCGGATAGGGATGTTCTGGAGGTTCGGATCACTCGAGGAGAGCCGGCCCGTGCTCGCGACGGTCTGGTTGAACGAGGTATGCAGGCGACCCGTGCCGGGGTTCACCAGCAGCGGCAGCGTGTCGAGATAGGTGTTCTCGAGCTTCGCGAGCTCCCGATACTCCATCAAGAGTCCCGGCAGTTCGTGCCCCTCCTCCGCGAGCTCCTGCAACACGCTCGCATCGGTGCTGGCGCCGGTCGCCGTCTTCTTCTTCACCGGCAAGCCGAGCTTCTCGAAGAGCACGACGCGCAACTGCTGGTTCGAGGCGACGTTGAACTCCTCGCCCGCCGCCGCATGGATCTGCTGCTCGATCTCGCGGCGCGCCGACTCGAAGCGGGTCTTCAGCGAATGGAACCAGGCGAGGTCGATGGTGATGCCCGTCCACTCCATCTCGGCCAGCACCTCCACGAGCGGCAGCTCGACGTCGCGCAGGAGCGCCCCTCCCTCCTGGCCCGCGAGTCTCGGCTCGAGCAGCGCGCGCAGCCGAAGCGCGATGTCGCTGTTCGCGCACGAGTAGTCGCGCGAGACGCTGATCGGCACCTCGTCATAGGGCACCTGCGTGCGGCCCTTGCCGAGGAGCTCCTCGAGACCGGTCATGGCGATGCCGAGGAACTCGACCGAGAGCGCATCGATGGCATAGGAACGACGCCCCGGGTCGAGCACGTAGCTCGCGAGCATCGAGTCGAAGTCGATGCCGGAGAGCTCGATGCCGGCGCGACGCAACGCGAGGATGTCGAACTTCGCATTGTGCGCCGTCTTTCGCACGGATGCATCCGCGAGCAACGCCCGGAACGAGGCCATCTCCGGCGAACCCAGCGCCGGCAGGTTCACGACCGCATGCGAGCCCTCGGCGAGCGCGCGCGCCGCGAGCGACGTGGGGGCGGCGGCCTTGCTGCTGCGTGCGCGTCGCGTGGGCACGGGCTCGTCACCGAGCGCGAGCCCACCCTGCGCCTCGTTCTGGAGCCGATGGGCGAACGGCAGGTACCACGCCTTGCCGGGTGCCGTGGCGATGGTGATGGCGACGATGTTCGAACGCAGCGGCGTCACGAACGACGGCGCACCTTCGTCGAGCACGGTCTCCGTGTCGATGGCGATGGCACCGGCGGCGCGCGCCTCGGCGATCACCTGCTCGAGCAGAAGCGCGTCGGCGGCGATCCGATAATCCGTCGTCACCGGCGCGGGAGTGTCAGGCACATGATTGCCGGCGCCGATCGTCCGCAAGGCTGCGGGCGCGCGCTCCGTCGCTGACGCGCCGTCCCCTGGCTCGGCGCGCGCGGGGGAACCTTCGGCCTGGAGCGCGGCAGCGCGTGCCGCCGAGTTGAACTCGAGCTCCACGAAGAGGTCCCGCAACGCCTGCCAGTCGGGCGTCTGCAGGGTGAGCTGCGAGAGGTCGAGGGTGACGGGCAGGTCGGCGTGCAGCGTGACGAGTCGCTTGGAGAGGCGCGCGGCGTCGGCATCCGCCATCAGCGCGTTCCGCAGCCGTGTCGGCTCGATCTCCGCGACGTGCTCCAACATGGACTCGATCGTGCCGTACTTCTCGACCAGTGCGAGCGCGCCCTTGTCGCCGATGCCCTTCACGCCCGGCACGTTGTCGGCCTTGTCTCCCACGAGCGCGAGGTAGTCGACCACGCGATCGGCGCTGACGCCGAGTCGCTCGATGGCGTTCTCGACCCCGTACCACTTCTCGGTGGTGCGGCCCGGCGGACCATGCCAGGGATTCAGGACCCAGACGCCCTTCTGCACCAGCTGCAGCAGGTCCTTGTCGCCGGACACGATGCAAACCTCATGTCCCAGCGCCGCGCCCTGCAGTGCGAGGGTGGCGATCACGTCGTCCGCCTCGAAGCCCTCGAGCTCGAGCGTCGGGATGCGATAGCCGGCAAGGATCTGCGCGACGCGCTCGACGCCCGTGTTGAAGTCCTCCTGTTCCTCGTCGGGGAGCGCCACCCGGTTGGCCTTGTAGGCCTCGAGCAGTTCCTCGCGCCCGGAGGATCCGGCGTCGTTGACCCAGGCGAGGTGATCTGGCTTGTGCTTCTCGATCAGGCGCTTGAGGAAGTCGCTGACTCCCTTGGCCATGCCGGTGTTCTCACCCCGCGCGTTGCGCAGTGGGGCGCTGCCGCCGAGCGCATGGAAGGAGCGGTAGATGAGGGCATAGCCGTCGATCAGATAGAGGCGTGGTCGGCCGGGCATCGTCATGCGACAAAACTATGCGACGCCGAGGCCCCATGCCGCGATGCCTGCGGCGAGCGCGACGCGAAGATTGTCGTCGAGCGGTCCGCGCGGCCGCTCGGCGAGCGCGGTGACGGCACCGATGGCGGCAGCGACCGGCCAAGTGGTGCCCGCCAGCCAGAGGGCGCCGGCCATCGTGACGATCGCGCAGGTGATGGAGCCAACGACCGTCTTGCCGTCCTGCGGCCGGCGGCGCCAGTACGTCACGAGGCGCCCGATCACGGATGCGAGACCGTCGGCAGCGGCAGCGGCCCAGAGCGCGATGATGCCCGCGCGCGGCGGGAAGATGACGACGGCCGCGAGCATGGCGGCGGCGAGCCAGGTGGCGCCGGTGAGCTCGACGCGCTCGTGTGGGCGCAGCAGCGGCCCGAACGCGGCGCCGAAGGCGCGCCCGACGGCGGGCGAGAGATGCCTCGCGCCTTCCACGAGCACAGCCACGGCGAGCGCCGCCGTGAGCATCGCGAACAATGTGTCGGGGGAGAGCGCGCCATACGCCCAGCCCACCGGCAGCGCGACGGAGCCGAGGTGCATCGCCTTGCGCGCGAGCTCGCGTCGCAGCGCGGCCGCGGGCGGGACCGCGGGCGATGCGACCGCCGGCGGCTCCGGCGCGTCCGAGGCGATCACTTCAGCCGGCGTCGTGCCTCCGTCTCGAAGCGCACGTTGCTGTTCGGGGTCAAGCGCCAGCGACCGGTGCCGCTCTGGTCGTAGAACACCAACTGCGCGTTGAGTGCGCGGTATTCCCATACCTGCTGCCGGTTGCGCTCGAAGTTCTCCCTCGGCTCGATGATCTGGTCCGGCTCGCCGAGCACGAGGTAGACGCGTCCGCGATCCGACTGCCAGCCGAGCGACGACTCGTCGCGAAAGCGGGTGTTGGCGCGCACCAGCCGCCCGAAGTAGGCGCGCAGGTCCTCGTGCTCCGGCGTCTCCGGCTGTGCATCGGTCTCTCGCACGAAGGCCGCCCACTCGGCGGGGCGCTGCTCCTCGGCCGCATTGCGCATGCGTTCGAGCCGCACCGGCGTCGCGAAGTAGCGCAGATAGCGCAACATGTTCTCGAACGTCGCCACGGGAAGGTCCTCGCCGAACCCGACGAACACGCCCGAGGTCGCGATCGCCTGCTGCCCCTCCGGCGCGACGGAGAGTTCGGCCACCCCGATGCCGATGCGCGACAACGGCACCGCGACGACGCGGGTGGAGATGTCCCCGCGGCGCGGGATCGTGAGGGTGTCGGACCAGAGCACGCGGCCGGTCTCGTTCCGCACGTCGAGCCGCAACGGTGCGCCGCTGGAGTCGTACTGCTCGATGTAGACGGGGATGATGGTGTCGCGCCCGAAGACCACGGTCGCGCGCGGGTTCACGATCAGCGACGGCAACGAGTCGCGTGAGGCGCGCGGATAGACCTCGACGATGGGAAGCGGCACGGAGACGCTGCCGCGCTCGAAGCGCGGCACGCGGATGCTCGACTGCTGCTGCACGCTGCGCTGGCTGCCCTCGTCCCTGATGACGACCGTGATGTCATGGTCGCCCGGCGGCGCATCGAGGATCTCCTGGAAGATCAGCGTCTCGTCGCTGCGCGTCGTCTCGCGGAAGGCGCTGACGATGACCTCCTCGCGGGCCTGCGAGCGGGCGATGGTCTCGGTACCGCGCGTGAGCGTGATGGCAACGGTGTAGTTCGCCCGGAACCGGTCGTCCGCCTCGCGTGTGAAGCTGAGGGCACTGTTCGACATCGAGAGGGCGACGATCACGTGCGTCGAGTCCGGCGCGGTCCCCGCGAGGAACGCGACACGTCCGACGAACGGCAGCGGCAAGCCGCTGGCGAGCATGCCCATCTGCCGGTAGAGTGGCGTGGCGTCGAACGACAGGTTCGCGGGGACGGCCGCAGGCCCGGCTGAAGGCCCGGCGGTCGGCGCCGCATCGACTGGACGTGGCGTCCTGGCACGACCGCCACCACAAGCGGCGACGCAGAGCACGACAACGGCCAGAACGACTGATCGGAGGGACTGCGGGAGCGGGGCGCGCGTGGCGAAGGCAGGCACGGTCGGGATCAGGAGTCGCCTCTCGAGCGGGAAAGTGGTGACTAATCTACCCCGCGTTCCAGGTCACGGTCATCAGTGCGGCGAACCTTGCGCTCCACATCGCTTGCACCCGCGAACGCGGTCCGGTAGCTTCGCCGCGTGGCTCGTGATCCCCTCGTTGGCACATCCATCGCCGGATACACCCTCGTCGACCGCGTCGGCGAGGGCGGCACGGCGGCGGTCTACCGCGCCGAACATGCCAAGCACGGCACCGTCGCGCTCAAGGTGCTGCGCGAGAAGCTGCGCCAGGACCGCACGGCCGTCGCACGCTTCGTGCGCGAGGCGAGCTTCGGCACCCGGGTGACGCATCCGAACGTGATCCGCACGATCGAGACGGGCGAGGACAAGAACCTGCCGTTCCTCGCGATCGAGTGGGCCGCCGGCGAGCTGCTCGAGAGCTATGCGAAGCGCAACGCGCCGTTTCCGCCCGATGAAGTGGCCGCGGTCGTGACGCAGATCGCCGGTGCCGTGTTCGCCGCGCACGAGGCCGGCATCGTGCATCGCGACCTGAAGCCGGACAATCTCATGTACGACCATGAGACGCGCACCGTCAAGCTGCTGGACTTCGGGATCGCGACCGCCACCGACGTCACGCCGGACCAGCGCCTGACTCGCGCAGGGTTCTTCGTCGGCACGCTGATGTACGTGGCGCCCGAGGCGCTCTCGGGCGAGGTCGTGTCGCCGGCCGCCGACCAATACTCGCTCGCGACGATGGCCTACCTGTTCCTCACCGGAACGTTGCCCTACACGGCGAAGAGCCCGCGCGAGATGTTCACCCAGCTCCTCTCGCAGCCGCCGATCCCGCTCAACAAGGCGAAGCCGGACATCACGTATTCGTCGGCGGTCGAGGTGGTCGTGATGAAGGGCCTCGCGAAGCACCCGCAGGAGCGTTATCCCGACGTCTGCGCCTTCGCGGATGCGCTCGCGGCGTCACTGCAGGCGCCGTTCGCCGCGGAGCCGGCCGGCGGCGGCTTCCTCTCGCGCATGAAGGGGATCTTCGGCCGCTGAGCGCGTCGGCGCTCAGGCCGCCGGCAGCCAGCAGGTGAAGGTGGATCCCTGGCCCGGCACGCTCTCGAGCGTGATGTCGCCCTCGAGCAGCCGCGCGAGACGGCGCGTGATGGAGAGGCCCAGTCCGGTGCCGCGCCGTTCCGAGTCGCCGCGCGACCCCGCGCTCACCTGCTCGAACTCCTCGAAGATCCGCTCGACGTCGCGTTCGGCGATGCCGATGCCGGTGTCGACCACCTGCAGCGCGATCCACGACCCGCCGGCCGCCAGCAGCGGACGCTTCGCCGCCGAGCGCACGTATTGCGTGATCGCGCCGTCCGCCACGAACGCTGCCCGCACCGTGATGCCGCCGTGCGTCGTGAACTTCACGGCGTTGCCCAGGAGGTTCACCAGGATCTGTCGCAGGTGCGTCGGGTCGGTGCTCAGGCGCGGCAGCGTGGCCGGAACCTGCAGCGAGAGCGAAAGTCCCTTCTCGATGATCAGCGGCTCCACGTCGCTCGCGACATCGATGACGAAGGCGCGCAACGAAAGTGGCTCGCGGTGGACGTCGAGACGGCCGGCCGAGAGCCGCGCGAGATCGAGCACCTGGTCGACGAGTCCCTGCAGGTGCTCCGCCGACGCCTGGATGCGTTCCACGGGGCTGATCATCCGCGGGCCGAGCTCGCCATAAGAACCGTCGCGCAACAGGTCCACGAACCCGACGATGGCCGCCAACGGCGTGCGGAGTTCATGCGAGACGTTCGCAAGGAATTCGGACTTGGCGCGGTTGGCGCGAGCGAGCTCGAACGACAGATGCTCGAGTTCGCTGCTGCGCTCCCGGAGCCGGCGGCGCTGCGCGCGCTCGTAAACGAGGAACCCGACGAGGCCGGCAGCCGCGAGGAGGCCGATCAATCCGATGAGCATCGCGCCCTCATTGACCCGCTCCCCGGCAATGGATACCCTCCCCCACATGGACCACCACTCGCGCCTCCTCGACCTCCTCGCCGCGCGCAGCGCACGGCGCGGCACCTTCACCCTCGCCTCCGGCCGGCAGTCGGACCTGTACATCGACTGCCGCCTGACGACGATGCATCCCGAGGGACTGTCGCTCATCGGCCCCCTCGCCCTGCACGCGATCGGTGCGATGGGTTGGGACCCGGACTCCGTCGGTGGACTGACGCTCGGCGCCGATCCCGTGAGTTATGCGATCGCCTATGCGAGCCAGCTGGCCGGACTGCCGGTGCGGTCGTTCACCGTGCGGAAGGAAGCGAAAACGCATGGCACAGGCAAGCTGATCGAGGGGCCGTTCGAGCCGAATGACCGCGTGGTGGTGATCGAGGACGTGATCACGACGGGGGGATCCGCGATCAAGGCGGTCGACGCGGTGCGCGCCGCCGGCGGGCGCGTCGCCGGTGTGCTCGCGGTCGTCGACCGCGAGGAAGGCGGTCGCCAGGCGATCGAGGCGGCGGGACTCGCGGTCACGACACTCGCCACCGCGCGGGAGATCGTCGCGCGGATGTAAGTCGCCGGATGTGAGACACGCGCGGGTCCTTACGGTCGGCGGCGGACCCGCGCCGGCGTGCGATCGGCGATCGAGGGCGGCGTCTTCATCCCGGCGCGGATCGCGAGCGGCCGCAGCGAACGCAGCGCCGCACGATGCGGGCGCACCAACTCGTCGAGCAGCCGGGCGAGCATCGTCTCTCCGTCGTACGTGCGGCGGAACTCGCCTGCGGTCATCGCGAGGACCGTGCGCACATGACGGCCGAAGCTCTGCGGCGAGGAGTACTCCAGCGCATTCGCGACGTCGGCGATCGAGTGGCCCGGATCCTCGAACAGTCGTGCCGCGCGCAGCAGGCGCGCGTAGGCGAGATAACGCTTCGGCGCAGGGAGACGGGCGCGGAAGAACCGGCTCATCAGCGTGCTCGGCAGCACGTCCATGCGGCGTGCCAGTTCGCGGACCGTCCCGACTCGGTCACTCGTGGTGAACAGCGCCTCGAAGAACGCCCAGCAGTCGCCGCTCACGTCGCCGAGCTCCGCCTTGATGGCCGCGAGCGCGGCGCGGTCGGTGCCCTGCGAGGCCTCGGCTCCGAGCATGTGACGCAACCGGCTCCAGCCTGCGGGCGAACGAACGTCGACCAGTCGCGTGACGCCGGCATTGCCGAGATGAAGCAGCGACTCCGCATTGGCCGGCTCCGACCCGAGCAGCGCTACCGTCGGCACCGTCGGGAACTCGTGCACGACCGCGTGCATGCGCCGATCACGCTCGCGGCCACAGCGCACGACCGAGAGCAGGACGGCACTGACACGACGGCGCTTCAGGTCCTCGAGCGCGTCGGCGACGGAGTCGCGATGAATGGCGTGATAGAACCCGGCGCCCGCCGCGTCGACGCGCGAGCGTTCATGCGGCTCGAGGACCGTCACGACGGGGGCTGGCAACATGCGCTGGATGATCGACATCGGGGGAGCACCTCGGACGTGGGAAGGCAGGCGACTTCCGGAACCTGCATCGGCCCGGTCATCGGCCCGTCACTCCGGCTCGGTCGGCGAGCGTGCTCCGTCATCGCTGCGTTAGATTCACGCTGTCGGTTCCACCGGACGATCGCGTCGCGAGTTCGCTCGCGCCGAGGAAAGTCCGGGCTCCATGGACAAGCTGCCAGGTAACGCCTGGGCGCGCCGCTTCAACGCGTCGCGACGGACAGTGCCACAGAGAACAAACCGCCTTCGCGAAAGCGGAGGTAAGGGTGAAAAGGTGGGGTAAGAGCCCACCGCGTGCATGGCAACATGCACGGCACGGCAAACCCCAGCTGGAGCAAGGCCAAATAGGCGGCGAGCAGCAGTCCTCTGCGATCAAGACGCCGCGGGTTGGCCGCTAGAGTGCACGGGCGACCGTGTGCCGAGAGGAATGATCGTCCGGGACCGCAAGGTCCCGACAGAACCCGGCTTACAGGTGGAACCTCTTGAGGGATGGCAGGGTGGAGCGAGGGATTCCCCTTCGCGCTCACCCTGCCATCTTCAATTCGTGACCCTTCGCGCCTTCGTCTCCCTGCTGGCTGCCGTCATCATCACCGGATGCACCGGTGCACCCGGAACATCGAGGCCGCGGACAACGCCGCGACCGGCGGCCGAGGTGGTGCCCAGCGACCCCCTGCGACTTCCGTGGCTCGTATCACGCGCGGCCGCGCCGGTGGAGCAGATCATCCACGTGGCGGCGATCCTCGAGTCGCGCACCGACTCCTTATCACCGGCGCGAGTCGACACGCTCCAGTCGCAACTCGTCGTCACGTGGTCGTCGCCGAGCATCCGATATCCGCTCCGCTTCGTGGGCTCCGTGACGGACTATCGCATCGGGACCGCAGCGGGAGATTCGCTCGAGCGAGTCGCCGAGCTCCCGTTGCCTTTCTCCTTCAGCGCCGAACAGCGCGACCGGACGATGCAAGCGGCGTTCTCGTCGCCGGTCGCCGCCGAATGCGCAACGCCCCAGGCTTCGGTCGTGCACGGCGTGCGTGACCTCTGGCTTTCGCTGCCCGACACGCTGTCGCCGGGGCGCACCTGGAAGGATTCGACGACCTACGTGGTGTGTCGTGATTCGATCCCGCTCACCATGCGGGTCGAGCGTGAGTTCCGCGTGACTGGGGCGGCCTGGAAGGACAGCGTGGTGGTCGCGACGGTAGAACGACGGACCGTCACGCGGCTCTCGGGGAACGGCCTGCAGTTCGGCGAGCCGATCAGCATCCGCGGCGAAGGTACCGGCTCGGTGATGTTCGAGGTGTCGCTCTCGACCGGCATCGCCCTCTTCGCATCGGGCGAATCCGTCCTCGAGCTGAGCATGACCGGGCGGCGGCGCAGCCAGCAATTGACGCAGCGCTCGAGGATCTCGATCCTCGAGCGCTGAGGCGACACGTCGCGATCAGTCGACCAGGCGCAGCGGCATCAGGAGGCAGAGGTACTTGGCCGCGTCCGCCCAACCCTCCGGCTCGAGCGTCGATGCGCGTTCCGGCGCGCGGAACGTCATGCGAACCTCGTCGGTCGGCATGTAGCGCAGGATCTCCAGCAGATAGGCGGCGTTGAATCCGATGTCGAGCGGGTCGCCGTCATAGCGGATCGGCAACTCGTCCTGCGCCTCGCCGAGGTCGGGCGTGCTGACGGAGAACTTGAGCATGCCGGCGTTGAATGACAGCCGAATGCGGTGCGTCTGGTCCGATGCGACCACGCTCATGCGCTTGAGCGCGCTGGTGAAGGCTGCGCGGTCGAGGATCGCGTACTTGTCGTTGTCCTTGGGGATGACCTGCTCATAGCCGGGATACGGCCCCTCGATCAGGCGCGTGAACACCGAGGTGAACGGCGAGCGGAAGCCAAGGTGGTTCTCCCCTTGGGCGATCTCGAGTTCCTCCTCGGCGGCGAACAGGCGACGGATCTGCTCGAGCGCCTTCGGCGGGATGATCAGGTCGGCCTTCTGCGCGCCGCTCACCGGGACCTCCATCTTCGCGAGCCGGTGGCCGTTGGTGGCCACCATGCGCATCAGCTCGCCACGCAGCTCCCAGAGGACGCCGTTGAGGATCGGGCGGCTCTCCTCCGTGCTGGCCGCGAACGCCGTGTGCCCGATGAGTTTCTGCAACTCGCCCGACGGGATCCGCATCGCCTTCTCGAAGTGGATCGCGGGGAAGCTGGGGAACTCCGACTTCGGAAGACCGAGGAGCTTGAACTTCGCACGGCCGCACTCGAGCGTGATCCGCTGGTCGCCGGTCGCGGAGATCTTGACCGGTGCCGGCGGCAGCTCGCGCGCGATCTCGCTCAGCTTGCGCGCGGGGATGGTGATCGCGCCGGCCGCCTCGACGTCGGCGGTCACCTCGGTGCTGACCGCGATGTCGAGGTCGGTTCCCGAGATGCGGATGCCCTTGTCCGTGGTCTGGACCAGCAGGTTGGCGAGCACCGGAAGGGTTGTCTTGTTCGGGACTGCCGGGGCGACGGCAGCGAGTCCTTCCTGGAGCTTCTCGCGCGAGATGGTGAAGCGCATTCGGGTCCTGGCCGATTTTTGGACGGAAGCGGTCCGATTGTGGACCACCGGGGCTGACTGCTTGTTCTAAAGCTGAAATTTCTATTCAGCAGTAGTAGTAGTAAGGTGTGGATTGTCGAAGAACACCGCAACTCATTGTGAGACCGCTCTTTCGGTGCCGCGAGGTGACGTGGATTCGGTGTTCACATGCTGTGGAGCGTCGTGGATAACGGGAAACCACAGGCGTCGCGCGTTGGAAACATGTGCATCATGTGGAATGCCGGACAGTTTCCCTCACCTTGTCCACGCGTGATCGGAACTCCGCACTTTCCTTCATCATCTCGGTCACGCGGTCGAGCGAATGGATGACAGTCGAGTGGTCACGACCGCCGAACGCCTGTCCGATCTCTACGAGCTGCTGACCCAGGATCTCACGGGCAAGGTACATGGCGACCTGCCGCGGGACCGTGAGGTTTTTGGTCCTGGTCTTGGACTGCAGCCCGTCGACCGTGATGCCCCACTCAGCGGCCACACGCTGCTGGATCTGCCCCATGCGATCCTGTCGCTCGGAACGATGCGGAGCGGCATCGAGCGAACGCAACTTGTCGCGTAACGCTTCGCGGGCGAGGTCGACGGTGATGACGCGATGCTTGAGCGAGGCGAAGGCCAGCAGCTTGATGATGGATCCCTCGAGCTCGCGCACGTTCGACTGCACGTGGTCCGCGATGAAGTGCAGCACGTCATCGGGGATGGTGTGCTCGAGATGGTCCATCTCGGCCTTGCGGCGCAAGATGGCTATGCGGTGTTCGAGGTCCGGCTGGCCGACGTCCGCCACCATGCCCCAGGCGAATCGCGAGGCGAGCCTGGCCTCGAGCTTGGGGATGTCGGAGGGCGGACGGTCCGAGGTCATGACGATCTGCCGCCCGGCCTCGTAAAGCGCATTGAAGGTGTGAAAGAACTCTTCCTGGGTGGAATTCTTGCCGCCGATGAAGTGGACGTCGTCGACAAGGAAGAGGTCGGTCTCGCGGTATCGCCGCCGGAAGTCATGCATCGCGCCCTTGCCGATGGACGTGATGACATCGTTGGTGAACTGCTCGGTCGTGATGTAGGTGACCCTGGTGGCCGGGGAGCGGCGCAGGATCTCCTGCGCGATGGCCTGCATCAGATGGGTCTTGCCGAGTCCGGTGGCGCCGTAGAAGAAGAGCGGGTTGTAGGTCTTGCCAGGCGCCTGTGAGACGGCCATGGCAGCGGCAGCGGCAAGGTCATTCGACTTGCCGATGACGAAGGTGTCGAAGGTGTAGCGGTTGTTGAGTGAGCTAAGGGTGACGTTCTGTTGAGGCTTCTCTGGCGCCATGATGGGTCGTTCGTGGCCTTTGACTGGCACGAACAGATCCATTTGCGACCGCTGCATCCGTTCCTGCTGGACACGGAGCACGATCTTCAACGGGTGACCGAGCGCGACCGGCGCCAGGGACTCGAGGATGGCAGTGTGCCGGCGCTCGTTCCACTCGACCGAGAACTGGTCGGGGGCATTGAGCATCAGGGCCTCACCGGAGTACTCGGCCGCAGTGAGCGGCACGAGCCAGGTATCAACTATGTGATCCGAGAGTTCGATGCGTGCCCTGTCGAGCAGGCGCGTCCAAACTTCGGTGGCGGTGAGGGACATTCCTTGCCGTGCGGGTGTGGATATCTGGTGGGGGGTCGAAGCTACCCCCGGCCTGTGGACAAGTCAACGCTCGTGTATGCGAACCAGAGTACGCGGCACGCGCGTCGGGTTGACCTAAGCGATGAGCGCAACTACGTTTAGCGGTCTGTCCGTGATTGATTTTCTCAGCCTTTCGGAGCTACGATGGGGAAGCCGACTTATCGCCCGCGCAACAAGCGTCGTGTCCGGACGCATGGATTCCGCGCGCGCATGGAAACAAAGTGGGGGCGCGCCGTCCTCAGCCGCCGCCGGAAGAAGGGTCGCAAGCAGCTCACCGTGAAGCTGCCGTCCAAGTACGCTGGCGCCTGACGTCGATCTCCGCTTTCCTTCGGCCCAACGGCTGACGCGGAAGGCGGACCTCGAGTTGGTTCGCCACGAAGGGAAGCGATTCCGGACCACGCACCTCGAGGTCCGGTACATCGCTTCCCTTCTTCGTCATCCGCGGGTCGGGATCATCGTGCCGTTGCACAAGCACGGCGCCGTGGCGCGCAATCGCGTGAAGCGTCGCCTGCGTGAGTTGTCGCGGCAGGCACTGCTGCCGGCGCTTGCCGCGCGGGCGCCGGTGGATGTGGTGATGCGCGCGATGCCATCTGCATACTCGAGCGGGTTCGATGATCTCGCGTCCGACGTGGCGCGCATCGCGGACCGGCTCGCGAAGGCGAGTCCAACGTGAAGCATATCCTGATCTTCATCGTACGTGCCTACCAGATGGTGCTCTCGCCGCTGCTGCCGGCGGCGTGTCGCTACCATCCGACCTGTTCGCACTATGCCATCGAGGCGCTCGAGAAGCACGGCGCGCTGAGCGGCGGATGGCTCGCCATCAAGCGCATCGCGCGGTGTCATCCGTTCCGTCCCGGCGGGTTCGATCCAGTCCCCGATCCCCCGTCGTCCCGTCCCTCACCACCGCCCACACCTCGTGATGGATAAGCGTTTCTTCCTCGCGCTGCTGCTGACCGGCGCCGTCGTCGTGATGACGCCGATCATTTTCCCGCGGCAGAAGGCACCGGTCACCGCGAATCAGCCGACAGCCACGCAGCCGGCCACGGAGCCAGGCGCGCGGGCACCGGCCAGCGCACAGCAAGGCGCACCGGCTGGTCCCGTAGCGGGCACTCAAGCGTCTCCGCAGGCGACGGTCGCCGCGCCGGCAGCAATTGCCCCGGTGGTCGCCGAGACGCTCAGCCTGTCGAACGACCTCACGACCTTCCGCTTCTCCTCGCGCGGCGGATCCCTCCTGTCGGCGGACCTGCCGAAGTTCCGTCAGCTTGGCGGGCGCGAGGGCACGGTGCAACTGGCGCACGGACGCGAGGCGATGCTGTCGTATCGCATCATCGCCGGCGGCGACACGATCTCGCTCTCCGACGTGGCGTTCACGGCGGCATCGGACACGGTGGCAGGCAGCCCGCGCTTGACGTTCGACGGACTCCTTGGCGCGGCGCGGGTGCAGATCGCGTACCGGCTCACCGCGGACAACTACCTCGCGGATGTCTCGCTGCGCGCGGACGGCCTGCCGCAGCCGGCGTTCCTGCTGGTCGACCTGCCGACGGGGTTCACGTCGCAGGAGGCCGACACGACGGAGGATTTCCGGCACCTCGCGTATGCCATGAAGCCCGTGAGGGGCGGCGCGGAGCGCATCGATTTCCGCAAGCCGGACCCGGGCGAGCGCATGTTGCAGTCGGGTCCGATCAGCTGGGCGACGGCGAAGAGCAAGTACTTCCTCGTCGGCGTGCTCGCGCCGGACTCCGCAGTGACGCCGTTCGCCGAGGTGCATGTCACGGGCGCTCCGCGAACGAACAAGGTCGCGAACCGCGCGCAGGGCACCGTTGTGGCCACATTGCCCGAGGGCGGCATCCGCTTCGAGCTCTACGCCGGACCGCAGGAATGGGAACGGCTCGTCGCGATGGGTCGCGACTTCAAGGACTCGAACCCGTACGGCGGGTTCGCGAGCGGCGTCGTGCAGCCGTTCGCGACGATCGTGATGAAGATCCTGCTCTGGATGAAGCGCACGCTGCAGATCGAGTATGGGTGGATCCTCGTGATCTTCGGCGTGGCGATCCGCCTGGCGATGTGGCCGCTCAACTCGCGGATGATGAGATCGAGCATCCAGATGCAGCGCATCGCGCCGGAGGTGCAGGCGGCGCAGAACAAGCACAAGGGCGACCCCGAGAAGCAGCGCGAGGCCGTGATGAAGGTGTACTCGGAGGCCGGCGTCAGCCCGTTCGCGGCGCTCTCCGGTTGCCTGCCGATGCTGCTGCCGATGCCGATCCTGTTCGCGCTGTTCTTCGTCTTCCAGAACACGATCGAGTTCCGCGGCGTGTCGTTCCTCTGGCTGGCCGACATCTCGCTGAAGGACCCGTTCTACGTCCTGCCGCTGCTGATGGGCGCGTCGATGTTCCTGCTCTCGTGGGTGGGCATGCGCAACGTGCCGCCGAACCCGCAGACGAAGATGATGAGCTACCTCATGCCGATCATCATGACGGTGGCGCTGCTGAACTTCGCGTCGGGGCTCAACCTGTACTACGCGGTGCAGAACCTGGCGGCGCTGCCGCAGCAGTGGCTGATCGCGAACGAGCGGGCAAAGGCGAAGGCGACGCCGGTGGTGTCGGGTGCGGGAGCGCGCAAGAAGCGCTGATCTCCGCGGCGACACGATCGCCGCGGTGGCGACGGCGCCCGGACGGGGCGCCCTCGCCGTCATCAGGGTGAGCGGCAGCGCGGCGCGGGAAGTCGCGCGCCGCGTCGGGGCACTCCCGGGCCTCGACGATCCGCGACACGGCGAGTGCCCCGTGCGCGAGATGCGTCGCGTCAGGCTGCACGAGAGCGATTCTCCCGGCGACATCCTCGACGACGCACTGGCGACGTTCTTCCCCGCGCCGCATTCGGCGACCGGCGAGGACGTGCTCGAGCTCTCCGTGCACGGTGGCAGCTACGTGAGCGGCGCGGTGATGGCGGCGCTCGTGCGCGCCGGTGCCCGGCCGGCGCTGGCCGGCGAGTTCACGGAGCGCGCCGTCCGCAACGGGAAGATGGACCTGTTGCAGGCCGAGGCGGTGGCCGACCTCATCGATGCGCGCTCACGCGCCATGCATCGGACGGCGATGCGCCAGCTCTCGGGTGCGCTATCGCACCGGCTCGAGGCGCTGCGGTCGGCGCTGCTCGAGGTCGACGCGCTGATCGCGTATGAGATCGATTTTCCGGGTGAGGACGACGGACCTCAGCCGCGCGCGCGGACGACCGAGGCGGCGGTCCGCGCACTCGAGGAAGTCGACGCGCTCGTCGCGACGCTCCCGGTGGCGGAACTCGGGCGCGACGGCATCACCGTGGTGCTGGCGGGCGCGCCCAATGCGGGGAAGTCGTCGCTGCTCAACGCGCTGGTCGGCGAGCGCCGCGCGATCGTGAGCGAGGTTCCGGGTACGACGCGCGACGCGATCGACGTGCTCGTGGACGACGACCCATGGCCGCTGCGACTCGTGGACACGGCCGGATTGCGCGCGAGCGACGACGTGGTGGAACGCCTGGGCGTGGAGGTCAGCGAGCAGCGCGTGGGCGGTGCGCACATGGTGCTCGTGTGCGGCGAGAGCGATGACGCGCTTGAGGACGCGTGCGCCGCAGTGAGAGGACTCACCACTGCGCCGCTGATCGCCGTGCGGACGAAGTGCGACCTGCGGCGCAAGGGTGTGCCCTGGGAGCCGGCACCGACGCTCGCGGTGCGTACCGCGGCATCCGTCGCCGTGAGCGCGACGACCGGTGCGGGCCTCTCCGGCCTGCGCGCGACGATCAGGACAGTCGTGCGAACACTGGTCCCGGA
>Ga0247822_10000153_pt1 | contig 31407 bp, 29 predicted proteins | sample 13C_Cellulose_Da_FD_192423 | JGI IMG/M metagenome (GOLD analysis project Ga0247822, IMG submission 192423) | Soil microbial communities from agricultural site in Penn Yan, New York, United States - 13C_Cellulose_Day30 | ecosystem: Environmental > Terrestrial > Soil > Agricultural land | place...
TGTGAACTCCGAGCCGATGGGTGACGATATGGACCACCGAATGAGAAACACCGTAAGTCTATTTTGTCAAGTAAATATTTGAGATATTCGAGACGAGGGCACCCACACGCGGTGTATTGCAGCGCAAACTCTTGATGTGCTTAAACTTGCGTCGCCAAGGACATCGGGAAAACGAATCGCCTTCAACTTCGCGGAGAGTCCAATCCTAAGCTCAACGCCATCCCGGCATGTGTCGTTCCGGGTTTCCGTGCTGCCGTGCGCATGCGATCACATCAGCCACGTTTTTTTTTGCTGGCGCGCGAAGCGAGACCAGCACCCGTCCGGGACGGAACCACCCATCGGCGGCACCTGTTCTTCCGGAGCAGCTTTCCCACTCAGGAGGTGGCTCATGCGTGCTGTTCGCCTGCTCGTCGCGGGCGGTTTGTGTACCGCGTCGCCTCTGTTCTCGTTCAGCAACTCCCTGCAGGCGCAGGCGGACACGACCGCCGTGCCGCCAGCGGACTGGCGCACCTACAACAGGAATCTCGCGGGCGACCGTTACTCGCCGCTCGACCAGATCACGGCCGCGAACGTCGCACAGCTCCGGCGAGTGTGCACATATGACCTGCGCGACTCGCTCAGCTTCCAGACCGGGCCGCTGGTGGTGGACGGCACGATGTACTTCACCACGGACACGTCCACCTACGCAATCGACGCGGCGACGTGCAAGCTCCGTTGGCAGCGCGGCACCGGACAGAAGCCCACCTACCTGCGCGTAAACCGCGGCGCAGCGTACGACGGCGGCCGGCTCTTCCGCGGCGTCGGGCCAGGACGCGTACAGGCGCTGGACGCGAAGACGGGTCGTGTACAGTGGGACGTCCCGCTCAACCTCGAGCCGGGCGCGTACGTCTCGATGGCCCCGATCGCGTGGGGCGGCCACGTCTTCATCGGCAACGCGGGCGGGGACTTCAAGGGCGTGCGCGGCAAGGTCTACGCGCTCGACCAGAGCAACGGCAAGATCGTCTGGCGCTTCGAAACGGTCACCGACACCGGACTCTCCGGCGCGTCGTGGCAGAACCGCGAAGACATGCCGCGCACCGGTGGCACCTTCTGGACGACCTTCGGGCTAGATACGCGGCAGGGAGTGCTCTACGTACCGGCCGGCAACCCGGCCCCGGACTTCTTCCCCGAGATGCGCCCCGGCCAGAACCTCTACACCAACAGCGTCATCGCGCTCGACGCGCGCACGGGGCGCATGATGGGCTACATCCAAGTCGTCCGGAATGATTACCACGACTGGGACGTCTCCACCGGTCCGGTGGTGCTCACCACGCGCGGCGGCCGGCCGATGGTCGCGTCGGCGAACAAGGATGGCTTGCTGAGCGGGATCGACCGTAGCCGGGTCGGCCAGGAGCGCACGCCGCTGCCGGGCGGCCGAGTGAGCATCATCCCGCCGATGCGCACGCTGGTGATGGCGTACCAGACACCGACCACCACACGGGAGAACACGGATATCCAGTTCCACATGTTCGGCGACGTGCGCTTCTGCCCAGGCTTCCTCGGCGGCAGCGAGTGGAACGGCCCGAGCTACCACCCGGCGACGAACCTGCTCGTCATCGGTGCCGTGGACCGCTGCGCGACGATGCGGCGCATGCACCCCGACTCGCTGGTCGTCGAGCTCGGACAGCCGTGGGCAGGGGGCCAGGACCCCAAGAATCCTTACGGCGTCCCCGACGACATGGAAGAATCGCGCGGTTGGATCACGGCGATCGACGCCGACAGTGGTACCGTGCGCTGGAAGTACCAGTCCGACCTGCCGAGCATCGCCGGAGTGACGACAACGGCGGGCGGCCTCGTGTTCACCGGCCATCTGTCCGGGGAGGCGATCGCACTGGACTTGAAGGACGGGAAGGTGCTCTGGCGCGACCAGACGAACAACGCGATCGGTGGCGGCGTGATCACCTACGCCGTGCGCGGCAAGCAGTACGTGGCGGTGGCGGCGGGGCTGCATTCCATGAACTGGCAGCCCACGCAATCCGAGACGAACCGCATCGTCGTGTACGCGCTGCCGTGAGGCAGGGAGGCGGATGGGAGCGCGTGAGGCCCGCAGGCGCGTGAATGCCGAGCCGCCGGCGGTGGTGGTTCGTCCGGCCACCGCCGCCGACGAATCGGTCCTTGGCCGGCTCGGCGCGCTGATGGTACGCACGCATCACAAGCTCGACCCGGCACGCTTCATCGCGGCCACGCCACGGACCGAGCGCGGGTATGGCTCGTGGCTCGCGTCGCAGATCGAGGAGCCGGACGTTGTCGTGATCGTTGCGGAGCGCGCGGGCGAGGTGGTGGGCTACGCATACGCGGGCGTCGAGGGACCGGACTACATGGCACTGCGCGGACCGGCCGGCGTGATCCACGACCTGCTGGTCGATCCCGCGCATCGGGGCAGTGGCGTGGGGCACCGGCTGCTGGATGCCGTGCTCGAAGTGCTCGCCGCCCGCGGGGCGCCTTGTGCGGTCCTGTCCACTGCGTCGCGCAACGAGGCGGCGCAGCGTCTGTTCAAGCGCGCCGGATTCCGGCCGACGATGGTGGAGATGACGCGCGAGCTGGGTGAGGGGTCGTGACCGTCCTGCCGCAGGCCTAAGCGCCGCGGCGAGCGAAACGATCGACGCGCGGTTCGCGTACGACCTCGCGGTCCCGACGCCGGGACGCATGCGATGCGCCCGTCCATGGTCGCATCGCGCCTAGCCAGCAGTCTTCCCCAGCGAGGTCTCCTTTGCGCTTGCGCCAGCCCGTCCTGCGACTCGTCCGGCCCGTCATCCGGCAAGGCTTCCTCTCCGCGATGTTCGCGGGTTCGCTTGCGGCCCAGCAGCCGTTGCGTGATCACCTCGACGCGTCCCGGTTGCGGGTCGCGAGCGATTCGTTCGTCGTGCTGCTGCAAGGCAAGCCGCAGGGTTGGCAGCGCCTGACGATGGACCGCGACGGCGCGGGGTGGCAGGTTGGCGACGCCGTGGAGATCACGTCGATGGTGCGGCAGTCGAGTGTCGTCCGGTTGGACGAACGCCTGCAGGAGCGCTCGCTGCGCCAAGAAGGGACGATGGCCGGCCGGGAGATGCAGATCGCGCTCGACTTCATCGACGGGCGGGTGCGGGGCCGCTCGATGACGCCGAGCAGCGGGCCGTCAGGGCCGCTCGTGATCGACACTACGCTCACCCCGGGCACCATCGACGACAACGCGGTGATGCCGCTCCTGCCGGCGGTGCGCTGGCAGGAGGGTCTCGACATCGCGTTCCCTGTGTTCTCCAGCGGCAAGGGCACCGTCGCTGACTACCGGCTGCGAGTGCTCGGTACAGAGACGACCGTCGTGCCGGCCGGATCGTTCGACACTTGGCGCATCGAGCTACGGCTCGAGCGGAGCGCGACCATCGTCAACGTGACGAGGTCCGAGCCCTACCGGGTGGTGCGGATGAGCAACGGGCCGGCGTTCGAGGTGCAGCTGGTCAAGTGACGCGGTCGAGCGCCCACGCGGCGTGCTCCCTCGCCAGCGGCTCGACATCTTCCGCGGCCCGACTGAGCGCCTGAACCACGGTCGTGTCCTCGGGGCTCGCGAGGAGTCCCAGGACCACGGCCGCATTCCGCTTCAACCCGCGCAACTTCGCGCGCTTCATCGGCGACTCCCGAAATGCGGCGGAGAACTCTTCCTGCGACATCGCCAGCAAGTCCAGCGCGACTTGCCGAGCGTCCTTGCCGGCCAGCGCCGCACGCGGAGCGAACGCCGGCTCCGCGAGTTCCTGGCTGAACCGCACGTTCCACGGGCACACCTCCTGGCACACGTCGCATCCGTATACGTGCTCGCCGACTCCCTGACGCAGCTCTTCGGGAATCTCCCCCTTGAGCTCGATGGTGAGGTACGAGATGCACTTCCGCGCGTCCACCACGCGCGGGGCCGTGATCGCCTGCGTCGGGCATGCGTCGAGACAGCGCGTGCAACTGCCGCAGTGGTCCGCGTCGAAGGGCGCGTCTGGCGCGAGGTCGACGTCGAGGAAGAGCGAGCCGATGAAAAAGAACGATCCTCGCTGTGGGTTGATGAGCATGGTGTTCTTGCCGAACCAGCCGAGCCCGGCGCGCTGCGCGAGGTCGCGTTCGAGGATGGGGCCGGTGTCCACATACGCGCGGCCGCGGAGGGGAGCGCGTGCCTCCGCACCCATGAAGCGACTTCCATCGCGTGCCCACTCCTCGCGCGCCCACCCGAGCAACTCCTCGAGCCGGTCCCACATGATGCGATGGTAGTCGTCCCCTCGCGCATAGCGCGCCACCGGGCCCGCCGGCTGCCGACCGCCATAGTCCAGCGCCACGACGAGGGCCGAGCGCATGCCCGCCTCGGGCAGCCGCGTGTCGAGCCGCAGCGCCGCTCCGCGTTCGAGGTAATCCATCTCGCCATGCATGTCCTCGGCGATCCAGCGCTCGAACTCCGCCGCTGACTCTGGCCGGCCGAGCGTCGCGATGCCTGCGAGGTCGAAGCCAAGCCCGAGCGCCTGCGCCTTCAGGCGGGACTCGAACGTCGCGCTCATCCGATGCGCGCGGCCCAGCGCGCGTAGCGCATCACATCCTCGATGGGCGGCACCGCGTCATGGTCGCCATACGCGGTGTACATCCGCCATCGCACGTAGTCGCGCGCCGGCAAGGGGAGGAACGGCGCCCGCGCCCACCAGCGATTGCGCCGGAAGCGCCACGCGGTCAGCAGCAGTGCGTACGCGAGCCGCGGCGAGACCAGCGCTCGGGGAATGAGTCGCAAGACGAGAGAAAGCATGCTCCTCGAATATACGCCGCCAGACGCTCAGCATACGCTTCCCATACGCTTCCCATACGTATCTTTCGTCTCCATGTGGCTTTACCGGGCGATGCCCATCATCGGCGAGTTGGCGACGCGCAGCTATTACCGCGTGACGGTCTCCGGTGCCCGGGTGCCGTCCACCGGACCGGTGCTGCTCGTCGCGAACCACAACAACTCGCTCGTGGACCCGGCACTCGTCGCCGGCATGGCTGACCGCGAGGTGCGGTTCCTCGCCAAGGCGCCGCTCTTCGAGCACCCGCTCATCGGCTGGCTCGTGAAGGGCGTGGGCTCGGTGCCGGTGTACCGCACGCAGGACGATCCCACCAAGGTCTCGCAGAACGTCGATTCCTTCCGCGACGTGCACCGCGTGCTCGCCGCCGGCGACGTGGTGGGGATCTTCCCTGAAGGGATCAGCCACTCGGCGGCCAGCCTCGCGCCGCTCAAGACGGGCGCGGCGCGCATCGCCATCGGCGCGTCGAAGCAGATCGGCACGGACTTCCCGATCATCGCGATGGGCCTCGTCTTTCGCGACCGCGACCGCTTTCGCAGCGAGGCGCACGTCATCATCGGCGAGGCGTTCCGCTGGGACGACCTCGTAGGGGACATCCAGGACCGCGCGGCCGTCCGCGAGCTGACCTCGCGGATAGAGCGTGCCATGCGCGCCGTCTCCGTGAACCTGCAGGAGTGGGAGGACGAACCGCTCGTGCGCACGGCCGAAGCGGTGTGGCGCGCCGAGTTCATGCAGGATGCTCTCGACGAACGGGACGACCCCGCCGCCATGGTCCGGCGGCTGCAGGCGACCACCCAGGCGCTGAAGGCGCTGCGCCACGGCGACGCCGCCGAGTCTTCTTGGCGCGAGACCGCGGTCGAACTGCGCGCGCACGGTCGCATTCTCTCCAAGCTCGGGCTGACTGCGGAATCGCTGGTCACGGACGTCGGTCTTGGCGAAGCCGTGCGCTGGTTCGTGGTGCGGCTGCCGTTCGTCGTCGTCCTCCCGATCTCGCTGCTCGGCGCCATCCTCTTCTGGCTGCCCAAGCAGGTCACGGTGCGAGTGGCGGCGTGGGTAGCCGCGAAGGAGGGCGACGACGCGCTCGTCACGCATCGCGTGCTGGCGGGCGCCCTGATCTTTCCGCTCTGGTTCGTCGCGGTCGCGGCGGCCGTCGGCGCCAGGTGGGGATGGCCGGCGGCGGTGCTCGCGCTGCTCATGCAGCCGCCCTGGGCGTTCGCCGCGCTCACCATCGGCGAGCGCCGAGCGCGCGCGTGGCTCACGATGCGCCGCTACTTCCTCCGCCGGCTCGAGCGGCCGCGACTGGAGCAGTTGCGGCTGCGGCAGCGCGAGCTTGCCGTGCGGCTGCGCACGCTCCTGACCTCGCTCGAGGACTGAGCCTCGCTACCTGAACGCGCTGCCGTCCAACCCGAGCGGCACCGCGCGCCCCAGCGCGCCGAGCGCGCTCGGCATCACGTCCACGGTGCGCAGCGGCGTGCCCTTCGCCGCGCGCGACATCACGAGTGGCACCAGCATGTGTTCGCGATGCAGGGCGCCGTGCGATGAGACATGGGGAATCGGCTCGTACTTCGCGCGGTAGTCCCAGCCGCGCGTGGCCGAGAGCAGGATCTCGCCGGACCGCGCGGCTCCGGCCAGCGCGACGACCTGCACGAGCGAGTCGGGATAATCGGTGTCGATCGTGACGCGATGAGACTCGTCGGCGGAGAATGGCGCGCGAGCGGCTTCGGCGCCTACCACAGCGCGAATGCCGAGCGGGTCGCCCGTCTCGCAGAGGTATCGATAACGTCCAGCGTCGTCGAGCACGACAATCGCCATGCCGCGACCACGAGCATGCACCTCGACTTCGCGTGGCGACCGCGGCAGCAGCAGCAGATCGACGGATTCGCGCTCGAGCAGCCGGTCGACGAGCCATTGCCATGCCTCGGAGAGGACGGGCCACCAAGGGCGTTCGCGACGACCCAGCTCGAGATAGATGTGCGCCATCGCGTTGCCGCTGACCATGACCGCGGCATGCCGGTTGTGCGTGCGCGCGATCGTCCACGGATGCGCGAGCACCTTCAGCTTCCACTCGCGCAGCAGCCCCGCGAGGTCCTCGTGATGGTTCACCGGAGAGTGCCCGTGGTCGCTCACCACCCAGAGCTCCATCTCGCCCCATCGTCCGTCGCGTTCGGCGTCGGCGCGGATCTCCGCGACCGTCGCGTCGACGGTGCGCATCGCATCCATCACTTCAGGCGCGGCATGGCCGAGCTGGTGCGAGAGCTTGTCGATGCCGGGATGTGCGATGAACGCGAAGTCGGGCCGGTCGCGCCGGATCCGCGCGGCCGTCTGCCGGCCGAGCTGACGGTCGAGTGCGAGCCAGCCCGGGAGGTCGCCGCGAAAGTGCGTCCAGGCCATGCGCAGGCCGAAGAACGTATCCGCGCCGATGCGCTGGCCGGCCGCCAATCCGCGGCCGTGCGGCGTGAACGAACCGAGCGGGCGCTCGGCGATCTCGAAGAGCGTGCGATGGTCCGTCGTGAGGTCGCGGTCGGCGTGCAGGGCCTCGAAGCCCACATAGCTTCGGGCGTGGCCGGGCCAGCTGGTCGCCAGCCGCGCACGGTCCCACCACCGGATGCCGGGCACGCCGGCGCGGCCGGGGTGCAGACCCATCAGGAAGGGAGCGTACGCCGGGCCGGTGACCGACGGGAACGCGGAGGTGACGGTGTGAGCGCTGCCCTCGGCGCGGAGTCGTGCCAGCGCAGGGAGGCGTCCGGCATCCATCGCCTCGAAGAGCGAGTCCGCGCGAGCGCCGTCGGCGACCACCATCACGAGCTGCTTGCTCATCGCGCTGCCCCCGCGGGTCGCGCGAGTCGAATGACGTGGGGGCGCTCCGGGTCGCTGGCGGTCACCCCACAAAGTAAACTTCACCGGTCATGACACCCAAGAGACCTTCTTCAGCGAAGAAGTCGAGCGGTGCGCTCACGGTGAAGAAGGCAGGCACCGTGAAATCGCCTCGCGCCGCAAAGACGCCACGCACGGCCTCAGGCAAGCCGGCTGTGCCGGAGCGCCTCGAGCAGGCGTCGAAGGACGCGGTCGCCGGCACCAAGCAGCGGATCGACGAGGGTGAGCGCGCGTCCGGGATGTTCCCGCCGAAGATCGAGGCACCGCTGCCGCCTCGCGCCGCGACGGATGACTCGATCGGCGACTTCCGTTGGGCGCTGACGGAGGATGCGAAGCTCCTCCAGTACGGCGGGCCGAAGTCGGACTTCCGCAGCACCGACCCCTGGCGCGTCATGCGCATCATGGCGGAGTTCATCGAGGGATTCGACAAGCTCTCCGAAGTGGAGAAGGGCGTCTCGATCTTCGGCTCGGCGCGCACGCATCCTGATGACCCGCAGTACCAGGCGGCGATGGAGACGGCGCGCCTGCTCGGCAAGGAAGGGTTCTCCATCATCACCGGCGCGGGGCCCGGGATCATGGAGGCGGCGAACAAGGGGGCCAAGCTCGGCGGCGGCGCGTCGATCGGCTGCAACATCGAGTTGCCGTTCGAGCAGGGGTCCAACCCCTACGTCGACACGCACGTCGCCTTCCGTTACTTCGCCGTCCGCAAGACGATGTTCATCAAGTATTCGAGCGCGTTCATCATCTTCCCGGGCGGCTTCGGCACGTTCGATGAACTGTTCGAGGCGCTGACGCTGATCCAGACGGGGAAGATCTCGCAGTTCCCGGTGATCCTGTTCGGCACGCACTATTGGGCCGGTCTCGTGCGTTGGATCAGGAGTCGCGTGCTTGCCGAGCGAAAGATCTCACCCGGGGATATGGACCTGATGATCGTGACTGACGACCCAGCCGAGGCCGCGCGCGCGGTGGTCGAGGCGTACGCACTCCAACTCAAGACCGCCCGTGCACTGGCGGGGGGCAGATAAATGGCGCGAGAGACGAAGGCATCGGGCAGGCCGCGAGCGGGTGCCAAGGCAGCGCGGACCGCGACGGGCAGAAAGGTCGTGGGCAAGGCAGCGCCGAAGTCGGCGGCGAAGAAAAAATCCGTCGCGAGAACGAAGCCTGCGGCGAAGTCCGCGGCCGCCAGCCCCGCCGGCGACAAGTCCGCCCAGAAGCGCGCCGCCGAGATGCGCGAGTCGAAGAGCGCGAAGGTCGGCACGAAGGCGGTGAGCAAGCTGCTCAGCGGCCGGAAGATCGCACCGCGAAAGATCGACGGAACGGAGAGCGTCGTGCAGTTGGTCGAGGGCACCTTCCAGAGCTACAACTCCGGCCGGCTGCGCGAGGCATGCGGGCTCTTCACCGAGCTGATGTTGCAGCGCGACGTCACCGTCGGCATGACCCTCACGGGCGCGCTGACGCCGGCCGGCATGGGCATGAGCACGTTCATCCCGCTGATGGAAGCGGGGTTCGTGGACTGGATCATCTCCACCGGCGCGAACCTCTATCATGACGCGCATTACGGGCTCGGGCTCTCGATGCATCGCGGCAACGCGCAGGCGTCGGACACGCAGCTGCGCGAGGAGGGCGTCGTGCGCATCTACGACATCTTCTTCGACTACGACGTGCTGCTCAGCACCGACGCGTTCTTCCGCAAGATCATCCGCGCGCCGGAGTTCCAGCGCGCCATGTCGAGCGCCGAGTTCCACTACCTCTGCGGCAAGTACCTCGTGGAGCGAGAGAAGGCGCTCGGCATCCCGCAGAGGTCGCTTCTTGCCGCGGCGTACCGCTGCGGCGTGCCGATCTACACGTCATCGCCCGGCGACTCCAGCATCGGCATGAACGTGGCGGCGCTGGCGCTCGAGGGTGGGCAGTGCCTGATCGACGCGAACCAGGACGTCAACGAGACGGCCAGCATCGTGCTGCATGCCAAGCGCAATGGCGGCAAGAGCGCGGTGTTCATCGCCGGCGGCGGCTCGCCCAAGAACTTCGCGCTGCAGACCGAGCCACAGATCCAGGAAGTGCTCGGCATCGACGAGAAGGGGCACGATTTCTTCCTGCAGGTCACCGACGCGCGGCCGGACACGGGCGGGCTCTCCGGCGCGACGCCGGCCGAGGCGGTGAGCTGGGGCAAGATCGATCCGGACCGGTTGCCCGACGCGGTGGTATGCTACCTCGACTCGACGATCGCGCTGCCGATCATCACGAGCTACGCGCTGGCCAAGCGCAAGCCGCGAAAGTTGAAGCGCCTGTACGACCAGCGCGGCGTGATGATGGCGACGCTGCGCAGCGAGTTCATGAAGGCGAACGGATGAGTAGGCGAGGGTGAGGCACGGGCGCCGGATGTTCACGGCCGTGGCGTTCCTCATCCTCGCGTTGTTCGCGTTCATCGGGCTGCTCTCGGTGACACGCGGCACGGCAGTGCGCCGCGTGCGCGGCGTTGGCGCGGACGGCTCACCAGTCGCGCCCGCAGAGTCTGCCTTCGCGCTCAGCGTCGCGGTGCTCACCGGCACGCCGCTCACAGCCGGGAACCGTGTCGAGCTGGCCCTCGACGGGGACGGCACCTTCCCGCGGCTCTGGGCCGACCTGCGCGCCGCGCAGCGGTCGATCACGGTGCAGTCCTACTATGGGAAGCCGGGCGTCGTCGCCGAGTCACTGAGCGACATCCTCGTGGAGCGAGCCCGCGCCGGCGTCGCCGTGCTCGTGCTCTACGACGCCTTCGGCACCGCCGGAATCTCGCGCGAGCGGCGCGAGCGGTACGCGGAGGCTGGCGTGCGCGTCGTGCCGTTCCGCCCGATCCGCATCCTGTCGCTGCACGTCATGCAGAACCGCTCGCACGTGCGCGGCATCGTGATCGACGGCAGGGTAGGGTGGACCGGAGGATTCGGCATCGACGACAAGTGGCTCGGCGACGGCCACACCAGTGGCGCGTGGCGCGAGACGAACGTGCGGTTCGAGGGACCAGCCGTGCGGCAACTGCAGGCGGCGTTCGCGGCGGCATGGACGGAAGCCACGGGCGTGATGCTCTCCGGCCGCCAATCGGTCGATTCGTTCGAGGACGGGGTGGCACTGGCGGGCGTGCTCTCGGCCTCGCCCACCCTGGGCAGCACGCCCGCCGAACGGTATCTCGCGCTGTCGATCGCGGGGGCGCGCCGCACGCTCTATGTCACCAACGCCTATTTCGCCCCTGACGACAACTTCGTCGCGTTGCTCGCCGCCGCCGCGGGGCGCGGCGTGGACGTGCGGCTGCTGGTCGGCGGGACGGGCACCGACGTGCGCCTGGCACGGCTCGCCGGCCGCGCGCGATACACTCCGTTGCTCGAGGCCGGCGTACGCATCTATGAGTGGGAGCCGACCACGCTGCACGCCAAGACCTTCGTCGTGGACGGTGCGTGGGCGTCCGTCGGGACGATGAACTTCGACAACAGGTCGCTCGCGCTCAACGATGAAGTCGCGCTGATGGTGCTCGACGAGACGTTCGGCCGGCGAATGGACGAGATATTCCTCGCGGATCTGCAGCATGCTGTCGAGATCGAACTCGAGGCGTTCCGGAAGCGTTCTCCGGTCGGGCGCATCGGCGAGTGGTTCGCGAGGCTGACGATTCGGGTGCTATGATCGCAGTGCAGGGGGCTGGCTACTCACCAGGAGGCGCGATGTCCGACATGCACGGGCACGAGCACCACGGCGACCACGCCGCGCACGACCACGCCGTGCACGATCGACACGCCGGCCACTCCGTCGCGATGTTCCGCGACCGCTTCTGGCTCTCCTTTGCGCTGACGCTGCCGATCCTCGTCTGGGGCCACATGATGCCCCGCCTGATCGGCTACTCGCCGCCGGCGATCCCCGGGGCACGCTGGATCCCGCCAGTGCTCGGCACCGCCGTGTTCCTGTACGGCGGCCTGCCCTTCGTTCAGGGCGCCGCGAGCGAACTACGTGCGCGGCTCCCCGGCATGATGACGTTGATCGCGCTCGCCATCATCGTGGCGTTCACCTTCAGCGCCGCCGTGACGCTCGGCTTCCCTGGCATGCCGCTCTGGGAGGAGCTGGCGACGCTCGTCACCATCATGCTCCTCGGGCACTGGCTGGAGATGCGCTCCATCTCGCAGGCGGAGGGCGCGGTGGGAGAATTGGCCAAGCTGATGCCGGCCGAGGCCGCGCGCGTGAGCGGCGAGGGCGCGGCGGAGACCATCGAGCAGGTGCCGGTATCGGCGCTGCGCGAGGGCGATGTTGTGCTCGTACGCCCGGGTGCCGGCATTCCCGCGGACGGCCTCGTGCGCTCAGGGAGCAGCACCGTCAACGAATCGATGATCACCGGCGAGTCGGCGCCGGTGCGGAAGGAGCAAGGCGCGACGATGATCGCCGGCACGGTGAACGGCGCCGGCTCGCTCCGCGTGCAGGTGACCGGCACCGGCGAACACACGGCCCTCGCGCGGATCATGCGCATGGTCGAGCAGGCACAGGGTTCGAAGTCGCGGGCGCAGACGCTCGCCGACCGCGCCGCGCGGATGCTCACTTGGGTGGCGCTGGGTGCCGGCATCGCGACGCTGGCCGCGTGGCTGCTCATCGGCGCGCCGGTGGCGACGGCCGTCGAGCGGTTGGTGACGGTGCTCGTGATCGCCTGTCCGCATGCGCTCGGGCTCGCCGTGCCGCTCGTGCTCGCCATCTCCACCACGCTCGGCGCGCGCGCCGGGCTGCTCGTGCGTGACCGCCGCGGGCTCGAGGACGCGCGGCTGCTGACCACGGTGGTGTTCGACAAGACCGGCACGCTGACGCGCGGCGAGCACCGGGTCGTCGCAATGCGGACGGTCGGTGCACTGAGCGAAGACGAAGCGCTCGCACTCGCCGCCGCGGTCGAGCGCGACGCCGAGCACCCGGTGGCGTTGGCGATCGTTGCGAGCGCCAACGAGCGCGGGCTCGACGTACCGGCGGCGACGGCGTTCGAGGCCGTCGCCGGCCGCGGCGTGAGCGCGCAGGTGAGCGGCCACAAGTATCACGTTGGCGGGCCGAACCTGCTCTCGAGCCTCGGCATCGAGGCACCGCCGGAACTCCGCGCGTTCGCCGGCGAATCGGCCGCCCGTGCGCAGGGCGTCGTGTACCTGCTCGAGGGGAACACAGTGCTCGCGTCGTTCGCGACGGCCGATGCCGTGCGTCCAGAGTCCGCGGAAGCGGTGCGGCGGCTGCACGATGCCGGCCTCGAGGTCGTCATGATCACCGGCGACTCGCGCGCCGTCGCGGACGCGGTGGCCCGCGAGCTCGGCATCGACACTGTGCTTGCTGAAGTGCTGCCGGAGCAGAAGGCCGAACGCGTCGCGGCGCTGCAAGCCGAGGGCAAGCGTGTGGCGATGGTCGGCGATGGCGTCAACGACGCGCCGGCGCTCGCCACCGCCGACGTCGGCATCGCGATCGGCGCGGGCACGGAGGTCGCGGTGGAGGCGGGCGACATCGTGCTCGTGCGCAGCGATCCGCGCGACGTGCCGCGCATCGTCGCGCTCTCGCGCGCCACCTACCGGAAGATGGTGCAGAACCTTTGGTGGGCGGCGGGCTACAACATCGTCGCGATCCCGCTCGCGGCGGGCGTGCTCTCCCCATGGGGCATCACGCTCACGCCCGCCGCGGGCGCCGCGTTGATGTCGCTGAGCACGATCATCGTGGCGGTCAACGCACAACTGCTGCGGCGCGTCGAGCTCTGACCCGCGACGCGGTGCGCTGCGCGTCACGGGTTTTGCGTGGACTCTCTCGGCTACGGCCGCGGCACCTCGAGCACCCCTCCACCCAGCGCGATGTACAGCGCGATCAGGTTGTCCGCCTCGATCCGCCTGAGCTGCAGCAGCGCCTGCTCCGACGCGAACAGGTTCCTCTCCGCATCAAGCACCTCGATGTACCCGACCACGCCCTCGTTGTAGCGCACCCGCGCGAGTGCGGCGATCTGCCGCTGCGCGGCCGTGCCACGTTCCTGCGCCGCGACCTGCTCCGCGAGAAAACGCCGGCCGGCCAGCGCATCGGCGACTTCCTGGAAGGCGCCCTGGATGGTGCGCTCGTACGTCGCGAGCGTTATGTCCTCGCGAGCACGCGCCACGGTCAGGTTGCCGCGCAGCCGCCCACCGGTGAAGATCGGCAGGTTGATGGACGGCCCGAAGCTCCAGGTCTCGTTGTCGCCGCTGAAAAGTCCGTCGAGTTCCGTCGAGGCGTAGCCGAAGAGGCCGGTGAGAGAGATCGACGGCAGGAACGCCGCGCGTGCCGCGCCGATGTTCGCTCGCGCGGCGCGCAGCCGGTTCTCCGCGGCGATGATGTCCGGCCGTGACACCAACAGTTCCGACGGCAATCCCGCGCCGAGTGCCGCGGTGCTCGCCTGTCGCTCCAACGGCAGCGGCGCCGGCAGTTCGCCCGGCACCGGTCCACCGATGAGCACCGCCAGTGCGTTCTCGCTGCGCGCCCTCGTTAGGCGCACGCCGGCGAGTTCCGTCTCCGCTTGCGCCAGCAGCGACGATGCCTGTCGCAGGTCGAGCGCGGACGTGATGCCGGCGTCGAAGCGCACCTGCGCGATGCGCACGCCCTCGCGCCGGCTCGCCACGGTGGCCTCGGCCAGCTGCACGCGCTCCGCGGCCTCGAGCGAGAGCAAGTACGTGCTCGCCACCTGCCGGATCAGTGACAGCCGGAACGCGCGCTGCCCCTCGACCGTCGCGAGGAACTCGCGCCGCGCCGCCTCCGACAGATTCCGCACGCGGCCCCAGAAGTCGAGTTCGAACCCGGAGACGGCGACGCTCGCCGAGTACTGGGTGACCTCGTCGGGCCCGGTGAACGCGGACTTGCCACGCGTCACACTGCCACCTGCATTCACGCTTGGCACCCGCGGGGCGCGCTGGATGCGATACAAGCCAGCGGCCTCATCGATGCGCGCCACCGCCACCGCGAGGTCGCGGTTGTGCGTCAGCGCCGCGCCGACGAGCGCTTCGAGCCGCTCGTCCTCGAAGAAGTCGCGCCAGCCGATCAAGCTGGCGCTCGTGCCCGTCGCCGAGTCGGCGACCGCCGTCGCCGGGTACGACTCCGGCGTCGGAAGCGCGGGCGGCACATGCCGCGGCGCGAACGAGCAGCCGCCAAGCACGAGCGTCAGCAGCAGCACGGGTGCGCTGACCGCTCCCGCCGGCAGGCGACCGCGCGCCAGCCAGCGACGCACCGCGAGGTAGAAGAGCGGGATGAAGAAGATGCCCAGCAGCGTCGCCGCGAGCATGCCGCCCGCCACGCCCGTGCCGACCGCGATGCGGCTGGCCGCGCCGGCGCCGGTCGCGCGCACCAGCGGCACCATGCCGAGGATGAACGCCAGCGACGTCATGATGATCGGCCGCAAGCGCAGCTTCACCGCGTTCATCGTCGCCTCGAACGTGCTGTAGCCTTGGCGTTCTTCCTCGATCGCGAACTCCACGATGAGGATCGCGTTCTTGGCCGCGAGCCCGATGATGGTGATGATCCCGACGTTGAAGTAGACGTCCGCCGAGAGTCCGCGCAGCATCGAGAAGACCACGGATCCCAGCACGCCGAGCGGCACGACGAGCAGCACGGCCACCGGCACCGTCCAGCTCTCGTAGAGCGCCGCCAGCAGCAGGAACACGACCACGAGCGACAGCGCGAGGAGGAGGCCCACCTGGCTGCCGGCCTGCTTCTCCTCGAATGACAAGCCCGTCCACTCGTACCCGAACCCGGCCGGCAGCTGGGCGGCCAGTCGCTCCATCTCATTGAGCGCCTCGCCGGTGGAGCGGCCGGGCGCGGCCATGCCCGAGATGGTCATCGCCGGATAGCCGTTGTAGCGGTCGAGCTGCGGCGTGCCGGCGGTCCATTCGACGGTCGTGAAGGCGCCGAACGGCACCATCTGCCCCTGCGCGTTTCGCACCTGCAGCTCGAGCACATCCTCCGGCGTCATGCGGAACGGTGCGTCGGCCGAGATCAGCACGCGCAGGATGCGTCCGGCGCGGCTGAAGTCGTTCGCGTAGGCGTTGCCGAACGCGATCGAGAGCGTGGAGTTCACGTCGCGGATGGCGAGACCCAGCGCGCGCGCGCCGACCCGGTCGATGTTGACGCGGAGCTGCGGTGCGTCGGCCTGCGCCTCCGGTCGCACGCCCACCATCAGCGGGCTCTGGCTCGCCATCCCGAGCAGCTGGTTACGGGCGGCCACGAGCGCCGAGTCACCGAGTCCAGCGCGGTCCTGCAGCTTGAAGGTGAAACCGCTCGCCACGCCGAGTCCCTGGATGGCCGGCGGGTTCAGCACGAACACCATCGCTTCCTTGACGCCGGCAAGCGCGCCATTGGCGCGGTCCACCAGCGCGCCGGCGCTGTTCTCGCGCCCCTTTCGCTCGTCCCACGGGTACAGCGACGCGAACGACATCGCGTGCGCCTGGCCCTGCCCGAAGAAGCTGAACCCGCGGATGAAGATCACGCGCTCCACCTGGGGCTGCGCCGCGTAGAAGTCCTTCACCTGCTCGATCGCGACGTTCGTGCGCTGCGTCGTCGCGCCCGAGGGTGCCTGCACCGCGGTGATGATGCTGCCCTGGTCCTCGGTCGGCAGGAAGCTCTTGGGCAGCCGCACGAACAGCAGCCCGGTGAGCGCCACCAGCACGCCGAACACGGCAAGCCAGCGGAGCGGGCGCTGGAGGATGCCGCCTACGCTGCGCTGGTAGCGGTCGGTGGTGCGGGCGAACCAGCGGTTGAAGCCGCCGAAGAAGCGCTGGCTGAACGCCTGCACGCGGTTGGCGGGAGCCACGCCTCGCCCGTGCGGCTTGAGCAGCGTGGCGCAGAGCGCCGGCGTGAGCGTCAGCGCCATCAACGCCGAGAATGCGATGGAGACGGCGAGCGTCACCGAGAACTGGCGATAGATGCCGCCCGTCGATCCGGGGAAGAACGCCATCGGCACGAAGACCGCCACCAGCACGAGGGTGATGCCGACGATCGCGGAAGTGATCTGCGTCATCGCCTTGACCGTCGCGTCGTACGGCGACAGGTGCTCCTCGGCCATGAGGCGCTCGACGTTCTCGATCACGACGATGGCGTCGTCGACGAGGATGCCGATCGCCATCACCATCGCGAAGAGCGTGAGCACGTTGATCGAGAAGCCGAACACCAGGAGGCCGAGGCACGCGCCCGCGAGGGCGATCGGCACGACGATCGTCGGGATCAGCGTGGCGCGCCAGTTCTGCAGGAACAGGAACATCACGAGGAACACGAGCAGCATCGCCTCGATCAACGTGGCGATCACCGAAGTGACGGAGGCATTGATGAACGGCGTGGTGTCGTACGCCACCGTCCAGCCGATGTCGCTCGGGAAGGTCACCTCGAGCTCGCCCATGCGGTCCTTCACGGCCTGGGCGACCGCGAGCGCGTTGGCGCCCGGCGTGAGCTGCACGGCCATGCCGGCCGCGGGCTTGCCGTTCAACTCGAGGCTGAAGTTGTAGCTCTGCGCCCCGAGTTCCACGCGGGCGACGTCGGCGAGGCGGATCACCGAGCCGTCGGGATTCGCGCGCAGGATGATCGCCTCGAACTGCTCGGGAGTCTGGAAGCGGTTCTGCGTCAGGATCGTCGCGTTGAGCTCGCTGCCCTCGGCCAGCGGCTGGTCGCCCAGCGAGCCGCCGGACGACTGCGTGTTCTGCTCCTGCACCGCGGCGAGCGCGTCGGCGGGCGACAGGCGGTAGCCGGCGAGCTTGTCCGGGTCGAGCCAGATGCGCATCGCATATGGCGACGAGAACGAGTTGATGCTGCCGACGCCCGGCACGCGGCGCAACTCGTCGACGATCGTCGTCTCGGAGAAGTTACCCAGCTCGATCGTCGGCGTGGTGCCCGCCTTCGAGGTGAGGGCGATGATCATCAGGAAGCCCTCGCCGGCCTTCTGCACGGTCACGCCCTGGCGTCGCACTTCTTCAGGCAGGCGCGGCTCGACCGAGCGCAGGCGCGACTGGACGTCCATCAGCGCGACGTCGATGTCGGTGCCGGGCCGGAAGGTCACGGTGATGGACGACGTGCCGTTGGAACGGCTGGCCGAGCTCATGTAGAGCAGGCCCTCGGTGCCGTTCAGCTGCTGCTCCATCACCTGCGTGACGTTGGTGGCGAGCACCGACGCATCGGCGCCGGGATAGTTGGCGCTCACGGTCAGCGTCGGCGGAGCGATCGACGGGTACTGTTCGACAGGCAGCGCGCGGAGCGCCAGCACGCCGCCCAGGATGATCGTCAACGCGAGGACCCACGAGAAGACCGGTCGATCGATGAAGAAACGCGGGGTCATCGCGGAGCCTGGACGGCGGTGTCCGCGAGCGCCGGCGCGTTGGCCGGACCGCTCACGCGCACCGGGCTCCCCGGCCGCACCTTCTGGAGACCGTCGACGATCACGCGCTCCCCGGCGGAGACGCCGCCGAGGATCACCCACGAACCTCCCTGCAGCTCGCCTACTTGCACGTTGCGCACCGTCGCCGTGTCGCCCGCCGTGACGACCATCAGCGACGCGCCCTGCGGCGTGACGGTGACGGCACGCTGCGGCACGAGTATGCCGTTGGGGTTGCTCGCCGTCTCGATGCTGACGCGCACGAACTGCCCGGGCAGGAGGATGCGGTCCGGGTTCGCGAACTCCGCGCGCAACGCGGTGGTGCCGGTGGCTTCGTCCACGCTGAGGTCGAGGAAGTTGAGGCGGCCCACGTGCGGGTACTCCGAACCGTCCTGGAGCACGAGGTGCACCTTCACTTGGTCCATCTTCCCGGTATTCCCGGCACCCGTTGCAACCGCGCGGCGAAGATCAAGGATCTCACTGCCGGACTGCGAGAAGTTCGCGAGGATCGGGTGCACCTGCTCGACGCGCGTGAGCAGCGTGGCGCTCGCGGCGCTCACGTACGCGCCTTCGGTGACCTCGGCGCGGCCGGCGCGGCCGGAGATCGGCGCGGTGATGGTGGTATAGCTGAGGTTGAGCCGGGCGGCGTCCACGCCAGCTCGAGCCTGGGCCACATCGGCCTCGGCCGTGCGCATCCGTGCGGTGGCCGCGTCGTACTCCTGCTGGCTGATGGCCTGCTGCGAGACGAGGCCTTCGTAGCGGCGGGCGTCCTGTGTGGCGTTTGCAGCGGTGGCTTCCGCGCGGGCGAGCGTGGCTTCGGCGGCGCTCAACTGCGCGCGCCACTCCCGCGGGTCGATCTCGAAGAGCACGTCACCGGCGCGGACATCGGTGCCTTCGGTGTAGACCTTTCGGCGCACGACGCCGTTGACCCGCGCGCGCACCTCCGCCGTGCGGATGCCTTGCAGGCGGCCGGGCAGGGTGATGCGGTTGGCGAGGGGCTGCGTTGCGAGGGTGACGACCGTGACCTCCGGCGGCGGCGCGGCCGGCGGCGGGGGTTCGGCGCAAGCGACGGCGAAGACAGCGGCGACGGCAAGAACAGTCTCCCGCAAGCGAAGGTGCGAGGCGGGAGCGAAGGCGATTGACATGTTCGACAAACTCTGATTTGCTGGAGGGACGTTCCGCGGGGTTGTGACTGGGAGAGCTGCTTCAGTTGTCGCGGCTCACGAGTTCCTGAAGGACGCGATCCATCGAGGCGATCGTGTGCTCGAACGCGGCGACGAACCGTGTGAATCGGTCGCTGACGAGCGGGTTTCCGGAGCGAGTCTCCTCGCTCCCGGAAGCGATGGCATCGCGGAAGCGCCGGAGACTCGCGATCCGCTCGCGCATGGTGTTCGCCGGCAAGTCCGGGGCGATGACGTAGTGATCGCGCCGGTCGCCGGGGAAGCTGACGCGTATGGCGACGCCGTGTCGCTCGAGTTCGCGGGCGTTGATGCTGACGCTGGCCTTGCTGACGGCGAGTCGGGCGGCGAGTTCGTCGAGGGAGAGAGGGGCGTCCGCGAGAAGGAGGATGCCGAGCAGCTGTCCTCCGACGCGCGAGCGGCCTTCGCGCTCGACGTGGAGCCCGAGCTTCTCGACGAATGGGGATGCGGTGTGGTTCATGGCGGTCTTCTGTTCACGTTGTTAACAATGACGTTAACGACCAACGGTCGGCCGCACAATCAGGCGCACCCACTCAGTGCATGAACGAGACTCGGGCATCGGCCGCGCCCCCCGCGCGACCGATGCCCGAGCCTCGAGCGACTTCTCCTACAGTCCTGCGCCCACCATCACTTGGGCAGCTTCTTCTCCATCTGCTCCGCTGCCATCATGTGGCCCTGGAATGCGGGCGCGACCTTCACCACAAGCGCCTTCAGCTCCGCATTGTCGATCGCCGGCAGCAGCGTCGTGTTGATGGCGTCGATCACCGACTTGTGGAACGAGACCTCGTAAAGCAGGAACGCGCGGTCGAACTCGGCGTCGCTAACCGAGGTCAGCCGCTTCATCGCGGCCTGATGCGCTGCCTTGCCCTCGTCCGGAGTCGGCGGCGTCGGCGTCACGTTGAGCTTCTTCGCGAGGTCGCGCCCCATCTGCCGCACGGTCGCGTGGTCGCGGGCGAGCATGGCGCCGAAGTCACGCACCTGCTGCGACTGGCCTCGCTTCTCGGCGAGCTTGCCCGTCTCGATGTCCGCCGTGTTGGCGGCGTCGAAGATCGCGACGATCGTAGGGTCGTCCTGCGCGAGCGCGGGCGTGGTGCCGAACGCGAGCAGCAGGGCGGTGGCGCCGGCAGCCACGGTGAGCATGGACTTCATTGTCGACCTCTCTGGTATTGTGGTATGGGGTGGTGTGTACTCCCCATGATTGATACAGGTCGCGCCGGAATATGTCAAGGAAAACCTTCGGTTATTGGATATATTGACCTGAGGCGCTACATTAGGAGTGATCACCGAATCCTCCGGAGGCAGACTGTGAGACCGGAACTCAGCGGGCGTTTCTTGGAGTCGACTCGCGGGAAGGTGGTGCTGCTCCTGCGCCACGGACCGCGCACGGTCGACGAACTTGCCCGCGAGCTGGGTTTGACGGACAACGCGATCCGCTCCCACCTCTCGACGCTCGAGCGCGACGGGATGGTGCGGCAGCAGGGAGTGCGTCGTGGGGCCGGCGCCGGGAAGCCGGCCGTGCTCTACGAACTCCCTCCGGCCGCCGCCGCGATGTTCTCCCGGGCGTACGGTCCCGTGCTGATCGCGCTGCTCGACGAACTCGCACAGCGGCTGCCCGCCGACCGTGCCCTCCCGGTGATGCAGGCCGTCGGTCGGCGGCTGGCGAGCGCGCTTCGGGAGCTCCGTCCATCGCCGGGAGAGCCGGGCGAGGTGCGCGACCTCGCGACGAGTGTGGGCGCGGCCGTCGATGTGCTTGTCGCGCTGGGAGGCGATGCGCGCGTCGAGTACTCCCCAGACAAGGCGACGATCCGGGGCTGCGGAGACTGTCCGCTCGGTGCTGCCGTGGTCACACACCCGGATCTCTGCCGTGCGATCGAGACGCTGCTCAGCGAGGTGGCGGGAGTGCGGGTGACCTCGGTCTGCGATCATGGCGAGCGGCCGCGCTGCGGATTCGACGTGCGGGCGGTCGCGTGACTCCCGCTCCGCGCATCAGCGCGCCGGCGAACGCAGTCGTCACCTTGGATGGTATGGGCCTCGCCGAACGACGAGAGCCTGAGTTGCGCGCTCGGGCCGCGCGCGTTCGCGGCCGGCGCGGGCGCGTGCCCACGCTCGCGATCATCGCGTTCGCCGACCGGTTCGGCCCGCCGCCGCACGTAGCCAGGAAGGTGCATGCGTGCGCGGCCGTCGGGGTGGACGTCGTGCAACTCGTGCTGCGGACCGGCACCACGCCGGACGAGGCGCGGCGCGCCATGCAGCGCTTGGCAGGCGATCCGCGGAAGCCGGTCGACGCGATCTTCCTGCAGTTCCCGTATCCGGATGACTCCTTCGCCGAGGTGATGGAGCCCGGCATTCCGGAGGCATTGGATGTCGACGTCATGTCGCCGGGGCGGGTGCGCCAGTACCTCGACGATGCCGAGTCGCTGCCCCCGGTGACGGTCAGCGCGGCGCTCGAGTTGGTGCGCGCGCACGACGTCAACATCGCGGGACGCACCGGACTCGTGGTCGCCCATCGCTCGCCGTTCTCGAAGATGTTCCGGCTGGCCTTCGCGCGCCGCGGCGCGGCGATGCTGGCGCTCGTGCCGCCCGATTCACCCGACCTCGCGGAACGCGTGCGCCGTGCGAGCCTCGTCATCGTCGCGGCCGGCGTGCCCGGTCTTGTGCGTTCGGTCGACATCGCGCCGGGCGCGGTCGCCATCGACGTCGGCTACTTCAATCCGCGTGGGAGAGGCGACATCGACACCTCCGGAGGCGTCGGCCACCTGGCGGCGATCGCGGCCGTCCCGGGCAGCATCGGCCCGATGACGGTCTCCTGCCTTATCGAACGCACCATCCTGCTGGCCGAGGCACAAGGTTGACTTGCTGGGCTCAGGGCATAGGTTCAAGGCCATGACTATGTCGAGCCGGCGTATCGCCGCCGCCCTGCCCCGCACCGTCCACGCGCGAAAGACGCGAGTGTCCGAGATGCGCCATTCAGCCCCGCCCCGCAGCACAGGTGGCCCCCGGGAAGCTCGCCCATAGGCGACTGACCGCGGCCCGGTCTCGCATCTACAGACCGCCCCACCTGCGCTGACGCAGGTGGGGCGGTTTTCTCGTTTTCGGCCCCGCTGGGACCAACTTCTCGAACGAGGATCGACAGACATGCTCATCCAACTGCAGCTCGGGCGTCGCGACGCCGCGAGTTGTTCACTCATAGATGGACCTCTCGAAGTCGGCTGGATCCGTCCAGGCGTCATCGGGTTCAGTGGGTTCGACGACCATGCCGAGGCCGTCGCGGCCGGCACGGCCGCGGCTGCGGTCGTGGCGGCCTGGGCGCGGGCGCGCATCGAGGGCGGCCTCGTCGAGTTCGCCGGCGACGTCGGTGCCGACGATGCGATCAGGGCAGACGACATCGTCGTCGGCCGGGTCCTGCATCCCGCCGCAGTGGGCACGGACCTTCCCGGCTACGGCTTCGAGCTCGCCGTGCCTCACGCGACCTGGCTCGCGGTGATGCTCGAGCTCGCGCAGCGCATCCATTCCGGCATGACGGCAAGATCCCGTCATCGCCTTGCGGCTTCCCCGTCCACCGAGGTGGCAGCGTGAACAAGGTCATGGCATTGAGCAAGTCAGAGACGTCCGAGCTCCGCAGCGAGTTGATGCGCGAGCGGGCGCGGATCGAGCGGTCGATGATCCCCGGCGATCCGCCGGCGGAGCATCACGACATCGTGCGCGCACTCGCCCGCCTCGAAGCGGGCGAGTACGGCTCGTGCGTGCGCTGCACCAACCAGATCCCGTTCGACCGGCTCATCGTGATGCCGGCGACCGAGCACTGCGTCGGCTGCGGGCGGTGAGCACCGCGGTCGCACTCAGAACCGTTCGCCTCTCTCTTCCCGGGCTTGGCTTCCCACCGGACGGATCCGCGACCACATCGTGCGGAAGAAGAGGAGGATACCCACGACCTGCGCCGCACTGCACAGCAACACCGTCCAGGCGAGCGCGGGCGTGGCGATGGATGACCGGGCGAGTTCGGCGGCCACGCGTCCCGCGGTACCGGCGGTGATCAGCCAGTAGGACGCGCCGATCATCGCCGGGTCGTAGGCGGTGTCGGACTTGTCGGGGCGCGGGAAGAGCCAGAGCGCCACCCCACAGATCATCATCATGACGAATCCCACGAACAGCGCGTGCGTGTGCGCGCTCGTCTCGTAGGGCGTGGGGAACCGGCCCTGCAGCTCCCGGCGCACGATCATCCAGCCGCCGATCAGGAGACCGAGAGCGAGGAATCCGACTGATGTCTTGATGAATCGGCGGACGAGCGAGAACATCCTACGCCGCGGGCAGCACGGACGTCCGCGCGGGCCGGTCCACCGGCATCACTTGGCCAGCGAGCATTCGTAGACGAATGCGGGCGGGATGTTGGCGAGGGTGAAGCCCACGCGAACATCGCCGAAGCGGCGCTCGAGCGCGGAGCGCTGGCTGAGGCTGTACTGGTACTGGAGAAACAGCCCTTCCGGTGCGAGGCACTGTTCGCTCGCGCGGAGGATGCGCTCGACCAGCGCCTCGTCCATGATCGCCAGCGGAAGGCTCGACACGACATGATCGACGGCGCCGAGGCCGAGCTCGTCGAGCAGCACGCGCAGATTGCTGGCGCAGGCGTGGATCACCGTGAGCCGCGGGTCGTGGATGCGCTCGCAATCCTTCACGAACACCGCATTCACCTCGATCGCCACCAGGCGCGCTTCGGGATGGAGCCGCCGCAGGAGTTCGCGCGTGATGCATCCCGTGCCGATGCCGAGCTGGACGACGGTGCGCGCGCGGGAGAAGTCGATGCGCCGCAGGAGCCGCGAGATCAGGTACGGCGAACTGCGGACGATCGTCCCCGACGTGCGGATGTGCACGATGTGCTTCATCAGGTCCGAACTCCGCATTGACACTCCTCAGTGTGACCAGAACTCGGCGGCCTGCCTGCCGAGCAACACGTACGCGGCGACGAGCGGCACTTCGCCGATGATGATGCCTGTCATCATCCGCCGGAACGGCATGCGGACGAGTCCCGCGGCGTAACAGATCAGGTCCGTCGGGACGGCAGGAAAGAACGCCCACAGCGCGACGAACCACTGTGCCCGCGGCAGCCTGAGGTGCGCTTGAAGGCGCTCCAGCTTCTCCGGGTAACGCGCAGCCAGTCTCGAATCGTATCCTGCGAACCCCGGAAAGCGATAGAGCAAGGCTGCGGAAGTGATGATGCCGGCCATCGAGACCAGGAACACGAAGAGCAGGTGCTCAGGGAAGAGCGCGCCCCCGGCCAGGATCACCGGGGTGCTCGGCAGCAGGAGGGCGCCGCGCCCGATCGCGATGACGGAGAATGCGACGATCGCCCACGGACCCCAGCCCCGGATGGCCACCTCGATCGACTCCTGGGAGAACCTGGAGGGGTCCGCGGCGAGGAGCGCCGCCACGACCGCGAGGAGAGCGAGCCAGAAGTAAGTGAGGAGTCGAGCCACGTAGCGCCATACGGCGGGGGACCGACGAGTGTTGCGGGAGGTGCCGCGACCGATCGTCATGCCTGACACGGTGCGCGGAAGAGATGACGCAGGACGGGGCGGCCGGGATACCCCGGCCGCCCCGTCGTCCATCAGACTCTCCGCGTACGAGAGCCGGCGGTCAGTGCTGCCACCGACCTCAGCGCACGGCCGAGGGCACGGCGCGCATGGCCTTGCCGCACTCGCGCCAGACGCCCGGCTCGCCATTCCGTCCGCCCGGAAGCGGGCTCATGACGTCGCGCGGCATGCGCTGCGGATCCTCGCTCGCGAGGTAGGCCAGCATGGCCACCAGCGTCGCGTTCCCCTTGAGGTCCGACTCGACGACCTTGTCGTAGCTGTCCCGGTCGGTGTGCCAGGTGGTGTTGCCGTAGTCCCAGCTCAGGCCGCCGAGGTTGAACGCCGGCGCCTTGTGGCAGACGAAGCTCGCGTGGTCCGTGCCGCCGGTGGCCTGCGCGCCCGTCGGTTCGAACCGGATCCAGCGCGTGAGCTCGTTCGGGACCTGCCCGAGGTAGCTGCCGAGTCGCTCGCCGGCGCCCGGGAACGGGCCCGCGCTCAGGTTCACCACTCGCCCAGTACCGTTGTCCTGGTTGAACAGCGCCTGCAGGTTGGCCACGACTTCCGGATGGTCCTCGGAGAACGCGCGCGAACCGTTGAGTCCTTGTTCCTCGCCGTTCCAGTGACCCACGAGGATGGTGCGCTTCGGCTTCGGGTACGTGGCCTTCAGGATGCGCAGCGCCTCCAGCATCGTGATGGTGCCGGTGCCGTTGTCGGTGGCGCCGGAAGACGCCGACCAGGAATCGAAGTGCGCGGAGAGCATCACGTACTCGTTCGGCTTCTCGCTGCCCTTGATCTCGGCGACGACGTTGAAGACCGGGCGCTCACCGAGGATCTTGCTGTCGGTGAAGGCGCGCACGCGCGGCGCCTGCTTGTTCTGCGCCATGCGGAAGAGCAGCGAGTAGTCCTCGCAGCCGACGGCGAAGGCAGGGAGCGTCTGCGTCGGCGAACCGAACACCTTGTTGACGCCCGGGTAGCCGGAGAACTGCGCGGTGAAGACGGCGATGGCGCCGGCGTCCTTGAGCTTGGCCCAGACGCTGCGACCGCCGCTCATCGCGACGTTGGTCTGGTTCCATGCCGTCTGCATCTCCCGCTGCGCCGTGTTGACGCGCTCGATCTCCTCGGGCGTGCCGAACTCCTGCCACTGCGCGGCGGAGCGGCACGAGAGGCGCGGCGCGTTCATCAGGAAGATCTTGCCCTTCACGTTCGGCAGCCACGCGTCGAACTGCTCCGGCGTGGTGACGTTCGCCGGGTAGGTGATGACCTCACCCTCGACCGGGCGCGCCCCGGTGCCCGGGCTCCACGCGAGCGCGGTGGCTTCGAGCGATCGCACGCGCGGTGAGACGAGATCGACATGCGTGACGCCGCGGCTCCAGCCGAGCCACGTGCCATAGCGTTCCTTGCGCGCCGTGACGCCCCATCCCTTGTAGGTCTTCACGATCCAGTCCTGCGCCGCGTCCGACTCCGGCGAGCCGGTGAGGCGCTGGCCGAGCGGATCGAGAAGCACCTGCGCGAGCGTCATGGCCTGCGAACGGTCCATGCCTTCCTGCCAGATGCGCTGGATCACCGGGTCCGTGGCAGGGCCCTTGCGCACATGCGCCGGGTACTCCGCCTCGGCAATCGGCACCGCCATCGGGTGCTGCATGATCGGCGCGGCGCCGCCTGGGCCCTGCGCCATCAGTGGCGCGGAAAGAAGTCCGAGGGCCACGAGTGAACGAAGACGCAAGATCTACTCCTTGGTGCGGGTTGTTGATCGAGGTACTACAGCTTGACCGAGAGCCCGTCCGCCAGCGAGGCGCGGTAGGCCTTCCATGCCGGGAATACGCCGACGAGCGTCCCGGCGCTCACGACGAGCGCAAGATAGCCCCACTCGGTGCGTCCCAGCGCCCGCGCCGTGATCGAGAGGCCGAACCGCGCCTCGACCGGGCCCTGACCGACGGCGATGCCGATGTACACGAGCGCCACGCCGGTGAGCGCGCCGAGGAGAGCCAGCATCCCCGACTCGAGCACCAGCAGCGAGACGATGGTGCGCGGCCCCGCACCGACGGCGCGAAGGATGGCCATCTCGCGACGCCGCGACTCGAGCGAGGCGTAGAGCGCCACGCACATGCCGATGAGTCCTATGAACACGGTCAGCACGGAGACCACCCGCAGGCCCGCCTCGGCGCTGCCGAGTGTCTGCCAGAGCTGGCCGAGCGCCACGCCGGGGATGATCGCGGTGAGCGGGAACGCGAGGTCCTCGTTCATGTCCCGCTGGAGCTGGAGGGTCTCGAAGCGGTTCCTGGTGCCGACGAGGAACGCGGTGATCGCGGGTTCGGACGAAGTGGTCGCCGCGCTGCGGGCAGGCCCGGGCGGGCCCATCGCCAGGCCGCCGCCATCAGCCAGCTCTGCGGCGTGCATCGCCTCGAGACCGTCGAGCGTCACATAGAGCGCGCGGTCGATCGGCGTGAAGGTGGGTGAGATCACGCCCACCACGCTGAACGGGTGCGCCTCGTGCTCGGCGAAGGAGACCGCGGCCACGCCGTGCGCCAGCGTCACGGGGCTGCCGACGGAATAACCGAGCCGCGCCGCGACATCGGAGCCGATGGCGACCTCACGCTCGCCGGCCGGCGCGCGGCCCGCGGCAAACTCGACCTTCCGATCGCGGAAGCGGTACCGCTCGAAGAACGAGGCCGTCGTGCCGATCACGCGGAAGCCGCGGTGCGAGTCGCCCAGCGAGTACGGGATCGTCCACGCCACGGCCGGGTGTGTCGACCACCGTTCGTAGGCTTCCCACGGGATGGCGCCCGAGGGCGTGCTCATGCCGAACACCGTCGAGAGCAGCACCTGCGTGGTGCCGCCGCGCGCGCCGACGATGAGGTCGGTGCCGCGGATGGTGCCGCTGAAGCTCTCGCGCACGCCGGCGCGCACGTTCTCGATGCCCACCAGCAGCGTCACCGAGAGCGCGATGCTGAGCACGGTCAGCGCCGAGATGAAGAGCCGGTTGCGCAGTGACCGCGCGGCGAGCGAGAGGAGGAGCATCATGCGGCGCGGTTCAGGGCGCCGAGCGAGAGAGGAAGAGTCATGCGGCGCGGTTCAGGGCGCCAAGCTCGACGGTGCGCGCGAACCGCGGCGCGAGCGACAGGTCGTGGCTCACGAACACCAGCGCGCTCCCGGCCTCCTCGCACGACGCGAAGAGCAGCTCGAGGAATCGGTCGCGCCGGTCGGCGTCGAGCGCCGACGTCGGTTCGTCGCAGATCACCAGCTCCGGGGAGCCTATGAGCGCCCGCGCCACCGCCACGCGCTGCTGCTGCCCGACGCTGAGCGTGGTGACGGACTTGTCGAGCAAGGATCCAAGCTCGAGCCGCTGGGCCAAGTGCTCGGCCTGCGAGTCCGCGCTCGCGCCGCGGAGGCGCGCCCGTCGCGCTCGCGAGAGACGGCAAGGCAGCGTGATGTTGTCCCGCACGGAGAGATACGGGATCAGGTTGAACATCTGGAACACGTAGCCGAGGTGCTCGGCGCGGAAGCGGTCGCGGTCGCCGCCACTCAGTGTGGCGAGGTCTGCGCCGAGCACGCGCGCGGTGCCGGTCTGCGGTAAGAGCACGCCGGCCAGCACGCCGAGCAGCGTCGTCTTGCCGCTGCCGCTCGGGCCGTGGAGGAAGAGCCGCTCACCGGCATGCACGTCGAGCGCGGCGATGTCGAGGACCGTCGGCCCGCTGCGGTACGCGAACCGGATGTCGCGCAGCTCGACTGCGGGGCCGGTGAAAGGAAACCCCGCGCCTGGGATCACTTGCCCGTGTAGGGCTTCATCGAGAGTCCCTCGATCTGGAATCCGACCTGGCCGTATGGACTGTCGTAGTTCGTGATCTTCAGCGTGCCCTCCATCCAGACGGCATCAAAGAGCGCGAGCTTCACCGCCTTCTTGCCGGCCATGTGCACGAACGCCATCTGGTTCGGCGGCGGTGGAGGCGTGTGCACGCAGGCGCCGTAGTACGGTACCAACAGGAACTCCGCCCCCTCCTCGTCGGCATCGTCGAGCGGCACGATGAACCCCGGCACGCGCACGCGCTTGCCGTCGAGCGCCTTCAGCGTATCCGTCGAGGTGCCCTTCTCGTAGTCGAGGCCGGCGAGCACCCGCCAGTCGATGGCGATCGGCGCCGCGGCGGCCGTTGCGGGGCGTGCCTGTGCAGCGATCTCGGCGGCAGGCGGCAACGAGATCGCCGCGGCAAGCGCCAGGGCCAGCACCATCGTGAGTCGGGGGGTCATGGCTTCACCACGGTGAACTCCGTGAATGGTGGCGCAGCAATGAGCGCAGCGCCCGTGAGGCGTTCGATCGTCGTTCGCATCCTGTATCCCCGGCGTAGGTCGGGCTCGGTGTGGCGTCGAACCATTGAGATTACTCCCGCGGCACCCTTCGCGTTGAGTCGATCACGCTGCGCACGAAAGCGAGGCGTGAGTAGTCGCCGTTGCTCGCGACGCCCGTGAAGTCCTCGCGCCCGAGCACGTCGTCGCGGATGGCGCGCGCCGGCCAGCCGCGTCGCAGCCGATCCTCGATCTCGCCGATCGTCTCCTCCATCCAGTCGGCCTTGGCGCGCAGCTGCGGCACTGGATTCTCCAGCGGACCGCGGTGCGCATCGAAGAACCGTCGCGGCCGCATCTCGGCGATCGAGCGAACCGCGATCACCTGGGCGCGGATATCCTCGTGCTGGTGCGCGATGCGCACCTTCACGCCGATGAAGAGGTCGCCGCCGAAGACGGTCTCGCGCTCCGCGTCCCACACGACGTGATGGTCCGCCGAATGGCCTCGGGCGGCCAACAACTCCAGCGCCGGATGCACGAACCGGATCACCGGCGAGCGTAGGTCCGTGGGCGTACCCCAGCAGAACCGCCGGTAGAAGCCGACGGAGCCGAAATCCCGGAGCTGTGATTCCGTCTCGGGTGCCATCTGCAGGGGAAGGCCCTGCTGGGCCAGCGCTTCGGCGTTGCCGGCATGATCCTCGTGCGCGTGCGTGATCAACGCGCCGTCCACCGGATGCGTGGCGAGCCAGGCGAGCAGTTCGCGCCGGATCCCGGGAAAACCGGTGTCGACCAGCGCTCCGCGCGTGACGTACGCGCTCACCCCGTAGCGGAGCAGCCGGCTCCTCGCCGACGAGAACGCGAGGCGTACGACATCGTCGTGAAGGGTGACCGTCAGCATTTGACTTCTGGGGTCCGGCGGAGGCCGGAGAAAGTGCGCATGACGAACGATACCGGTTGCCGCGGGCACGAGGCGACGGTATCTTCGAAGTGCGGAATCCGTCGTCGGCGCCCGGCCATCCTTGGTCGGGCGTCGGCATTTTTTCTACACCCGCGTTTTCCTGGCGCTCCTGCAGCCCACGCCGTTCCCCCTGGCCCGGACCCCCTCATGATCGAAGCGCTCAAACTGAAGCTTTCGGACGAAGCCGAGAAGCTCCGCTTCGAGTTGAACGTCACGTTGCCGAATGAGATCCGGAAGGCCGTCGAGCTCGGCGACCTGCGCGAGAATTCGGAGTACAAGGCGGCGCTCGAGCGGCAGCAGTTCGTCCAGGCGCGCCTCGGACAGCTCGGCCAGCGTCTCGCCAAGCTGTCGTCGATCGATGAATCGCAGATCGCGACCGATGCGGTCGGACTCGGATCGCGCGTCGTGGTCGAGGACCAGGACACGAACGACCGCGAGACCTACCACATGATCTTCGGTGACGCCGAGGATTTTGACGAAGGTCAGGTGACGATGTCGTCGCCGATCGGCCGCGCGCTGCTGGGCAAGAAGCTCGGCGAGGTCACGGTGCTCAAGCTTCCGGCGATGACGCGAAAGATGAAGATCGTCTCGCTCGTCACGATCCACGAAGACGCGATCTAGGGCTCGGCGAGCGCGACCGACAACGCCGCGTTGAGTGCCGCGTCATCGGCCTTCACCGGCCCCACGTGCCGCCAGCGCAACGTGCCGTCGCGCCCGATCAGGTAGCTCGCCGGCACGCCGATGGCGAGGAAGGTCGTCGACACCTTGTCGTCCGGGTCATGCCAGAGCGTGTAGCTCGCGCCGAGGTCGGCGGCGAACCTGACGATCTTGGCGCTGTCTCCCGGCTGGTCGATGCTCACGCCGGTCACGCGCAATCCCTCCGCGGCGTGTCGCTCGTGCAGTGTCTCGAGCGCCGGGATCTCCTCGCGGCACGGCTTGCACCAGGTCGCCCAGATGTTGAGCAGCACCACGCTGCCGCGCTGCTCCGCGAGCGTCACGGGCGTGCCGTCGAGCAGGCGCGATGCGTAGGCGGGCGCAGGAGCACCCACGGCCACGACGCCCGAGGGGCGTTCGTTGGAGCTGCGCTCACAAGCGACTGCCGCGAGCGCCAGGACGGCGACCACCGTGGCGCGGGCCGCGAACGCCGCGGCGCGCGAAACGCCGGCACCGAGTGCGCGACGACGAGTGCTCACTCCGGCGCTCCCACGCGGACGATCGCCGTCCGCACCGCGCTCGGGGAGCCGGGCATCGTCCACGCCATCAGCACGCCTCCGTTCATAGGCACCATGCGCGGAAAGCCGCTCGACCGCGTCGCGGAGGAGTTGCTGACCACGAGATGCGGTTCCGCGGTGAGAGAGCGCCCCCCGCGGACGACGCG